>Ga0075158_10001634_pt1 | contig 16751 bp, 19 predicted proteins | sample JI91814BDNA_FD_70968 | JGI IMG/M metagenome (GOLD analysis project Ga0075158, IMG submission 70968) | Wastewater effluent complex algal communities from Wisconsin, to seasonally profile nutrient transformation and Carbon sequestration -... | ecosystem: Engineered > WWTP > Effluent > Algae... | reverse complement strand
CTCGAATTCGTGATATATAGGACTGTGCAGGCGTTTTTTAGGGCTAAATATTTCAATTTTAAGCCCTTGAAAAAAAAATAGTGATAATAGATCCATATTTTCAAAAAAAGCCGTGGAAATTCAAGCTCGATACCGTTGGTTGCCATAATTACGTGGTGGTTTAATCTTGCTTATTGCGTAAATTTTGCATTCATAATAAATTATGTCTGCAATATCCATAGGACGTGTACTTGACGAGATTAATACCCTCGTAATTGGGGATCATTCCAATACTTTTTCTATTCAATTTGTGAAAGAAAATGGTGAGAAGAGAATAATTGCCAAAGGTCAAGTGAGTGTGAAAATTCCAAATATTCATACTGATAAGAAATACAAGTCGAATTTCAAATACAACTTATTTGAACTCGGGCAGATTTTGGTTTTCGATACGGAAAACAAAAATCCGACTGAAGCATATCGAACGATCTACATAGATACTATTACTCACTATAACGGACACGAAGTCCTGCACACCAATGGGAAGAACTAGATACGGTAAGAGTGGTAATGTCGCATTCTGCGAAGGGAACTGTGGCACTCCATCTGAGCGTCTTGGCTTATCCGACGTACAGCGATCTGTGGTGAGAAAAAAGAGCAATCAGAAATGGGTAAATTGGGGACACCACAATAAACTGCCATATGAAATCCTCAAGCTGATCACTGGCAATGGGATCTCTCTCCAGCTTTTACAGACCAAAATAGATCTTACCGTAGGTGAGCGATTAATAATTTACAAGGATGTCATTAGTGAAGGTAAGGAATCACGCAAGCTGATAGTGAATGATGTGATCCAAGACTTCATTGATGATAATGATGGCTATGAAGTATCAATGGATGTGATCATGGATCTACTCATCCTTGGTAATGCATTTGTAAAATGCATCATGGACAGGAATAATCCACGTAAGGTCACGGAGCTCATCCATATAGATGCCTACCAATGCAGACTGGGCGAGATCCAACCCTCTGGCTTTGTAGAGACCGTATATGAGTGTGCGGATTGGGAGAAAGCCACTCACAATAAAAAAGAAGGTGATGCAGGATACATCCGTGAGACACCTCTATACAGTCAGCGTTGGAATGAGGATGAAATACCTGATGCTTTTATTTTTCACTTGAAAAGAAAACTCCCTGGTCAGCCATACTATGGTGTGCCAGACTGGATAGGTAACTGGGACTGGATGGAGCTGGCGCGAAAAGTTCCGAAGTGGCAGAACAGCAATATCAGTCGGAGTATGAACATCAAGTACATAGTCCGTATCCCAGAGAATTATTTTACAGAAACTAAACCCGACAACCTCACAGCTGAAGCCTATGAGGATGAAGTATTGGATGCTATGGATGAGATGCTCACAGGAGAGGAGAATGTGAGTAAGACATTCTACACCAAGTATGGCGATATCACGAAGGACTGGAAGATAGAACTAGTGAGTAATGATGTGAAAGACGAAGCCTTTCTAAAAGTTTATGAGGCTTCCAATGCAGCTACTTTATCTGGTCAAGGGATCAATCCCTCCTTGAGTGGAATACAGTCGGCAGGATCATTGAGCAGCGGTTCCGACATCCGCAATTCATACCTATTCTTTATTCTCGCGAAGACTCCAAGAGTAAGACATATCACATTGAAGCCTTGGCGATACGTAGCGAAGCGCAATGGATGGAGCAGTAAAATAGGATTTAAAAATTTTGAAATCACAACCTTGGATGCCAACCCCACAGGTTCTCAATCAGCAGGCTAATGGAGATCTCATACGACATAATGGAGGATATCATAGGCGAGGAGCTACAACTCTTTCGCGATAAAATGTATGCCATGCTGTATGCCTCTATTCAGCAGCATAATTATACCGGCGAATCATTGAAGGCACTCAAGATTGAAATAATAAAAGCCAGTGCGGACTATGCGTATAGATTTCGTCTATACATCAAAGGTCAAGCATCTGCGACGCAGATGAGCAGGAGATATGCACACAATGCTCCAGATACAAAATTGATGGAATGGGTGCGACATATAGGTGTTGGCAATTTTGAAACACATGGAGGGGCTGGTAAGAGATTCCCTACTGAGGACGAGGCAGTGAAGCGCATCGCATGGGGCATCATAAAGACTAGACAACAGTTAAAACAAAAATCAAATATCCGCAAGAATGCATTTCCATTTTTGTACTATCCATTCTACAGTGAGTACGCCAGCTTCCGAGATCGTATCAGAGAGCAGTATGCAATCACGCTTACAAGAAATATTAAAAAAATCCTTGTCACTGAGTAATGCCTATTCCAAGCAACATATCATCCTTTGCCAATCTCATTGCGTTCTTTGACTACATTGTTCAGAATAATGTTGCACTCAAAGATTTTGTGCATGGGGATAGTGAAAGAATTGTGAATAGAACGAGATCGGATATTATGTATCCATGCCTATGGCTAGAATGGCCATCAGCTAAATTCAATGATTATGGGAAACAAAATTTTCAAATGTGCTGGGAAGATTTGGCATTCGTCATACTAGATGAGCCAGATAGAAGAGAAGGTTACAGCACTACGACTACTAATCCTTATGAGCAGGAAGACAATATGATGGAGAGTACATTTCAGATTGTACTGCAAGTGATCAGTTTCATTATGAGCAACACAACTCAAGGAAACTATTCATTCAACATAAGCTCCGTAAGAATAGAACCTTTGAATCGACTACTGATAGATGATGATTGTGGCTGGCGTGTAAGTTTAAAAATCTGCAACAAAGCAGATGTGATGCAAAGCAATAATTGTATGATCCCTGCTAATTGGAATCAACTCCCATAAATAAAAATTGAATATGATTACAAGTAAGATTTGTTTTAAAAAATTCGGAAATCCAAGACTACTATCTACTGAGCAGAAGTGGATGACACTTTGGATTGTTCCGAGTGATATACGTGAGGCATTTTCTCATGTATATTTTGCAGACCTTGGTACAATTGGATTTCCTAAGAAAATATATGGTAATAAATTATTTATTCCATTACTTGAAAAGGCACTCCGAAATGTTATGGATCGCAAACTTACTAAGGAGTTAAAGAGCTGGGATGGCGTGTTTGTTATTCGTAAAAAAGTATCCAATGATTCTATGAGTTTACATTCATGGGGAATAGCTGTTGATGTAAATAGACATGATAATGAGTACGGTCAGAAGCCTACATTATCTCATGAATTTGTAAAATGTTTTACAGACGAAGGTCTGGAATGGGGTGGTTATTGGAAGACACCAGACGGCATGCATTTTCAACTCGCTAAAATTCCAGACGATGTTGTTTAGAGAAACCCACGAAATAAAAAAGTTTCTTGCTATCCACAAGAGTACATCATTCGTCACACTACAGCCTTATGTGGAGCAGGCAGAGATTACGTATTTGATCCCTATACTTGGGCAGGCACAATACGATGCAATCAATACATTGTGGAACTCAGTTGCGTTCCCTGCGCTTCCGACACTTACGCCAGCCGAGGAGAAATTGATACAATACGCACAGCGCACTCTCGCATACTATGTGATGTACGAGGCGCTTCCTCTTCTCAATACACCTGTAGGTGATATAGGTGTACAGGAGCAGCGAAGCAAGGAAGGTACTGCTAGTCCTGCTACCCAATGGAGATATCATGACCTGCGCCAGCATTTTATAATCAACGCAGATATGTTTGCCGAGCAGCTAATCAAGATGCTAGATGAAAGCCCGTTGAGTGACTATCCATTATGGCGTACGAGTCAAGAGCATGATGATCAGCACGCACTCTTCATCAATACCACACAGGAACTATCCAAGTATATCAATGCGCAAGGGCAGTATAGAACATTCTATGCTCTCAAGCCTTGGATCAGCTATTGTGAGGATTACTATATCCTGCCATACATCTGCCAGCCTTATTTTGATGAACTGAAGCAGAAGATAAAAGATCATACGCTCAATACTTGGGATGAGAAAGCCTTACAAAAAATCAATAGAACGCTTGCCAATTGGGCATTGTACGAATCTATTCCACAATTGTACATTCATCTCAAGCAAGTCAATACAGGTATGACAGGTATCTCTGTATGCAGCACAGCAGACGGTATCGTCTCCAAGAATGGAGCGAATGACAAGCAGATAAATCTACTCCGTGAACGAACCAAAGGCAATGCCATGTCCACACTCGAACAGCTCAAGAGTTGGCTACATGACAACAGCTCACAGTATCCGACATGGGCTGCGAGTGACTGTGGTATGAGTGTACTCGGCACGTCCACGACTACAGGTTGCTGCACTGCCGTACCATTGACCAACAAGCCATGCTCCAATCATTTTAAAGTTTAGATATGAAACTAGAATCACTAATTGTAATTAAATATTCACTCACAACCCTCATCTACTCTATGTCATTCGCGACAATCATATCGCTCTTTCAGAAGTACGCATTTTCGGATTTTGAATATGCAAAGTATTTATTAATCCTTATGCTATTGGATCTGATAACAGGTATTACCAAGGCGATGAAGAATAAAGTAGCGGTGACATCATACGGATTGAAGAGGACGTGTATCAAAGTGATCCAATACTTCTCATTTGTAGTCACGATCCATGTGGTGTCTCATTTTGAAATCTCTGGGCAGTCACAAGATCTATTTAATTGGCTGCCAAGAGTGGCTTATATCTATCTCATTTTGATAGAAGCCAAGTCCATTTTTGAAAATATCCACTCTATGGAATTCGATATCAAATGGCTGATCGATGTTGTAGAAAAATTTAAGAATAACCAAAAAAATAATAGCGATGTATAAAATTCAAGATAACGGAAATTGTATAAAGATTACAAACCCACAAGGGGAGAAGCAGTACTGGACGTATGGCAGCTTGTCGCCTAGACATGATGCCAATGAGGTGGTTTTGCGCAAAGTAGCAGGCGATGCCACAGAGGAAGTGTTGAGAGTAGCTGCCGATATGATATCGGAACCAGCAGGATCAGCTGCATCAATAGTCGATGCATTGGCATTCTTCTTCTATCAATGCTGCGGTGGACAGATGATCATGCCGGTAATGAAAGCGCCATATACTGAGATTATAGCCAACGGATCTGAGTTCTCTTTTGTCGACTCTCTTGGATCGCTTGATGGTGTGGATTGTACGGAACTTTTATCCAGAACTTACAGTATGGAAGTAAATGGACATACGATTCCACTCCTAGATGATCCTGCCACACAAAGTATCTGTGGGTTTGACTTCTCCTCGTATAATGACATGGCAAAATTTGAAGGGGAATTGATCGTTCGTCGCGAAATCACGACCTGTGGTGGTGTATCCAATTTGGCTGAGTTTACATTCAAGATAGCGACGGATGGTGATTCAATAGTAACAGAAGTAGATGGGATCTCTTGTATCCCATGCGATAAAACCATCGTGTACCAAGATGGTGTTACACTTGGAGTCAGTGCTATTTCCAACGATTTAATGAACAATGTATTCAGCATCAAGCCCACTCATGCCGTGGCAGGAATAGCAGGTACTGGAACAGTATCAGCCTCGGCAATGGTGCTAGATGATCAAGGTAATATTGTATTTGCCTCTCAGTCTGTGACACTTGGATTAGGTAATACACTTGGCTCTAGCCTGCCCAATGGAATTTACTTGGTGCGAGTAGAGATTATTAATTCTTACGGCTTCCCTATTTATTTTAATAAGAAGATAGAAGTCAATGGTACGACTATTATCGGTGAAGGATATGGAGCTACCTTCAGTACAAGTGGTGTAGATGCGATTTCTACATTCACAAATTATACAGTCTTGGATAATGGTGTACAGGTGAATGATCCGACGAAAGGCTCTTATACCGTATATTTTGATGGCTTGCAAATCATAGCTCCTGCCACGCCAGTGAGTGGTGCTACGATACCGAATGTATCCGTAGGCACGCATGACCTCAGAGTAGATTGGTGGTTCGGCGCACCAAATGATGCGAATCCTAATCCTGAATTGAATTCTTATAAAACTTCTTGTCTCATAGTAGAATGCCTGTAAGAGATGCACGAGATACAGATAGGCAAGAGAAAATTCACGCTCCCAGCATCGCAGGAAGAGTTGCTCTCAGAGCAATGGCTTCCTGCATTGATGCTGAGTGACCATGTACCATTCGCTCATCATAATAGAGCAGTAGTGCTTAGATATTTTTTAAAGGACTTGCCAAGCAAAATGTGGCGCAAGCTCACACTTGAACAATTACTTGAACTCAGCAAGTGTATCTTATGGATGAATAAGATCTCGCTCAAGGGCGAGGATATCCTACCTTCATTTATCTTGAATGGCGATGAATATATAAGTCCTGGTCACTCCATGAAGCTCGCATCTATGATCGAGTATGCGAGTGCCGATCTGCATTTTGATTCCATTTGTAAGATCAATCCAAATGACAATAATTATAATGTCAAAATGGATTTGGCATTGAGTAAATTGATTGCCATTCTGTATCGCCCAGAAAAAAAATATCTTGATAAAAGTGATCCTACATGGGAGGGAGATCCTCGCGAGATCTACAATACAGAAGTCATAGAATCACGCACAAAACTTTTTCATAAGAAATTATCCTTTGAAAAAAAACAAGCCGTGCTTATCTATTATGTAGGTTCCGTGCAGGCAATTGTAAAGAGGTATGCTGTTCTATTTGAAACCAAAGAAGATGTGATCAAAGGAATAGCTGGTGATATAAAAGACAAGAAGGGATTGGCTGCCCTTGAGCATGTGTACCGAGATGATACGATTCAAGAATGGGGCAAAAAGAAAATAAAAGGTGAGGCACCGAAATTCCGATGGCTCGGAGTGATCTATACACTCGCTGAGAGTGGCGTATTTGGGGACTTTGACAAAGTCAAACACTATTTCTTTCACACGGTTGCCAATTTTATGGCATTTAAAAAATACAAAGAAAACGATTTTAATTTATAACAATGTCTTCATCTGATATTCAACTTAATCTACTCATCAACGGCGCACAGGCTGGTAGCACTCTCGGCGAGATGCAGAAAGAAGTGCGCAATCTTCAGAAGGAGTTGAAAGACCTAGTACCAGGCAGTGATGCAGCGAATAAGAAAATGGCCGAGATTGCACAAGCCAAAGCCAAGGTCTCATCAGTCACAGATGAGATCAAGAAAATGGAAAACGAATTGAAAGGTGTGGGTGATCAAGTAGGATTTTTCCAAGGAGTATGGGGCAAAGCTGCTGGGTTCATCACAGGCATGGCGATTTACGATACGATCAAGGCAGCGGGTAGAGCTATGTTTGAGTTTGGAAAAGACGCAGTAAAAGAATTCGAAGAGGCGGAAGTGAATGCAAAAAAATTGCGGTCCTCTCTCAATGAAGTAGGAGAGGCGGGCGAAGTTGCCTTTCAGAAATTGATAGACCAAAGCGATCAACTCCAGTCTATATCTATATTTTCAGATGATGATATACAGATCCAACAGAAGGCACTCGCCAATTATGGATTGACAGGAGATCAAATAGAGACGCTCATTCCTAAGATACTAGACTTGGCATCAGCACAGGGTACAGACCTTACAACAGCTACGGACAAAGTGATCAAGGGATTGTCTGGAGCAGGCAAGGGGCTCAAAGAAGTAGGATTTCAATCGGCACTCACGACTACGGATATGAAGGCTAACTTCGATACCATCAGTGGGTTCTTGAATAAATTTGAAGGCGAGATGGAAGTGGCCGCCAATACTGGGGATGGAGCTTCCAAGAAGATTGCCAATTCATGGGGAGAATTTAAAGAGCAAATCGGTGGTTATATAGAGCCATTGAAGAAAAGCTTCATTGGTTTTTTATCAGATATTTTAAACAATATCCAGCCGATCATTGAGGTCTTTAAAAAATGGGCGGGTGTCGTAGGTGATGTGTGGAATAATTTCATGGGTTTACTCCAAGGGCTCGGGCTTGTGAATAAAGAGGCTTCATTGGGACAGACCATCATGTCTGGATTAACCAAAATATTTTCATTCCTTGGAGAAGTAAGTGGATTCTTATGGCAGCGTATTGGGCTTGTCATTACAGCTTTCAAATCTTTATTTGCTGGAGCCTACGCCACTGGCTTCGCATTACGTACAATCTTCACTGAGATCAAGGAGACTGCATTGAACACACTCGGTGGTGTAGCCGACATCATTGCTGGGATCTTCACACTCGATCTTGATCGTATCAAGGCTGGATTTCAAGCCAGCAAGACAGTTGTATCAGAATTTGGAGCAGACGTGTCGTCTGCATTCCAAAAAGCATACAATGATAAGATGGCTCAATTCACTTACGCACCGACACCCGAGGAAGCGCAGGGTAGCTCCGCTGTAGGTCTTGGATCGGGCGGACAGACTGGTCAAGTATCTCAAGCTGAAAAAGATGCTGCCAAGAAAGCATCGGATGAAAGAAAAAAACTCCAGAAACAAAATGAACAGGACGAAATGGAGTCGGCAAAACGTGCTGCCGATCTGAGAATTCAATTGATAGAGAATGAATATGATCGTGAAAAAGCCACATTGCAAAAAAACTACGAAGATGCTATCGCTAAAAAAGGAGCATCGGAGGAAGAGAAGAAATTACTCCTCCTAAAATACCATAAAGATCTCGCAGATCTTGAGAAAAAAGGTGAAGAAGATCTTACAGCATTGCGTATAGAAGCAATACAGGACAGCACAGAGAGAGAAATCGCACAGCTACAGGCTGATGCGGACAAGAAGATACAGGAGTATGTAGGTACCGAAGAGCAGATCGCAGAATTCACAAGACTGATCCGTGAGAAAGTGGATCAGCAACGCCAAGAGCTCCTCTCCGCATCAGCATCGAAGAATAGTGAGGCACAGCTCAATGATAGCTTATTGCTCATTGAGAAAAAATATTGGGATGAGTACAATAAACTAGGCTTGGATGCAATGGCTGACAATGCTCAGTCCGTCATAGATCTAGAACTCAAGAAGCAAGATGAGATCTACAATCTTCAGAGAGAAGCCATCATCAAGCAGTTCGAACTTATCAAAGGCTCATCTACTGAGGAGCGTGCGCAGCGCAATAAATTGAATCAAGATCTCCTCAAGCTCGATCAAGACAAGCAGAGCAGAGAGGTAGCCAACTATAGGAAGACCAAGGATCTCAAGAAAGCCATCGGCAAAGAAGAGATGAAGGTCACGGGCGATGTATTCCAATTTGCAATTGATCTATTGGGACAGGATGAGAAGGCTCGTAAGAAGAATGCAGCTACAATCAAGGCATTCTCCATCGGCAAGGTCTTGGTAGATCTACAGCAAGAGATCGCTGGATACATGTCACATCCTGGTAGTGTGGCATCGCTCGGTACGCTAGGTATCGTCAAGTCTGCATTAGCAGCTGCGAGAGCAGGATTGGCGATCAGTTCCATTTCCAAGCAGCAATTCGCAGGAGGTGGTAATACAGGTTCTGGGTTCTACACAGATAGCACTGGTCACAGAGTGGCGGGTGTGGTGCATGACAATGAGTGGGTAGGACCGAAATGGATGACCACACATCCGCAGTACATGCCTGTTTTCAATTGGTTAGAAAATCAACGATTAAAGGGCTTCGCAGATGGTGGATTCACAAGCACTCCGAGCAGTACACTTTATTCTTCCACATTTATAACCAATAATTCCACGGATAATTCCAATGTACTACTGGAGATTCTCAACCAACTCAAGAAGCCTACAAGAAGCTATGTGGTACATGACGACATAAAGGCTGCCGATGATGAAATAAATAATATTCAAGATAGATCTGGGCTATGATAGAATTGATAATAACTGCGACCAGTCAAGGCTTAGACCTTTCTCCCAATCAGTCGGTGACGATTGATTACCAAAATCCGATGTTCAAATTCGACGTATCGGGTGGCGATTATTCATTGCCATTCAATATCCCAATCACGTCTCGCAATAAAATTATATTGGATCATCTAGAAGAGCTGACGATACAATCCTCACTCGGCAAGGCAATCCCTTGTCATATAAAAAGTGATGGACATCGTGTCATGGATGGGTTGCTCTACATAGATGAAGTAAGTTTTGATCTGAATAATCACAATGCAGGATATTACCGTGCTTCAGTAGTAGGAGTGGAAGGTAATTTCCTTCAAAAAATCGTGGATAAGAACATTCGCGACTTCGATTATGGCGTGACTTCCTGTGGTGGATCACTTCTATCTTATGCTACATCTATTACTAACTCTGGTAGCAATACGATACACGCATTCCCTACCATCATTACGGATAGGAATTTTGCATCTGATACGAATGAAAAAAACATGGAACCTTATACACTTCCTTTGCTCTATGTCTTAAACTTTTGGAATGATACGGCTTCTGCATTTTTACTTTCAGACAATTCTCACCTTGTCCCTTGTCTCAGAGTCAAGTATATCTTTGATACGATTCTTACACAGCTAGGCTATACCTACAGTGGCAGTTTCTTGGGGAGTAATGAATTTGAAAAATTATTTTTTGCAAACAATGTCTTGACGTTTTCTTCAGCTGGGCAACTGATCAATAATAACTATGTGCCTGATATATCTTGTATTGATTTTTTCAAATCATTACTAATAAATTTCGGGTTGATTCCTTTTGCCAAGAGCCTTACACATATTGAATTCAAAACCCTCAGTGAGATTGTAGCCAGCAATAAGATAAAGGATTGGACACCTAAGGTCAATCCACAATTTACGAGAAAGCAAAATGAAAATGGCTATACGTTTTCATTCAAAATGGATGGAGAGGATGAAGCCTACACTACACAGATCAATCCACTATTGAAGCCTACGCATTCATACAGTGAGATGGAGATAGTACCTTGGGGAGCGACCACACCTACACTCAGCCGACAGTTGAATGCATGGATACATCATAATTCCGATTTTGATAATTTGTATCCCTATATTTTCAAAAAAGGAGAAAAGCAATTGCAAAGCCAAATCGTACCTGTATGTTGTGATGCACCGATATATCCTGTGACACCTCCAAGTCCTATACCCGATGTTGGGCTGTTCTGGTCGCCAGTCATAGATATGCAATACACAGATGCATTTGCATTGAATTATCCAGTGACAGGTACTTTCTCTAGCAATAGTTTTCAAGCCAAAATGATGTATTATCATGGCTTGCAAACCTTGGTGACTACTTATCCGTATGCATCTAATCATAACAGACTTGGATTTGGAATTTTGAATTCAGTCATGGATGTAAAAAATCATCTAGGCTGGTGGGGTTCAGAAGGATTATTTGACACCTATTGGAAGCCATTTTTAGAGAAAAAATCCAATCCCGATTATTTATCCAGTAGAGCTATCATTCATTATGATGATCTCCTCAATTGGGATTGGACAGAGCAAAAGAGGTTTGTGAATCAAAATTTTTTCATAAAAAAAATACGTGTCGAGTTCCCACTGAGGAAGTCGGCGGATCTGGAATTGTTTTAAAATCAAAATTATCATCTCATGTCAATAACCATACAGAAAGATACCTACAGCAATATGTACAGCAAGAACCACATGGTGGTCAAGATGTACTCAGACCAGTATATTTTGACACCAGGAGTCAAGGGCGTATGGAGATTGGTATTTACATCGGCAGTACCTGTAGGTGCTATTGTCACGATTACGATCGGTACACTTACATTCACTTATACTGCTGTATCTACAGCACCCTTAGGATATCAGTTCAGCGCAGGAACTATCGCGACTGCGAGAACTAGCTTGAGAACCATGCTCTTGAATAACTACTATATTACATCTTTGTTTGTGTTGAGCAATTATTCCACCACCGGCATTACCTTCACAGAGATCGTAGCAGGCTCATTGTCTGGATTCAGTATATCCTGTACTAGCGGTTATACGTTTACTAATATCACAGCCCCAGTGAGTGTGGTATATAATCCCAATTTTAAGCTCTGGCTTCAGCTCCATGTAGAAGAGCTATTTGGCAGCAATATATACAAGCCTCTTACTCCCATGCTCGCCGATGTCATCATCAATACTGCTGGCTATGCCGAATCACTCTTTGATCTACATGCAGCACTCAGTGCCTATGTAGCGCAGTGGAAGTTGCCAGCCTACAATATGGCTACGCCATTGAATATTACTGGATTCCACAACAAGCGATACTTCTATCGGTTTGCAGAGTACTATGGCAGTCCCGCATTGGCACAGCCTAGTATCAAGAGTGCTGTGAAGCATATCTTACATGGAGGCATCTCCTATGAGGAGTTGCGTACACATCCCGATTTTGTCAATTCGTACCTCCCTACTCGCTTCCTCACTTGGTTCCCAAATGGAAGCAAGATAGTAGATAAGAATCAGCAAGAGTATCTCTACTTCTATTTTCCATCCTCCTACGCTCCTGGTCCTGTGAGCTATCGAGTACAGTATCGCAATAGTGCTGGTGTATGGAGCTCCTATGTAGCCATCGGCACTTTGTCATCTGCTGCACCCAATCAGTACTGGATCATACCAGCAGGCTATACTCAGCTTGGACTAGAAACACTATTTGGCACTACAGATATACGAGAGTATAAGATAAAGCTAACAAATTCTATTACTACTGAAGAAAAACACTATATCGTAAACTATGAGCGATGCAATCCAGAGACGATTTATATCCTATTCTGGAACTCACTCGGAGGCATGGATACCGTGCGCTGCAATAGTAAGTGGATCAAGGAAGTGGAAGGGGAGGACTATCTATCAGAGCGATATGTGCCACATGATTATAATATCGCCGATGGACAAATTATGTCCAATTACCCGGTATCGCAAAAGAGAGTACGATGTGGTATAGGCTACTCCGATGATGCCTATCGCGACTATATAGCCCGAGAGCTCAGGCTCACAGAGGCAGCTTGGGAGATCCGTGATGAGGAGTTCATACCGATACTGATCGATCGTAAGAGTCTGCAATATGACGAGAGCCAGCTCGACCTCATGGAGTTGCCATTGGAATACAAGGTGGCATATCGCGAGCATAGTTTTACTCCCAATATTTAGTTATTTTTGTCCTATGAGACAAAGGCAAAAAATAGGAGCGATCATCATACTCATAGGGATCGTATTTAGAATTGTATATGAATTAATTACATTTTTATATACATTTGTAAGTAAATAAAATATTGAAATATGAAAAAAACGATCTTACTACTCGCTGTCCTAGTTACATTTTTTAGCTCTTGCAAAAAAGAGGATGATGTGGTATCTACCTATTGTAGTCATGTCGAAATCAAAAATGCTGTAGCAAATGGATATACCACCGAGAAAATCACTCTACACAATTGTACAGCAGCTGATGTAAATCTGTCTGGTTGGTTACTTGGCGATAAGTTTACAACCGCTTTTTATGCTTACAATAAGACCATTCCAGCAGGTGATACCTTGCAAGTAGGCTATGGCTACTTTACATACCCAATTCGTGAGGATAGCAATACAATCTATCTATACAAGCCCGACACTACATTGGTAGATTCATTTGTAATCCAGTAGCCTTATGGAGAATCTACTCATACTCTGCGCCATCATATTGGCGATTTATTTTTATAGAAAAAATAAAAAAGAAAAGGCTGCCAAGCAAAAGCTACAAAAAAATCCAATTCCCAAATATCCACCCGTACCGCCTGTACCACCCAAGCCTCCTACTCCAATCATCCCGCTAGATGATGTATCCTTTGATTATGAGCCATCAATAAGCAATATAGGGGAGTACCTAGTGATCGATACAGAAACAGATGGATTGCGTGAGCTGACCAGAGAGCCCAATATTCTGCGCATAGCATGGATGCTATTTGATAAAGATTTGAAACTCGTATCGAAGCAACTGTACGTACACAGATGTGAAGGTGTAACGGATCATGGTTTGAAATTTATATCTATGAGCAGGGAGGAATTGGAGTCTGGCATAAGTATGGAAGAAATTTTGGAAAAACTATCCATAGACCTTGCCAATGCGCAATTTACCGTGGCTCATAATGTGGACTTCCATCTAGACCTAATCCGATTGGAGTATAAAAATAGAGGTCAAAAAGTACCTAAAGCCCTCTTTAAGAAAAATGGGTATTGTACAGTTCTGAATAACAGAGAAATTTTTGGCAAATATGCCAAACTTAAAGACGTATGCGAGTATTACCTTGGTTTTAGATATTCGGGTAACTTCAATACAGAAAAAGAAGCTATGATAGTAGCAGAATGTTTCTTCTATACAATGGGTTTCAAGAAAAAATAATTTGGAAATTTGGAAATTTGATTTACTTTTGCATTAAGACCAACACACCAAATGCAATATTCAATTAATTTTCATGAGCCAGTGGCAACGCAAACGGTAGTCAATCCGTTAGCATATTTCCTTGCAAAAGGATGGTGTTTGGTCTGCGTTGCCACTGGCTTTAAATATTCTAAAGACCAAACACCATGTCACACAATGCAAAAAAGCCACTCGCTCCACAGCAAGTGCAAGAAGCCCGCAATTTACTTATTGTAAGCGCAGTACACTCACATTCCCTTACTGAATCTGAGACCATCGACTCCATCAAGGATTCTCTGTACAAATTACAGTCTTCATTGAACCTGCTAGAAGGCGAAGACAGAGACGAATTTGTCGCCGATGATGTTTTGAACATGAAAACACTTTATAGTTTTTTATCCGATCTCAAAACGATAAATCTGTAGTGTATGTCAAGGAAATTATTAGTCGGCAAGCGCAGGGTAATTGCGCTGCGCTTAATCCACCGGTTTTACAATTTATCTGACCTACAGCAGCTACAGGACTGTCAAGGCTCTATATCCAATCTGACCGTAGGATTGAGAAGAAAGGTAACTCGTCACATAAACATTTTAAAGAAAAAAGTATGAATATCCCAATATCACTTCAGCAACAGTTAGATGAAGCCGAGCAGGCTTTGGAGAAAGCACTTGAACTGATCAAAGTGCAAAAAGAAATAATAGCTCTCTATGAGAAACGAGAGACAATAAAAATAGAAGAGTTGGTTAAACCTAAGCCAAAAGACTAGAACTCTCGGAATCGCTTCATTATATCACTCTTTACATTTACCGTCATAGTTTTTAGATACTTCTCTGTTTGTTCTAAACTACTGTGACGGTTTTGCAATTGTATCTCGCGAAGATTTGCACCAGATAAGACAAGGTGTATATTGCCGGTATGCTTGGCAGCGTACATATCCTTATCTATATTGTGTTTTAATTTGATGAGTGCTCGCCACAATCTATTTACTTTGTCCAGCCGTATGGAGTTGGGACCAGGTTTCAGATCGTCATTGCTGAATATGTAATATTCACTAGGCAATTTATGCAGCTTCAGTTGTTTTAATTTTTCTATCAGCTCATCTGGGATCAAAACCCTAGCCGTGGATCTATTCTTTGAGTTGGATGCGATTATACATACCGATTTTGCTTCTAGGTCGATGTCTTTTATTTTAAGATTCAGCGTTTCTGTTGGTCTTGTGAAGCAATAATAAATGAATTGTACAAATAGCCAAAGTCTAGGGTGTTCCTCGTGTAGAACCTTGCTGATTTTCTGCACTTCCTCATCAGTAAATGGGATGTTTTTCGTTCCAACTTCTTGCATCAACGGTCGGACTTCGGCAAATGGGTTTAAATAAGTCCTATCATTATTGTGTAGCTTATTGAATAGAATGACCATCGTCTCCATCGTATTATTGACGGTACGATTGCTCAATGGCTTTTGGGATAAGTAGGTTTGAAATTTATAAACGGTATCTACTGTAATTTCTGAAACTCTGCTGAACTGAACTTCCTCCCAAGAATAAAATAGTTTTGCTCCGTACAAATAACTGTGGTGTGTGCGGAACCTAACCTGTAGCTTCAGCGTATCCAATAGCTCGGTCAATGCTTCTTTGACTGTTGTATTTTGTTCCTTAGGATTGAATGGCTTGGTTGGATCGAACCCTACTTCTAAGAGTTCATTCATAGCCTGTACCATAGCCTTGCCATACTCTTTGCGAGCTGCTACAGTAGGTATTCTATTTATATTTTCACGGACTTTGAATCGCTTGAATTTTCCATTGGGCATGAGAAAATAGTAATACACAAACCACTCTTTCTTGAGATCATTATTGGCAGTAAATAGTTTGGCTGGCTTATAATGAAGATGCTTCATTGCTTGTATTTTCAAAGAAATAAGGGTTTTAAGTTTGTCCGAATTTTTGTCCGACACATCCTTAAAACCCTTGATAATACTAGAACTAGTTGCGGGGGCACGACATTTGTTAGAAAGACCTGTATTCATAGAATCCTTTGTTTATCTGTGTTTCATGTGATTGATTTATTGATAAAATAGCGGTTTTGGACGCTTATTGTCCGAGTTTTTGTCCGAGTTTCTCAAGTGCCGAAACCAGCGTATCTATTGATTTCTTATGCTCTTGGAAGTTCCTTTTCATGGATTCAATTTCGTAGTACTTCAGTAACTCAGTCACATTATCCCTCAGCGGATTCGTAGAGCCAGTGATTGATTTGAATTCTTCGATTGCGATTTCTAGCGTGTACATGGTTTTATTTAGTTTGATTTAAAAGTTGATTTTCTAGTAGTTCTATTATTTTCTTTTGGCTCGCGATCTCTTGTCGCAGATGCTTGCTCTCCAGCATCAACATTTGAGGCGAGTTGTATATTTCGCCAGCTTCCTGTGCTGTATCTGCGATTGGCT
>Ga0075158_10001633_pt1 | contig 16751 bp, 11 predicted proteins | sample JI91814BDNA_FD_70968 | JGI IMG/M metagenome (GOLD analysis project Ga0075158, IMG submission 70968) | Wastewater effluent complex algal communities from Wisconsin, to seasonally profile nutrient transformation and Carbon sequestration -... | ecosystem: Engineered > WWTP > Effluent > Algae... | reverse complement strand
CTGCTTATGCATTTATTTTAACGACACCCGGCACACCTTGTGTGTATTGGCCTGATTGTTTTGATTGGGGATTTAAAGAAGAAATTAAAAACCTAATCGCACTCAGAAAAAAAGCTGGTATTGTTTCTAAATCAGATTGGGTAGATTTAACACCTAAGTATTCTGGATTTGCTGGAATCATTTTAAATGAATTTGGAGAAGAGTCGCTTGCTGTTTCGATTGGATCGGATTTCCAAAATCCAGGAGCGGGTTGGAAACTAGGTTATGAAAAAAAAGGAGAATGGAGTGTTTGGATTCGAGAGAGTTAAAAAATCTCTTTTCAAAAAAATTTCACTATTTTAAATAGTGATTCTATGATGCATTTAAAAGATTTTGAAGATTCTCCTACACTTGAAAAATCAGCCTACGATATTGTAGAAAAAGATTTACAAGAAAGATTATATATACTCTTCAGTGAAGCGAGCAAACAGAAGTTTGCCACTATTCTCATTCTCGAAGGTTGGGCTGGTTCGGGTAAGGGCGATTTGCTCAAGAGTATAACTACACGACTTGATCCGCGTAGACTCAGAGTTTACTCACTCGAAAACGCTGAAGAAAAAAACAAGACTCATCATTTTCTATACGATTACTGGAATCGACTTCCTTTATACGGAGAAAATGCTATTTTCGATGGCTCGTGGTATTCAAGAGTGAGTTATGAAAAGCAAGAAAAGTTAATCAGCAAGAGCGAATATAAAGAAGCATTCAAGTCTATTTTAAATTTCGAAGAAACAATTTTGAACGACAGATACATCATCTTAAAATATTTTTTAAATATTTCTGCCAAAGAGCAAAAGAAAAGATTAAAGAAAGCAGCAGACGAAGGGAAAAAATGGATGGTTTCCGAAAGTGACTGGAAACAATTCGATAATTACGAAAGTTACGAGCGGCTATTCGATGAATACCTCAACAAAACCGACACTCAGATTTGTCCATGGAACATTGTTTCTGCAAAAAATAAATACTATTGCAGAATTTCTGTAATGGAATCGATCATTCGAATCCTCGAAGAAAAGTTAAGAATTGATTCAAGACAAATGCTACAGGTATTAAAATCACAGGAACAACAGGCAATATAATGAACGATAAACTTAAATTTGAAAGCGTAACATTTTCAGAGACTCTCAGCAATAAAGATTACAAAAAGCAAATTGATGAATTGCAAGAGCGCGCGAGGCTCGTATCACATTATAGCTACAAGAAGAAAAGAAGTATTATCCTCGTCTTTGAAGGCTGGGATGCAGCAGGTAAAGGAGGAGCTATTCGTAGATTAACTTCAAGAATTGATCCACGGCTATACACTGTTAGCTCTATCGCGGCACCTAATGAAGTTGAGCGTAATCACCATTATCTCTGGCGATTCTGGAATAAAATTCCTTCTCATGGAAATATTGGAATTTTCGATAGATCCTGGTATGGAAGAGTTTTAGTCGAGCGAGTAGAAGGGTTTACCTCCGAGGAAAATTGGCAAAGAGGTTTCGGAGAAATTGTAAACTTTGAAGATGATCTTTCTGACTCAGGTGCTATCATTATAAAATACTGGTTGCACGTATCTTCAGAAGAACAATTAAAACGATTCAATGCAAGAAAAGACGACCCATTAAAAAGATGGAAACTAACAGAAGAAGATTGGAGAAATAGAGACAAATGGCCGTTATACGAAGAGGCTGCAGAAGAAGCCTTTTCAAAAACGCATAAGCCCAATGCACCCTGGCATATAATTCCAGCTAATGACAAATACTTTGCAAGAACGGAAGTTCTAAGAATTTTCTGCGACCGTATCGAAAATGAGCTAAATATCCCATCAAAATTTTCGTGAAATTCCTACTTTTAATTACACTCCTTCTTTTTTGCAACCCTCGTTTCTCGAAAGTGAATGCTATACAGGGGGTTTTGGATTTAGAAGCAGCTCGCTTTACGGACTCTTTTGTTTACAAATTAGAAGGAAGTTGGGACTTCAAATGGAAACAGCTTCTTGAATCAAAAAATTTTGACTCAAATGAAAAGCCCCAATTTATCAAAGTTCCAAAATCCTGGAATGGATTTGCATTTGGCGATGAAGCGATAGGCGGCATAGGCTTTGCAACCTTTCGTCTTAAAGTAAAACTTCCTCCCGATGTGCCACCGCTTGCACTCACGATGAAGGAACAGGGAACAGCATTCAAAGTGATCGTAAATGAAAAAATCATTAAAGAATCAGGCACAGTAGGAACAGACACCTACTCATCAATCCCGAGAACACTACCGCTAACTATTTATTTGCCGCAATACAACGATAATTTGGAAATCATTATTCAAATTTCTAATTTTCATTATAGGAAAGGAGGAATGTGGAATTCACCCATTCTTGGAGCACATGAAGCGATTTCGCGGCACATTAAAATAAAACGAGATCTTGAAATTTTTCTTGCAGGAGTAATTTTCATTACAGTTTTATACCATCTTGGTTTGTATTTATTCTATCGAATTGACACTTCGTCTTTAATTTTTAGCATTTTTTGTCTCACCGTTTTGGTTCGATTGATTTCTACTGGCTATAGAGTATTAGCCGAAGCCTTTCCCCAAATTCCATATGATGTCTACGTAAGGTTAGAATTTTTGAGCTGGTTCTTCTCAATTCCAATGGGCATTCATTTCATATGCAAAATTTATCCAAGTCTAACTAGATTTCTTTATATTAAAATTTTCTACTTGATCGCAACTTGCTTTTCTTTACTCCTTTTATTTCCCTCTGAATTTTTTAGCAAAGTTGCAATTCCCTCCCAAATCGTCGGTATTCTAGAATTTCTATTTGGTTTTTTTATTTTAATTAAAGCAGTCAATGAAAAAAGAGAAGGCTCATACTTGTTTTTTACTGGTTCCTTTGTTCTTCTAGCCGTTATAGTGAATGACCTTCTCTATATGAATGAAATCTATAGGGGGGAAGAGCTCGGTCCATTCGGGATACTCACATTTATCCTCTTCCAATCTATTCTTCTCTCAAAGAGATTTTTAAATGCTTTTATTGAAAAGGAAAAGTTAAAAGACACAGTCAATCGTGACCTCGAAGAGAAAGTAAGAATAAGAACCTATGAATTAAACCTGGCGAAAGAGGAAGCAGAAAAAGCAAACCAAGCCCAAAAGGACTTCCTCGCTAATATGAGCCATGAAATACGCACACCCATGAACGGAGTCATTGGAATGGCGGAGTTACTCATGGATAGCCCCCTTACAGACGAGCAAAAAGACCAAGTCCGAACTCTTAGAAATAGCAGTCATAGTCTTTTAGTTTTACTGAATGATATATTAGATTATTCCAAAATAGAATCCGGGAAACTAGAATTAGAATCACAACCTTTTAATATCCGCACTGCAATAAAAGAAACAATCCAGCTCTTCATCGTGCAGGCAAAGAAAAAAAATATAGGTATTAACCTTTTCATCTACGAAGATTTTTCAGAATTTGTAGTTGGAGATGTAACGCGGCTAAAGCAGATTATCTCTAATCTACTAAGCAATGCAATAAAATTTACAGAAAAGGGAAAAGTAGAAATTACAGCTAAAAAAATAAGTGAATCCTTTGAGTCGGATTTAATTTCGATTCAGATTAAAGACACCGGTATAGGAATACCAGAGGGTAAGCAACATTTGCTGTTTCAAAGATTTATTCAAGCCAATTCTTCTAGCACCAGGAAATACGGCGGGACGGGACTCGGACTTGCCATTTCGCAAAAGCTAATTCAGTTAATGGACGGGAAATTATACTTAGAAAGTCAAGAAAATGTCGGTTCAAAATTTACAATAAAACTTTCTCTAAAAAAAATTTTGGAAGAAGATGATTCTCTCCAAAACCGAATCAAGAGTGAGCAAAACACCGGTATTACACGAAAACTTAAAATTCTAGTGGCAGAAGACGATCCAACGAATAAAAAATTACTCAATATTATCCTCTCAAAGCTTGACTACTCCCCCACTAATGTCTCAAATGGAATCGATGCAGCGAGAATGGCCAGAATAGAATCCTTTGATTTAATTCTAATGGACATTCAAATGCCAGAAATGGATGGACTCGACGCAACAAGGGCGATTATGCAAGATGATAGTATTTCTGTAAAGCCATACATTGTAGCCCTTACGGCTAACGCAATAAAAGGGGATAAGGAAAAATACCTTGCCGCTGGAATGTCTCACTATTTGAGTAAACCAATTCTCATTGGGGAACTTCGAAATTTATTAGATGAGCTTGAAGCAAAAATATATCAGAAAAGCAATTCAGCAAATTCAGACAATAATTCAGGTGGCGCATAATCAGAATTATTCAATTCATTTCTCTCAATTAGCCCTATTAGCTTTCTAAGATTCTCCATCAATGCATCAAATCTAGTGGATTTCTTTTCTGAAAAAACATTGCTAGATTTCAAGAATGAAAGCTTTTCGAGTGCTAGTCTCGCCTGAGACAAAGCTCCAACCAAATTTACATTTACGAATACTTTATTCATCGCCACAGAAATTTGAATGAGAGCTTGCAAAAATATTTTTTGATTTCCTTGTTCTTTTTTCCATTGAAACTCCAATATTTCGTGTGCTTCAAAATATTTTTTTCGGTTATAGAAATCGATCGCTTGCGAAAACGCATACTCACGAGTATCCAAAGCTTTCGGATGATTCGAAATAAATTCCAATATTGGGTTGACTTCAATGTCAAATTTCAAAACCCAACAAATCCTTTTCTTTTAAATTCGGCATTTGCATTTTAAAAATCGGTAGCATATCCTCTACATAGTTTTCGCTACGCATTCCAACCAATACAGAATTAATTCCTTTAAAGCTTAGGAGACTCAAAACGGAAGCTTGTGAAAGAGTTTTGTCACTTAACTTACTATCTAGCTTTTGCAACTTTTCAAGTAAAGGCTTCATCTTAATACTAAATTTTGCATCTAAATAATCACCGAGTTTTTCAATTCCTTCATTAAGCAAATCAAGATATGCCTCATAAAACTCTCTATTTTTATCAAGGCGCTCAACTCTTCCAAGAACCTTCTTAAGTTGTGGTATGATAGAATAATTCAATGCTTGTTTATAGTGTTCTACTGTCCCGAATTTATCTTTATAAGTTTCAATTACAGAAACAAAAGTAAAATCTTCATTGTCAATCCCTAGAGATTGAAATGTTTTTTCTTGGCATTTTCTTAACCGAATAAGATAGTCATTCAGGCTAATCTCTGTTAAACTCAGACTCTTTCCTTCATGAATCGCAAGTCTATCCATTCCACCCTTCTTTTTCATCGCATTTAAAGGACGATTCACAAGGGTAAATAGATCATTCCTAAAAGCAAATTCCGCAATCGACAATTTCTCATTATTCTTTTCAGTAATAAATCCAGGTTCATATAAATTGGCAGGAAATTGAATCAACTGAAACCCGGAAGATTCCAATTTATTCTCATCACAGATTTTCTTTGCAATTTCAAATACTCGCTTCAATGATGTATGAGTGTAAGCCGATTCTTCTATTGGAAATGTATTACTGGAAATTCCATAATAGCGGATAACGCCTTCTTTGCGCTTTGACTCTAAAAAAGCAAAAGCTCTTTCTATGCGCTCATAATATTCTGCGTTTGATTTATCTTCACTTACATTATGCTTTTCGCGATCCATTAAAAAGTATTCTGGATTATGAAGAAGGACTGCGTCAATGGTAGATAATCCCAGTCGTTTTCTAGCCCGCTCCAACTGGTCTTCTAAAAAATCCGGACTAATGCAATGATAACAATTCGAATCGTAGTAAGTGACTTCAGAAAATCCTTCTCCAAGTTTTTCCTTCTCTTCTACGAGTTGCATGTTTCTACCCTGAATGTAACCAATCTTAGTCACAATAAAGACTTCCTCTCGTTTTAGTTCTCTTTTTGAAATTAAGGTTCTTAAAACATCCCCAATCAAAGACTCACTCGATCCATCTCCGTAATTGCTTGAGGTATCGATTAAATTCACTCCACCTAGAAGTGAAATCTCTACGGAACGGGCAAATGCTAAATTGCCACGAGCGATTCGATACGACCCGAAACCCAGACGAGAAATTTTTAGTCCGTCTAATTCGGTGTAGGCGCTGCTTTCGTTATCACCTAACATTCGACGGAAGTAATCAGTAGTATCCTTTTTCTTGCAATATCCAGTAATTAAATCTTCTTGGTATAAGTCGCTAAATGGATCCAATTAATTTTGTTCCAGTTGTTTAAATAAATCGTAGTATCGATCTGCCATTTCCAAATCTCCTTCTCTCGTTATCTTCATATTAAAAGGATTTGACCTAATTAAATAAGTCTTCACTCCAAATTGTAAAGCCCAGGAACAAAGGTCTGTTGGATCTTCTTCCATTTTTTCTTTCAGGAGAATTTGCAAAAGAGAAGTATGCAAAGACTGAGGCGTTTTGATTAGATTAATTTCCTCTCTATTTAAAATACCCTCCACTCTTCCATCCGGTCCGCAGGAGACTACGGTCTCGGAAACGTTATCCGCAACAGTAGCCGCCCCATACATCACTGCTGCATTGGCTACTGCGTGTAATTCGGACTTTAGAAAAAATGGTCTAGCTGAATCATGAAAAATAATAATATCTTTATCATCGTATTTTAATGCCTCTAGTCCGCGTAGACAGCTTTCATGCCGAGTATTTCCGCCCGGCACAATTCGATCATTTGCCAGAAGATATTTGGAAATTGACTTTTCTGTATCAACAATGTAATCGAGATTAGACACCACGACAATTGATTTAAAAAATCCCCAATCATTAAAAGATTTAACAGAGTGCTCAAGTAAACTCAAATCTCTTAGAGTAGAAAATTGTTTTGGTTTGTCTAATTTCATTCGACTACCAGAGCCGCCGGAGAGTATGATTCCAAAAATATTATTCATCGATTCTTCCTGACTCTTCTAGCATAAAGCGAATTTCTTCCATATGCCGCACATTTGCAAGTAAGTCCTCCACGTAGAAAGGAAATCTGTAAGACCAGTTTTTATCCTCTGGCGTTCCCGGAACATTGATTCTATGTCTTTCTGGATGGTATAGCATATTATTGTTAGAAGTCGCATCGGCAAAGAAACTCGAATCAAATACAAAATCATGTAGAAGGTTAATCGAGAATAGACTGTTTGTAGAAAATGCGAATCGCAACATTGCTCTCGCGATTTCAGAAGGATCATTATGCGTTGCTTTTAAATGAATTAGTTTACGAAATGCTTTCTGATCTTCATGCGAGGCTGTATTCCACCATTCAAGAGCAATGGAAGTATCATGAACAGAAAGGGAAGACACTGCCAGCGGTCTATACTTATCCGCAGGAATATAACTTCCATCTTCGAATGACCTTGTCCAGCGGATGATGTCAAGTCCAATGATTTTGTTCTCATGAATACTATCACGAACAAAGGAAGGAACTGCACCCAGATCTTCTGCACAGGCTTGCATTTCTGTATTCTTAAAAAAGAAATTCAATACATCTTCCCCTTCTTTTCTCCATTCCGCTTCATCTTCTTCTAAATGCTTGTGGGATAATGGATATAATATTTTCTTTGTCTCTTCGGGTAACGTGTAGTATCCTTCCAATTTATAAAAATCCCAATAAAAAATGAAAACATCTTTTTGAAATTCATAAATAATTTCGCGGTTCACAAAATCGTATGGATCAAGTCCTATTTCTAAGAACTCTTCTCGTTTAATTCCAACTTGTGGATGGTAGAAACCAAGTTTAGCAGACTTAGCACCGAGAGGAATTGCCCAAATACGATACATCCCTAGCACATGATCAATTCGATATAGATGATAAAAATGCTCCAAGTATTCAAGTCTCTCTTTCCACCATGAATAATTTTCAGCTTTCATTCTGTCCCATTCGATGACAGGAAAATGCCAGTTTTGCCCCTCTTCGCTAAAATTATCAGGTGGAGCACCAGAATTGAGACTAAGGTCAAACAGTTCGGTTCGGGACCAAACATCTGCGCTATTAGAAGAAGTAAGAATTGGCATATCCCCTTTTAAGTAAACACCTTCCTTCTCAAACTTCCTTTTTACATCGCGCAATTGTTGGTATGCGACGTATTGAATCCAGACTAAAAAATAAAATTCCTCTTCGTTATCACGAATGATCTCCTTTTGTAGTTCGGCGCTGTATTTACTCCCATAGTTCCAATCTTTCCAATGGGTGCCGGAGTTTTTATTATAGAGCACTTTGAAAGCACCATAGGGCGTAACCCAAAGATGCTGATTCATGAAATTCTTTATTATATCTTTTAGCGTTTCATTAAAAATTTTATTATAAAAAATTCGCAGATTCTGCACTTTTAATTCTCGGATTCTACCCAAATTTAAATCGAGTGTGACAATTCTTTCTTTGCGACTACGAACGTTTATCCCTAACTTATGAAGCGAAATATACAAAGGATCAATAGCGAATGCTGAAATAGAACTATAGGGACTTCTTCCGTTCCCAAGGTCATTCAATGGCAAAATTTGGATAATGGACACACCGGTATGTTTTCCCCATTCAGCCATTAGCTCAAGTGTATGGAAGTCCCCACCTTCGAAAGATTCCTTTGTAAGTAAGGCAAGAAGTGGAAAAGAAACGCCCGCTCTCTTGTGGGCGACAATTTTTTTACGGACTGAAAATGTCTTTTTAGGTGAATCATTAGAACTCATGAAAACATCCTGAAAAAAAGCCGAATTTGGTAAACTGAAAAAACTGGTTTTTTTATTGATTAATTTTAGGGCTGTCCCAAAGGTATTTTAGTTGGTGAAAAATCTATGAGTATCAATCCAAATAATGCCCAAGCAAAACCCATATCCACTTCCAAAAATGAAGTAGCTTCCATTTTTAAAAAGTCGAAATTTACAATTCGATTCAAATTACTTCTAATCATTTCTACTATCATTCTATTTTCCCTGTCCACAATCATAAGCATTGCGACTTATGTATTTAAGAATAATGCAAGAACAACCATAGAAGAGAATACTCTTGGTATGACGCTAATTCTAACGGACAATCTAAGTTCTAAATTCTTAGCCCTGTCAAAAAATTTGAAGTTAGCCGCTGAAAACTTAATTGAACAGGAAGGGGCTAAGGGCAAAGATAAAGATTTTAAGAGGATTTTCTTTGAGAATGACAGTGATGTTTTATTTCTTGGAGTTTACAAACAAGAAGGCGAAGAGCTCGTCATGATTGAAAAGCTTTACAATGAAAATAAGCAGACAAATGTATCTACAGAAGAAAATGATTTTATTAGCACAGCCAATGCAATGTCTACCTACTTTGTAAAATCATTTGCAGGCGCTACCATTCTAAGGAATGCAAGTCCAATTTTTAAAGCTCCTATTCTTGGATTTAGCATACCGTTTAAAGAAATTGGAAATAAAAAAACAATTATAGTTAGCTTCATTCGACTCAATGCAATTCTGGAATCATTTCAAACATCAGGTATTGCAAGTAATTTTCTAGTCGATGAAGAAGGAAACCTATTAGCTCATCCTAATATAGAGTTTATTACGAAAGGAAAAAATGTTTCCAACTCTCCCATTGTTAAGAGCATGTTGACTAGCAATGTAAGTAACAAATATCAACGTTTCTTAGAAGAGGATAATCTATATTATCTTGGCTCTTTTAAAAAACTAGGCTTTATGTCGGGCGGCGTAATCTCGACTGTCAACGAGGACAGAGCTTTCGAAGAGGTATATAACCTTCAACGTAGAAACATCTATCTAATGATTATTGTATTAATGCTTTCAATTCTATTTGTATACTTTTATGCTAATAGTCTTACCAATCCTATCTTAACATTGGTCGATGCTTCACATGAAGTAGAAACAGGCAACTATCAGGTCAACTTGAAAGTAGGCGCCCACGATGAGATTGGAATTCTGACTAATTCGTTTAACTCAATGACAAAAGGTCTTGATGAGCGCGAAAAAATGAAAGACGCTTTTGGTAAATTTGTAAACAAAGACATAGCAGAAATGGCTATGAAAGGTGAAATTAAACTCGGAGGCGAACGCAAATATTGCGCCATTTTCTTTTCCGACATACGCTCATTTACCTCTATCTCAGAAAAATTAGAACCAGAGGAAGTAGTAGAATTTTTAAACCAATACATGACCGAAATGGTAAAATGTATCACAGCAACGCATGGTATTGTAGATAAATTCATTGGGGATGCAATCATGGCAACATGGGGGGCACTTCACCATGATGATATGGCTGTAGTAAATGCAATCAACGGAACTCTAATGATGCGCGAAGCTCTTATAAAATTTAATGTGGGCAGAGGCGGTGACAAAAAACCAATCATCCAAATTGGCTCAGGGATTAACAGTGGTTATGTGATCTCAGGACAAATTGGATCTAACGAAAGATTGGAGTATACAGTAATTGGCGATGCGGTGAATCTTGCTTCGAGAATTGAGTCATTGAATAAACCTTTTGGAACGGATATACTAATTTCTGAAGAAGCTTATTCAAAAGTAAAAGACATTTTCCACGTAGAGAAAATGCAAGCTATAAAAGTCAAAGGAAAAGAAGATCCGCAAACGATCTTTGCAGTTCTAGGAAGAAAAGATGATCCGAATTGTATTAAGACTCTCCCAGAGCTAAGAACTTTGCTCAATATAAAATATGAAGCTCCGGAGCCAGCGGCTAAGGGTAAAAAGAAAAAATCCGACGATGAGGAAAAAGAAGTAAAGTATGAAATCTTGGAATAAGAACTGGAATATTCCAGCATTTCTCATTTTTAATATTCTGTTATTCGCAGGTCTTTTCTATTTTGACCTGCATAGAAACATAAATATAGGTGCGTTTGAGTCCATTGGAACTGTATCTTTCAAAATCAATTCCATACAACGTAAATTTGAATCAGCGGTTGTATGGCATTCCATTCAATCAAACTCACCACTCAGAGATAAAGATACAATTAAGACCTATCCTGAATCAGATGCTCTAATCAAATTAAACGATGGAACAGAAATTCAAGTCGATGAAAACACAATGATCTATTTAGATTTTACAGGAAACTCCCCAAACATTAACTTTGAAGGCGGCACAATTCAAATTAATAGTTCAAAGGGAACCGATCCAAATAAGCAACTCATTGTAAAAACCAAGAACCAGACGATAAAACTTTCAGGGAGTGATGCAAAGATTGATTCTTCCGGAAGCGATGGAATCAATGTTTCCCTTGACAAAGGCAAAGCAGTCATCGAAGGAAAAGGAGACTCGAAAGAACTCAATCCAAACGAAATAGCTACTCTAGGTGAATCGGGAGTATCTACAAGAAAAGTTCCTTTTGCTTTACAGGAACCTGAGAATCAAAAGAAATTTATCAGCACATCTTCCTCTACTCCGATTAGTTTCAGATGGACAGTCACAGGCTCAAATACAAATCCCACATTTGAATTAAGCAGACTAAGAGATTTTAAAAGAGTTGATACTAAGTTACAGAATGTTGCCTCGGCTAATCTGAATTTACCACAGGGAACATATTTCTGGAGAGTGAGTGGTAAAAATTCTTCCGGTGCAATTGAATATAGTGAAAGTAGAAAATTTATTCTAATTAAAGAAACAGGGTTACAGCTATTTTCCCCTTCCAATGGTGCTACAATTGCCTCTGCAGGAGGAAATCCAAACATCACCTTTGCATGGACTCCGAGTGAGACAGTCAGTCAATACACTCTTGAACTTGCGGATAATAGCAATTTCACCTCAACTATTAAGTCAATTCCTGTTAGCTCGAATTCAATCGGTTTAAACAGCCTTGGAGAAGGAACATACTTCTGGCGTGTAACTACTAAACCTTCTTCTGATGGAATTTCGTCAATTCGAAGCAGTGTGAGTTCTTTTACAGTCGGAACAAAGCAACCTCCGACAGAAATTAAGAATGACAGCAAAAAAGAAATTACAAAGAAAGAAGAAGAGAAAAAAGAATTAGCTAAAGTAGAAGAGAAGAAGCGAGAAGAAAAGAAAATCGAAGAGAAGAAAAAAGTTGAAACTGAATCAATTGCTGGTTTAGCACCAGAGCATATTTCTCCTGTTGCGGGGACAGTCGATATAAGTAAAGATAAGCAAATTCAATTTCGTTGGGACAAAGTAAAACAAGCAACTCACTACGTCGTAAAAATATCGGAAGCCGGAAAAAAAACAAAGACTCTCCTAAATGAGAAAGTAACTAATAACTCTTATACACTCAAAAATTTTTCTAAGTTTAGCGAAGGAACGTTTCTCTGGGACGTAACTCCCTATGATAAGAAAAATTCAGCAGGAAAAACAGCAAGAGGGAAATTTACAATTGATCTAAGCAACGATGGTTTAAAGAATTTAAAGCCAGAAGAAATCAAAATTCTCTCTCCTGACACAATCTACCGAGATAAATAAAATAATTCTATGAAAAATAAAAACCTAATTAAAAATCTTAGCGCATTTAAAAAAATTCTAATAGCTTCAATTCTGTCGCTTATCGTATTATTTACAATAGAGCTTCTTGCTGAAAAAGACACAGGATTTATTGAGTGGCGAGCGATACCAGCGGCTAATGGCTACAGAATAGAAATTAAATCAGAAGAAAAGGTAATCATAGAAACAAATGTAAATGAAAATATTTATCATGTAGATCTTCCTAAAGGTAAGTATGAGTTTAGAATCGGTGTATTAAATTTTTTTAAGAAACCTGTGGTATGGTCTTACTGGAACCCGCTTAGAGTGATAATTTCTCAACAACCAATTCTAGATACAGAGCGACAAGAAATGGCTATTGGAGACAAAGTCGAATTAAATGGCGCGCACTACTTTGAGAATACAAAGGTTAGTCTTTTAACGGGTAATACAGTTATTCCAGCCGAAATCACAATCGTAAACGACAAAGAATTATTCTTTCCTACGGACAAATTTAAAGCCGGCACCTACGACTTATTAATTGAAAATCCAAACAATAAAAAGTTACTCCAAAAAGACTATCTTGTATTATACGAATCCTCTAAAAATCGAAATCGAAAAAAACCTCCAGAAAAAATAATCAAAAAGAAAGATATCGAGATTACGAGCGAGTCTATGCAAAAAGCTGATATCACAATTGATGACTCAATTCCAGGTAAGACAACAGTAAGCATTGGACCGAAGACAAAAGAAAAACTAGATATCAACTTAGAAAATAAATCTAACGAAAATGTCACTGTAGACATAAACAATCGCTCAGCCGGTAAAGTAAATCTGAATGTAGAAAACAAATCTAAAGACAAATTAGCGTTAAACGTAAATAACCATTCAAAGGAGAAAATGTCGGTTGGTATTATAGACAAATCCAAAGGCAAAGTGGATGTAAACGTAGCTGAAAAATCTAAGCCAAAAGTAGAAATCCATACTATCTTCACAGACATTGAAGAGTTTGATGTAACAATCGAAAATAAAGCAAAGAAAAATTTTGCGATTAATATCGGTCAGCCGCCGCCGGAAGTCATCGTTCCAAAGCGAACCCCTGCAAAAGTAATTGATCGAAAAGATATTAGTGTGAGTGCAGATTCGTTAGAGAAAGTGGATATAGGAATAGATGAAACTCAGCCGGGGAAAATGTCAGTCGATATAGCCCCGCATTCCGAAGAAGATTTGGAAATTAGTCTAGAGAATAAATCTAAAGAAAATGTTTCCATTGATTTCAACAACAGAGCCGTTGGTAAAGTCAAGCTGCTTGTCGAAAATAAGTCTGCAGAAAATCTGAATATCAATTTAAACAATGCGGCTAAGCAAAGTATGTCGGTAGAAATTTTGGAAAAATCAGTAGGAAGCGTAGACATAAAAGTAAGTGAAAAATCCAAAAGTAAAGTAGATGTAACTAGAAGCGATACAGAAATTGAATACTTTGACGTAACGATTGAAAATAAAACAAAGGACAAGTTTGATATCAATGTCGGCAAGAAAGAAGCGCCACCAATAGTGTTTACCCCGTCAAACGAAAAATTCCCAAAGGATTATTATAAGTATTCTCTCAAAGACTACCAAGGTTTTGTTAATGGATTAAAAAGATCCTGCGCATCCAATTTAGATGTGCCCGATATTCTAATTGAGCATTGTCACACGAGACATGTAACTTTGAATTTAGGTGACATTGACAGAAGAATTCTCTACAATTTTATAAAACTTGAAAGCGGAAATTATATTTCTCGTATTAGTAGTTATAAATTCTTCATAGAAAATTGTAGCCCGGCTTTAAATTTCATATCCGAATTGGCTGATTACCGTTTAAAGAATGTCACTCAAGACGAAAATGAAAAATTTTATACCAAGAAAACGATAGAGAGTTTTAATACTTGTAAAAATAAAGATGAACGTTAGTTCCCAGATTCTCCTGACTTTCGATTTCTATTTTTCCGTTTAGTGCATTGACTAAATCTTTAGTAATCGAAAGTCCGAGTCCAGTTCCTTCTTCTCCTTCAGTTCCTACTCTATGATAACTGAATTTTTTAGTCAAAATTTCAGAAAGAATACTAGAAGGAATTCCGATACCGTTATCCGCAACGCATATATGAAGCAAGTTTAATTCGTCCACTCGTTTAATTTCAACGGTTAATCGGATTAAGCCGCTTGAATTTGTAAATTTAATTGCATTGTAAAGAAGATTATTTAAAATTTGATCCATTTTCGATTCATCTAGGTTTACAGTTATTTCAGGAGCGAAAAACTTTGTTTCTAACTTTATCATTTTTTTATCCAAAAGTCTGCCAATCAAATCTGTGGACTGACTAATGGTTTTAATTAAATCAAAATTTGCTAGGACTACTTTAGATGTTTCTGCTTTGCTCGTATGCATCAATTGATTAATTAATTCAAGAATTTTCTTGCTGGAGTTAAAGATTGTATTTGAGTATTTATATAATTTTTCTTTATCTATTGCTTTATCCGTCCCCATCATAAACTCAGACATCAGCATAATAGAAGTGAGCGGCGAACGCATATCATGCGCAATGACTTGCAAAAGACTATCTTTGTCCTTATTCAAAGTTTCAAGTGACTTAATATGCTCCACTCTTTCTTTTTCCAAATCCCGAATTTTTAAATGAATCTGAATGCGAGCTATTACTTCTCTATCATCATAAGGCTTCGTAATATAATCTACAGCACCTTTTTCTAGTCCTTTAAGCTTGGTCTCGTAATCAGAAATTGCACTTAGAAAAATGATTGGTATATCTTTTGTTCTATCATTTTGTTTTAATTTTTCGGCTATATCAAATCCATTTATCTCAGGCATGATTACATCTAAGAGGATAATATCAGGTAACTCTGTCTCTAGAATTTCGAGACATTTTTTTCCGTGCATTGCGGTTAATACTCGATAACCCGCATTGAGGAGAATTTGATTTAGGAGGATAACATTGTATTCAATATCATCTACAATTAGAATTTGTGGTGGATTTTTCATATCATTTCTTAGATTGCAACCTTAGATTTTCGAAAATTTTTTGCGCTAATCTATCTCCAATACCTGGAATTTGCTTAAGCTCGTCTAAAGTAGCACTTGCCAGTTTTTTCTTTCCCAGAAAAAATTTTAAAATCGATTTTTTTCTTTGAATGCCAATATCAGGAACATTATCCAATGCAGTTTTTAACGTAGCTTTATTTCTTCTTTCCCGATGAAAACTAACTCCAAATCGATGAGCCTCATCTCGCAACTGACGCAAGAGTCGCATCGATGGAGAATTTATTTCGAAAGAAAAAGGATTCTTATTTCCTGGAAAATAAATCTCCTCTCTTTTCTTAGCGAGTCCAATCATAGGAAGTTGCGGCAAATCAAGAGCAACCGCCGCCTCCGTTGCCCTTGTTAACTGAACCTCACCCCCATCAATTACAATCAAATCAGGCAATGATTCATTCTCATTCAAAATCCTTTGCAACCTTCTTGCAATGACTTCGTGCATCATTCCGGGATCATTGATTCCTTCGTAACTTTTCATAATATACCGTCGATAGCCAGCCTTATAAGGCTTTCCATCCACAAACATAACTCCACTTGCCACAGGGTTTGTGCCCTGAAAATGGCTGATATCATAGCATTCTATGATCCGTGGCAATTCTTTCAGCTTTAGATTTTCTTTCAATTCTTTTAGTGCAGCAGTCTGATCTTTTATTTTCGTTGCCAAAAGCCTTTCCGACAAATTCATCTCTGCATTTTTTGAGGCAAGTCCGAGCAGTGCTTTTTTCTCCCCTGCCCCTGGAAATTTTAATTTTGGTTTAAAGCCGAGATTCTTAGCGAGAATATCTATCAAAATTTCAATGTCTTTTTTTACATTGAGTGGCAAAACAATACTAGTTGGAATATAGGTTGCCTGTAAATAATACAATTTTAGAAATGAGGCAAATACCTCTTCGTCAGAAGATAAAGAAAGTCCATTTAACGCAAAGGATTTCTTGCCTTCCATGCGTCCGTCCCTTACTTCAAGGATTACAATCTGACCTTCATCGTTTCTTTTCGCATAAGCAATGATATCCTCATCTCCACCTGCTTGGTTAATGACTGTTTGCCTCTTTTGAATCGACTGAATATTTTCAATCATATTTCGATAAATCAATGCGCGTTCAAATTCCAATCTCTCTGAATGAGAATTCATCCGATTTCTTAGCTCAGTTAAAAGAGATTCCTTTTTCCCCTCTAAAAACTTAACAATCTGTTCCACAACGATAGAGTATTCCTCTACTGAAATATTTCCCTGA
>Ga0075158_10001630_pt1 | contig 16756 bp, 13 predicted proteins | sample JI91814BDNA_FD_70968 | JGI IMG/M metagenome (GOLD analysis project Ga0075158, IMG submission 70968) | Wastewater effluent complex algal communities from Wisconsin, to seasonally profile nutrient transformation and Carbon sequestration -... | ecosystem: Engineered > WWTP > Effluent > Algae... | reverse complement strand
TAGGCGAGGACGTCCTTGACCTGCTTCTTGTCGTAGAAGGCCTGGCCGCCGAGCACGCGGTAGGCGAGCCCGTGCTCCTGAAGGATCGCCTCCATTGGGTCGCACTGCTTGGCCGAGCGGTAGAGGACGGCGAAGTCGTCGGGGCGCAGGCCCTGCTCGCGCTGCATCCGGTAGATCTGCTTGCCGACCCAGCGGACCTCCTGATCGCCGTCGCCGGCGACCACGACCTGCACCGGCTCGCCGCCCCTGCGCTGGGGCTCGAGCTTCTTGTCGTGGCGCGAGCGGTTGTTGGCGATCACCTCGTTGGCGCAGCGGAGGATCGGCGCGAACGAGCGGTAGTTCTGCTGCAGTTTGATCGTCTGCGCGCGCTCGAAGTACATGTCGAAGCCGAGAATGTTGGCGACCTTGGCGCCGCGCCAGCCGTAGATCGCCTGGTCGTCGTCGCCGACGACGCACAGGTTCTCGTTCGGGCCGGACAGGTGGCGCACGACCTCCAGCTGGGCCCGGTTGGTGTCCTGGTACTCGTCGACCATCACGTAGTGGAAGCGCGACTGCCAGTAGGCGCGGGCGTCCGCGTCGTTCTCCAGGACGTGGGCGATGCGGCACACGAGGTCGTCGAAGTCGACGGCGCCGAGGGTCTTCAGGCGGACCTCGTACGGGGCGTACACGGCGGCGGCGACCTCGTCGTAGTCGGTCTCGTGGTCGAGCTCCATCGCGTCCTCGGGGCTCACGAAGTCGTTCTTCCACAGCGAGATGCGCTGGACGATCGCGCCGAGGTCGAAGCGGCGGTCGACGCCGGGGCCCTGGTAGCCGTGGTCGTGGAGGACGCCGCGCACGATCCCGTAGACGTCGCCCTGGTCGAGGATCGTGAAGCGCTTGGCGACGCCGAACGCGTCGGGCTGCTCGCGCATCATCGCGGCGCCGAGGCTGTGGAAGGTCGCGAGCACCAGCTCGCTGGCGGTCTGCTTGCCGACCATCTTCTGCAGGCGCTCGCGCATCTCGTCGGCGGCCTTGTTGGTGAAGCTGAGCGCGACGATGCTGCCGGCCGGGACGCCGCGCTCGAGCAGGTGCACGACGCGGTGGGTGATGACCCGGGTCTTGCCCGAGCCGGCGCCCGCGAGCACGAGGAGCGGGCCCTCGGTGGTGAGGACCGCAGCGCGTTGATCGGGGTTGAGGCTGCTGAGATCCATCGAGGGAGGGGCTCATACGCCTGGACGGCGGCGGCCGGCAAGTCTTGTTTCGCGATCGGCGGTGTGCTTCGCTGCCGCGGTGATCGAGGTGGTGCAGCTCGAGGTCGGTCTGCTGCAGAATTTCTGCGAGGTGATCGGCTGCTCGCGCACGGGTGAGGCGGCGCTCGTCGACCCGGCGTTCGAGGTGGACCGGCTGCTGCGGGTGGTGCAGCAGCGCGGGTGGCGGGTGACGACGATCCTGCTGACGCACACGCACGACGATCATGTGGCGGGGCTCGACGAGGCGGCGGAGGCGACGGGGGCGACGGTCCGCTGTCACCCGCTCGAGCTCGAGATCGCGCGGTCGCAGGCGCCGCGGGTCCAGCGCGTCGACGACGACGAGTGGGTGGCGATCGGCGACGGCGGGGTGCGGGCGATCCACGCGCCGGGGCACACGCCGGGGTGCGTGTGCTGGTTCTCGCCGGAGCCGGCGGCGGTCGTCACGGGCGACGTGCTGTTCGTCGGGTCGTGCGGCAGCGCGGCGGATCCGCGGGCGATGGTCGACACGCTGCAGCGGCGGCTCGGCGCGCTGCCGGAGCACACGCGGCTGTACCCGGGGCACAACTACGGGAAGACGCCGACCAGCACGCTGGGCTGGGAGTTCGCCCGCAACCCGGCGCTGCGGGCCGACACGGTCGAGGCGTTCTGCGCGTACAAGAAAATTCGCTGGCCGCGGTGAGCGGGGCTCAGCGGGTGCCCCACTGGCGGCGCTGGCGGGGCTTCGGCGGCTGCGGGGTGTAGCCCTTCGCGGGGATCAGGTCGTACGTGAAGCCGAGGCTGAACATGAAGCTGATCAGCAGGCGCTTCTCGTTGGCGTCGGCGGCGAGGGTGGTCCGCTCCGAGCGCGGGCCGATCACCAGGCCGCCCCACGCCTCGAGCGAGGCGCGCGGGCTGATGTACTTGCGCACGCCGGCGCTGAACATGCCCGCGTGCAGGCCGTACACGTCGCGCGCGGCCGGCTTGTCGTAGAAGGGCGGGTAGTAATTGTTGGAGCCGAGGGTCGGCACGAGCATGTACTCGCCGCGCACGAACGCGAACCGCGAGTAGGCGCCGAGGCCGATGCCGCCGCCGCCGAGGCCGCGGTGCACGCCCTGCTTGCGCAGGTTGCCGACGACGAGCCCGCGGGCGTGCACGAACAGGAAGCGGTGGATCTGGGCCCGCAGCTCGATGGTGCCGCCGAGGCCGAGGAAGTTGCCGGTGTACTCGCACTGGTAGGCCTCCTTGATCGTCTGGCAGGCGGCCTCGCCGTGCGCGTGCGGGCCGAACACGCCGCCGACGGTCAGCGAGAGGCGCGGCAGCGGCGGGATGACCTCGGTGCGGCCGGCCTCGAGCGGGACGACGGAGTTGCCGTACGGCTGCGACTCGACGGGCTCGGCGACTGGTGTGGCGGGGGCGACGGGTGCGGGGGCGATCGGTGCGGGTGCGACGGGCTCGGGGGCGGCGGGCACGGGGGAGACGTCGGAGGGCGGCGGCGGTGCGGTCGGCGCGGGCGTCGGTGCGGGGGGCGGTGCGGGTCCGAGAGGGACGGGGGTGGTGGGCGCGGGCACGGCCGGCGCGGAGGAGGAGGTCGGTAGCGGGACGGCGGGCGCGGGGACCGGCCCCTGTGCGCGGGCGAGGGAGGGCGCAGCGCCGAGCGAGGCGGCAAGGGCGAGCGAACAGGCGCGGGCCGGATGCATGGCTGCATGGTGCCCCGATTGCGAGATCAAGGCCAGGACCCCCGGTGGGCGGCCGGCGGAGGTCCGAGGCGGGTCCGATCGGCGGCGGTGCGTCGGCGCGGAAACAGGCCCAGTGATCCGAAATAGATCAAGGGTTCCTGTTTGTATATGCGCCGACACCTCGCGTCGCCGGAGACCTCATGAAGAAGCTCGCCTTGCCGCTCATCACCGCCCTGTTCGCTCCCCTGGCCTGCGACGCGCTGTTGCAGGACCAGTACGAGCTGACGAGCTCGACCTCGTTGCCCGAGGGGCTGGCCTACGACGAGGGCACGCACACGTTCTTCGCCACGGCGATCCGCGGCGGGCAGATCACCCGGGTGACGCCGGTCGGCGACGAGGTGATCTTTTACAGCGACCCCGAGCCGAACCGGTCGTTCGGCGGGGCGCATGTCGACGCGGAGCGCCGGCGGCTGTGGGTGTGCGTGGTCGACGTCGCGACGAACCCGTTCCCGGTGTCGCAGGTGTTCGGCTTTCACATCGACACGCGCAAGCGGACGCACGTGATCCCGCTGCCGACGCCGTCGTTCTGCAACGACCTGGTGACCGACGACGATGGTGTGGTCTACGCGACCGACTCGGCGACGCCGCAGGTGCTGCGCATCGACCCGAGCCAGGGCAGCGTGCAGGCGCTGGCGACGCTGCCGGTGACGCCGCCGGCCGGGGGCGTCGGGCTCAACGGGATCGACGTGTCGCCGGACGGCGAGCGGTTGCTGGTGGTCTCGTCGTTCCCGGCGAAGCTGTTCAGCGTGCCGCTGGCCGCGCCGAGCCAGTATGTCGAGGTCGAGACGTTCGGAGATCCGTTCGCTATGCCCGGGAACCCGCTGTTCCCCGGACCCGACGGGATCGAGTTCATCGGGGAGCAGCTGTACGTGGTCTACGACGGCGGGGTCCAGCGCCTCACGTTCAGCGACGACGACTGGACGCTGGCGAGCGTGGCGACCACGATGGCGGTGCCGACCGGACTGACGAGCCTCACCGAGGCCAACGGCGAGCTGTACGCCATCGACAGCGAGGTGTTCCGCGTGCTGTACCTCGGGCAGGCGCCCGAGCTGCCGTTCCGGATCTTGCACGTCGACGCCGGGCTGTTCTGACGGCCGCGCGGGCGTGGTAGCATGGCGGCTCGCCGATGCCGCAAGCCGTCCGCTTCCACCTCAACGACCTGCCGATCGCGGACGTCCAGGCGAGCCCGACGACGACGCTGCTCGACTATCTGCGCGAGCATCGGCGCCTGACCGGGACCAAGGAGGGCTGCGCCGAGGGCGACTGCGGGGCCTGTAGTGTGGTGATCCTCGACCCCGACGGGCCCGATGGCGCGACGTACCGGGCGGTCAACGCGTGCCTGGTCCTGCTGCCGATGGTCCAGGGCCGGCGCGTGTACACGGTCGAGGGGCTGCGCGAAAAGACAGGCGAGTACCACCCCGCGCAGGAGGCAGTGGTCGCGGAGCTGGGCTCGCAGTGCGGGTACTGCACGCCGGGCGTGGTGATGGCGATGTTCGAGGCGTGCTACCGCCGCGACTTGAACGAGCCGTGGCAGCTCGACGACCAGATGTGCGGGAACCTGTGCCGCTGCACCGGCTACCGACCGATCCGCGACGCGGCCCGCGCGGTCGCCGGGACGTGCCCGGAGGACCGATTCTCGAAGGGACTCGCGGCACCGGCGGCGGTCGACATGAAATTTTCGAGAGAGGACGCGGGGCGCATCTACGCGACGCCGACGACCTTTGAAGAATTGTGGACGCACATGGCGGCACATCCGCAGGCGAAATTAATTTGCGGCGGGACGGACCTGTCGCTGACGCTGACCAAGCGGTTCGTCGATCTGCCGGAGCTGATCGCGGTGGAGGGGCTGCCGGGGCTGCGCGGCGTGACGCGCGTGGAGGAGGGCTGGCGGATCGGCGCGACGACGACGCTCGCCGACCTCGAGGCGTTCGCGATGCAGCACGGGCCGACGTTCACGCCGGTGCTGCGCATGGTCCGGTACTTCGCGTCGCGGCAGATCAAGAACCGCGCGACGGTCGGCGGCAATCTCTGTAACGCGTCGCCGATCGGGGACCTTGCGCCGGTGCTGATGTGTCTCGAGGGACAGGTCGTGCTACGCGGGGCCGCGGGGTCGCGGCGCGTGAGGCTCGACGAATTTTTTCTCGGGTACCGGCAGACGGCGCTCGCGGCCGGGGAGATCCTCGAGGCGGTGATCGTGCCCGAGCTGCCGGCGAACGCGCGGGCGGCGGCCTACAAGGTCTCGAAGCGGCGCGAGCTCGACATCAGCACGGTCGCGGGCGGGTTCTGCGTCGAGGTCGAGGACGGGCGCGTCGCGGCGGCCCGGCTGTGCTTCGGCGGGATGGCGGCGACGACGGCGCGGGCCCGGCACCTCGAGGCGGCGCTGCTCGGACGGCCGTGGACGGTCGCACAGGTCGAGGCGGCCCTGCCGGCGCTGGCGAACGACTTCCGGCCGATCGACGACGCGCGCGGGTCGGCGTGGTACCGCCGTACCGTCGCGGAGAATCTGGTCCGCGGGTTCGTGCTCGAGACGCGCCACGCGGCGGTCCCGAACCTGTCCCCGAGGCCATCCGGAACCGTGCACCTGGAGGTCGTGTCATGACTGCTTCTCCGCTGCATCAACCAGCCCGCCACGAGAGCGCGTACGGGCACGTGTCGGGGGCGGCCCGCTACGTCGACGATCTGCCGCACCCGCCGGGGCTGCTCGTGGGTCTGCCGGTCGGATCGACGGTGGCGCGCGGGCGCCTGCGGGGGATCGACCGCACAGCGGCGCAGGCGGTGCCTGGTGTGCACGCGGTGCTGCTGGCGAGCGACGTGCCGGGGCACAACCGCATCGGGCCGATCGTTCACGACGAGCCGCTGCTGGCCGACGAGGAGGTGTTCGCGGTCGGACAGCTGGTGGCTTTAATTGTCGGCGAGTCGCTGGCGGTCTGCCGCGCGGCGGCAAGGCTGCTGGTCGTCGATATCGAGGAGCTGCCGGCGATCCTTTCGATCGCCGACGCGATCGCGGCGGACTCGTACCTGTGCGCGCCGCACGTGATGCGGCGCGGTGATGTCGAGGCGGCGCTGGCCGGCTCGGCGCTGCGGATCGAGGCCGAGGTCGCGACCGGCGGTCAGGACCACTTTTATTTGGAGACGCAGGCGGCGCTGGCGATCCCCGGCGAGGACGCGAGCGTGGAGATCCAGTCGTCGACGCAGCACCCGACCGAGGTCCAGGTCGCGACCGCGGAGATCCTCGGGTGCGACCGCAGCCGCATCACCGTCGAGGTGCCGCGCATGGGCGGCGGGTTCGGCGGCAAAGAGTCGCAGGCGACCCACTTCGCTTGCCTGGCTGCGCTCGCGGCGACGCGCCTGCAGCGGCCGGTCAAGGTGTGGCTGAATCGCGATCTCGACATGGTGATGACCGGGAAGCGCCACCCGTTCTGGTCGATGTACCGGGCCGGGTTCGACGCGGAGGGGCGCATCACGGCGCTCGACGTGAAGATGTTCGCCGACGGCGGCTGGTCGGTCGACCTGTCGCCGGCGATCCTCGACCGCGGGCTGTTCCACCTCGACAACGGGTACTACATCCCGAGCCTGCGCTTCGAGGGCCGGGCGGCGCGCACGAACGTGGCCTCGAACACGGCCTTCCGCGGGTTCGGCGGGCCGCAGGGGATGGCGGTCGTCGAGGACGCGATGTCCCGCGCATCGGAGCTGCTGGGCATCGATCCGGCCGAGCTGCGCCGCCGCAACTACTACGGGCTCGAGGCGACCGACCAGGTCGAGGCGACCTTGCCCATGGGACAGGTGCCCGAGACGACGACGTCGGGCCTACCAGTGGTGCCACTGCTGCGCGGGCGCCAGGTGACGCCGTACTTCCAGGAGGTGATCGCGTGCCGGCTGCCGCGCATCCACAAGGTGCTGCTCGCGGACGCGGACTACGCGGCGCGGCGCGCGGCGATCGAGGCGTTCAATGACTCGTCGCCATTAATTAAACGCGGGCTCGGGTTCATGCCGGTGAAGTTCGGGATCTCGTTCACGAACTCGGTGCTCAACCAGGCCGGCGCGCTGGTGCTGGTGTACACGGACGGCAGCGTGCAGCTCAACCACGGCGGCACGGAGATGGGGCAGGGCCTGCACACCAAGATGCTGGCGATCTGCGCCCACGAGCTCGGGGTACCGGTGCGGCAGATCCGGCTGATGCCGACGGCGACCGACAAGGTCCCGAACACGTCGGCGACGGCGGCCTCGAGCGGGTCGGACCTCAACGGCATGGCGGTGCAGCAGGCGTGCGCGCAGATCCGTGAGCGGCTGCGGCCGCTCGCCGCGGAGCTGCTCGGCGGCGCGGCCGAAATTATCAAGTTCGTGAACGGGCAGGTGCACGTGCCGGGCGGGCGCACGATGAGCTTCGCGGATCTGACGAAGGCCGCGTGGGCCCGGCGGATCCCGCTCAGCGCCACTGGTTATTACGCGACGCCGGGCATCGCGTACGACCGCGACGCGGGGCGCGGCAAGCCGTTTCATTACTTCGCGTACGGGGCGGCGCTGACGGAGGTCGAGGTCGCGGGGCTGACGGGCGAGCACCGCGTGCGGCGGGTCGACATCCTTCATGATGTCGGCAAGTCGCTGGTGCCGACGATCGACCGCGGGCAGATCGAGGGCGCGTACATCCAGGGGCTCGGGTGGTTGACGTGCGAGGAGCTGGTGTGGAACCCGAAGGGCCACCTGCTGACGCACGGTCCGTCGACGTACAAGATCCCCGCGGTCGGCGACGCGCCGGAGGACTTCCGCGTGGCGCTGCTCAGCCACGCGGAGCAGGAGGACGTGATCCACGGCAGCAAGGCGGTCGGTGAGCCGCCGTTCATGCTGGCGCTGTCGGTCGTGTCGGCGCTGCGCCACGCGATCGCGGCGTTCGGCGAGCCGCGGCAGGTGGTCGAGCTGGCGATGCCGTGCACGCCCGAGGCGATCCTCCGGTCGGTCGAGGACATGCGGACCCGCGCCCGTGTGCAGCTCGGGCTCAGCGCGGCGGAGTGAGTCCATGCGCGGCAAATTATTTTTGATGTCGCTGGTGCTCGGGTGCGGCGACGACCCGGGGTCCTCCTCGACGGAGAGCGTCACGGGCTCGATCGGCTCGAGCGGAGGGGCGGAGCCGACGACGGTGATGTCCACGAGCTCCGGCGGGAGCGACGCGACGGTGACAGGTCAGGCGTCAACGACGAGCGAGGAGCCGACGTCGACGAGCTCGAGCGAGACGACGGCGGAGCCCGAGGTGCACGGGCTGCGGGCCGAGTACTGGGCGACGTACGTGGACCTCGCGGCGGAGCGGGTCGACGCGACGGTCGACTTCGACTGGGGGACGGGTTCGCCGGTCGACGGAGTCGCGCCGGATCGGTTCTCGATTCGCTGGACAGGGTCCATCGATCCGCCGGTGAGTGGTGAACTTAAAATTATCACCGTCACCGATGACGGCGTGCGCATGTGGATCGACGACGTGCTGGTGATCGACGACTGGCACGGGCAGTTCGCCGAGCGCAACGAGGCGCCGATCGAGGTGACGGCGGGCGTGCCGGTGAAGGTTCGGCTCGAGTACTTCGAGCTCGACATGCCGGCGTTGGCCCAGCTGAAGTGGTCCAGCGACACGATCACCGAGGAGGTCATCCCGCAGCAGCACCTGCGGGCGGCAGGAGCGGCGAGCGGGCTGCCCGGGCCGAAGCCGCCGTACGCGAACCCGGTGGTCCCGTTCGATTGCCCGGATCCGGGGATCCTCCAGGTCGCCGAGGATCGGTTCTTCATGGTGTGCACGGGCGGGCGGTTTCCCATTCGCCAGTCGCGCGACCTGATCCTGTGGACCGACACCGGCGTGACGGTGCTCTCCGAAGACAAGCCGCCATGGGCGGCCAACGGGCATCGCAACTGGGCCCCGGAGATCCACCTCGTCGATCAGCAGTACGTCGCGTACTTCACGACGGTGAACGGGGGCGACGTGCTGTGCATCGGGGCGGCGACCGCGAGCGATCCGCTGGGGCCGTACACGGTGACGGGCGGGCCGCTCGTCGAGGATCCGGTCGGGGTGATCGACGCGACGTTTGTTGAAGATCAAGGGGCGCCGTTCCTGGTCTACAAGATCGACGGCAACTCGAAGGGCCAGCCGACGCCGATCTACGCGCGTCAGCTCGCGGCGGACGGGCTCGGCTTCGCCGGGGATCCGGTGCAGGTGCTGATCAATGAGGGCAACACCTGGGAGGGCGGGGTCGTCGAGGCGCCGTGGATGATCAAGCGGGGCGGATACTTTTATCTGTTCTACAGCGGCAACGTGTACGACCACCGGTACCGCACCGGTGTCGCGCGGGGCACGTCGATCCTGGGGCCGTTCGAGAAGCACGGCGCGGAGATCCTCACCAACAACGAGGCGTGGGTCGGGCCCGGGCACGGGTCGATCGTGCAGGTGAACGGGCTCGACTATTTCGTGTACCACGCGTGGCACAACGCGGGAGATGGCACACAGAACGGCGACAAGGGCCGGCAGGTGCTGGTCGACCGGATCGACTACGAGGCCGACTGGCCGCGGATCCACGATGGCACGCCGAGCCGCTCGCCGCAGCTGTGGCCCGGCGTGTCCCCGTGACCGCGCTCAATCGATGAAGAAGTCGGTGATCAGCGTGGCGCCCGGCGAGGCGGCGTAGCGATCGAAGTCCGACACGCCGGTCTCGCGCAGCAGGTCCTCGTCGATGAAGAAGTTGCCGGTAGTCTTGCGGCTGTCACGCGTGAGGATCACGTGCGCGGCGTCCGACATGATCTCCGGGGTGCGGCAGCCGGCGAGCATGCCGGGGCCGCCGATCATCGAGATCGCGGCGGTGGCGATCGCGGTGCGCGGCCACAGGGCGTTGACGGCGACGCCGTCGTCGGCGAACTCGGCCGACATGCCGAGCACGCACATGCTCATGCCGTACTTCGCCATGGTGTAGGCGACGTGGTTCTTGAACCACCTGGGCGACATGTTGAGCGGAGGGGCGAGATTCAAGATGTGCGGGTTCTTGGCCTGCTTGAGCAGCGGGAGGCAGGCCTGGGAGCACAGGTAGGTGCCGCGCGTGTTGATCTGATGCATCAGGTCGTAGCGCTTCATCGGCGTCTCGAGCGTGCCGGTGAGGCTGATCGCGCTGGCGTTGTTGATCAGGATGTCGATGCCGCCGAACGTCTCGACCGTGCGCTGGACGGCGGACTGGACCTGGGCCTCGTCGCGGACGTCGACGGGGATAGCCAGGGCCTTGCCACCGGCGGCCTCGATCTCCTGGGCGGCCGTGTAGATCGTTCCGGGCAGCTTGGGGTGCGGCTCGGTGGTCTTGGCGGCGACGACGATGTTGGCGCCGTCGCGGGCGGCGCGGAGGGCGATGGCGAGGCCGATGCCGCGGCTGGCCCCGGTGATGAAGATGGTCTTGCCGTTCAGGGAGCTGGTCATGGTTTGTTCTCTGGTGTGGGCGCGCCGGGCGGTCTCTTGTAGCTGATCGCCATGAGGGTGAAGGTGGCTCGACCGCGCGGGCGGTCGACGACTACGTCGTCGCCTTCTTCCTTGCCGAGCAGGGCCCGGCCGACAGGAGACGCGACGCTGATCTTGCCGAGGGCGACGTCGAACTCGTCGGCGCCGACGAGCTGGTAGTGGACCGAGACGCCGTCCTCGTCCTCGAGGGTGACCCACGCGCCGAACGTCACCTTGTCGGGCGGCTTGGCCGGCGTGTGGAACACCTGCAATTTGTCGAGGCGCTTGGCCAGGAACTCGAGGCGCTTGTCGATCTCCCGCAGGCGGCGCTTGCCGTAGATGTACTCGGCGTTCTCCGACCTGTCCCCGAGGGCAGCCGCGGTCGACACCTCATTCGTGACGCGCGGACGCTCGACCTTCCACAGCCAGTCGAGCTCCTCGCGCAGCTTCTTGAGGCCGTCGGCCGTGATGAAGTCCTTCGCGGGCGCCTCGGCCATGGGAGGTGGACGATGGCGCGGAACGCCAGGCCCGGTCAACCAGGACGAAGCGCCCGCGGCGGGGCCTCGGCGGCGGGCAGGGCCTCCTCGGCGTCGACCAGGGCCTGGGACACGACTAGCTGGGCTTGACGGCTGTTGCTCGCGACCTTCTGGTTGGCGAGGAACAGGCCGGCGCCGCCAGCCATGAGCAGGCCGAAGCCGAGCCAGAAGATGAGCGAGGAGAACAGCCAGCCGATGGTGATGACGCCGAGGGTGGCGGCGCCGAACATGGCGGCGGCGAGGGCCATGTTGTTGCCGCTGCGCTCGGTGGCGACGTGGACGAGCGCGCCGCCCTGGCCGTCGGCCTCGGCGTGGATGCGGTAGAGCATGCCGGTCTTGTCGTCGAGGATGTCGATGGCGCCGTTGCCCTGGCGATGACCGCGGTGGCCGACCTGCTTGCCGATCGCGCCGCGGACGCGCTCGACGGCCTGATCTGGCGGAAGGGACAGCTGGGTCTGGGCCGAGTAGCCCTGCGCGGCGGGGCTGGCGTCGCGGACGAGCGCGCCGGAAGGAGCGCCGCCGGATCGTTGCACGAGTGCCTGACGCAGCTCCTCCGGTGAGATGCCGGCTTCGGCGGCGGCTTCACGCAGCTCTTGATCCGTGAGTTTGGCCCGCTCGTCCATCGGCCGGAGGGTAGCGCACTCGGCGGGGCAGGTGGAGCCCCGTGTTAAAACGGTGGGCGATGCATGGTCTCGATGAACGCACCCGGGCGCTCGAACAACGGCTCGCGGAGCTGGCCGCTCGCGGGGTGGACATCGTCGACGCGCGGCAGACGTACATCGACGCGGCGGTGCGGCCCGAGCGGATCCACGCGGGCGCCGTGATCCACCCGGGCACGCGCCTGTGCGGCGCTCGCAGCTTCCTGGGGCCCGGCGCCGAGCTCGGGCGCGAGGGGCCGGTGACGGCGATTGACTGCGTGCTCGGTCAGGGCGCGCGCCTCGACGGCGGCTACGCGAACGGCGTCGTGCTGCTGCGCGGGGCGTCGACGGGCTCGGCCGGGCACCTGCGCGAGGGCACGTTGCTCGAGGAGGAGGCCAGCACCGCGCACGCGGTCGGGCTCAAGCACACGATCCTGCTGAGCTTCGTGACCATCGGTTCGCTGGTGAACTTCTGCGACGCGCTGGTGGCCGGCGGCACGTCGCGCCAGGACCACTCGGAGATCGGCAGCGGCTACATCCACTTCAACTTCACGCCGTGGGGCAGCCGCGGCGACAAGGCCACGCCGTCGCTCGTCGGCGACGTGCCGCGCGGGGTGCTGCTCCGCGAGCGCCGCGTGTTCCTCGGCGGCAGCGGCGGGATGGTCGGGCCGCGCCTGGTCGGCTTCGGCGCGCTCGCCGGCGCGGGCCAGGTGCTGCGCAAGGATGTCCCCGAGGACAGGTTGGTGGTCCAGCCGACACGCACGGTCGACCAGGCGCTCGTCGACGGGACGCTCGACGCGGCCGAGCCCCGCGCGGCCCGCAACGCCCGCTACCTCGGCGAGCTGCACGCGCTGCGCGCCTGGTACACCGAGGTGCGCCTGCGCCGGGCCCCGGAGACAGGTCCCTTCGCACATGTCCGAACGGTCATCCAGGAGGCGATCACGACGCTCGACCTGTGCATCGCCGAGCGCGAGGCGCGGCTGACGGCGTTCATGCGCGAGCGCAAGGCCGAGATACCCGCCATGCGGCCCACGCGGGCGCACCCGTGCCCGCTGGCGCTGATCCCCGACGAGCTGGACCATGTCGAGTGGGTCCGCGGGCTCGACGAACAGCGCGTCACTGCGTTGACGCGCTGGCTCTCGGAGATCGTCGCGGACGTGGTCGGGATCTGAACGGGCTCAGGCGCCGAGGCTCGGGGCGAGCAGGGCGAGGGCCCGCCGGGTGCCCATCGTCGTGACGAGGGTGGTCAGCTTGGGGCCCTTGTCGCGGTCGATGAGCAGGTCGTAGACGACCGGCAGGAACGACTTGTTGTCGAGGCCCGTGCCCTCGCACAGCACCTTCATGGTCGGCACCAGGCCGTCCTCGTCGATGTCGGGGCGCTCGCGCAGGATGGCGACGATGCGGCCGAGGCAGGTCGCTTCGTCGGGGCTGAGCGTGCGGGTCTTCGGCTCGCGGCGGATCGTGTAGCGGAACTCGTCGGGCGCGAAGTCCCGCAGCCAGTGGCGCACGCAGCCGGCGCGCACGCGGCAGTGCGCGCGCTCGGCGTCGGTGGTGATGAGGCCGGCGGCGACGTAGTGCTGGACGGTCGCGTCGAGGTCGCCCTCGTGGATCTGCAGGATCGTGCTGAGGTGGCGGAAGCCCGGCACGAACGGCAGCCTGTCGCCCGCCTGGATGCGGTGGTGGTCGACGCTGGCCAGCTGCAGCGCGCGCTGGGCGACCAGGCGCTTGTGTTCGTCCTTGACGTCGTCGAGGCCGTGGGCGACCCGGCGCAGGCGATCGTAGTCCTCGTAGATCTTGATGACGTCGAGGTCGAAGCTGATCTGGAACTCGGTGTTCGGCTTGTAGGACACGAAGATCCAGCGCAGCACCTCGGGCTCGTAGATCTTGAGGCAGTCGCCGACGGTGACCACGTCGCCCTTGCTGCTCGAGATCTTGCCGGCCCGGCCCTTGACGCGCACGAAGTCGTAGCCGACGTACTCCGGCGGGACCCAGTCGTACAGCTCGCGCACGATGTCCTTCGCGGTGTCGTAGCTGCCGCCGGCGGTGCTGTGGTCCTTGCCGCCGGGCTCGAAGCACACGCGCTCGTAGGCCCAGCGCATCGGCCAGTCGACGCGCCACGGCAGCTTGAGGTTGCCGCCCTTGCGCAGGTCGACGTCGGCGACGTGACCGCAGCGGTGGCACGTGACGCCGACGGTCCACTCGTCTTTAATAATGAAGTCGAGCTTGTCGCGGCCGCACGCGTCGCAGAAGCCGGCGAGCGGCAGCCAGTCGTCCTTGACGAGGGTGTTCGCGGTGGTCTCGCCGCGCACGCGGTTCAAGACGTCGCGGATCTTCGCGGCGCCCTGCAGGGCCTTCTGCAGGCCCTCGGCGTAGGTGCCGGCGCGGTAGCGACGCGACTGGCGGATGAACTCCGGGGCGATGCCGAGGGGGACGAGGCTGTCCTCGAACTCGGCGATGTTGTGCGACGCGTAGCTGTCGGCCTGGCCGTATGGATCTGGCACGTCGGCGATGCTGCGGCCGAGGTTGTCCTTGAGCATGTCCGGCTGGGGCATGCCCTGCGGGACCTTGCGGAACACGTCGAAGTCGTCCCACGAGTAGATGAAGCGCACGTCGACGCCGCGGTCACGCAGCGCGCGGGCGACGAGGTCGACGGTCATGACCTCGCGGAAGTTGCCGACGTGGACGACGCCCGACGGCGTGATGCCGGCGGCGACGGTGATGCGTCCGCCACCTGGATGCGCGGCGAGCGTCTTGGCGGCGGCCTGATCGGCCCAGTGATTGAGGAAGGGGTCGTGCGACTCCATGGGGGCCCATGTTGTCGCGCAGCCCGTGCGGGCGCACAAGCCCCTGCAGCTATTTGGCCTTCGTTTTCGCGGCCGGCTCGGGCTTCTTGCAGTTGGCGGCGTCGCCGATGCCGTTGGCGCGGTCGATGAGCGGCTGACCGGCGCTCTTGGCGGTGTAGATCTTCAGGGCCTCGTCGAGCTGCTTGCAGGCCTCGGGGAAGTTCTTCTTGAACGACGCTGCGGACGCGAGGCCCTCGTACGCGATGGCGGACACCATCTCGTTGCCGGGCTGGGTGGCGGCCAGGCGCTGGGCCTTCACGAACGTCGAGGCGGCCTCGTCGAGCGAGCCGGGGTTGGCGATCTGATCCTTGTCCTCGCCGCCGAACGCGAGGTCGATCTTCGCCTGACCGTACAGCACCAGCGCGAGCGCGGCGTTCGGGCCGTCGGACTGCAGCTTGTACGCCTCCTCGAAGTTGGTCGCCGCGCCGGTGAAGTCCTCGGCGCCGAGCTGGTACGAGCCCATCGCCAGCTTGGCGACGATCTGCACCTCCTTGTCGCCGGACTTCTCGCCCATCGCGACCGCGAGCTCGGCCGGCTCCTTGGCGTCCTCGAACACCGGGTTGACGACCGAGAGCGCGAGCCAGCCGGCGGCGAGGCCCGAGGCCCGGATCTGCTCGCGCTGCTTGAGGTCGGCGACCAGCGGCGTGAGCGTCTCCTTGGCCTTGTCGAGGTTGCCGAGCAGGTACTGCTCGCGCGCCTCGGCGATCGCCGGCGGGTCGGGCTCCTGCTTGACGGTGGTCTCGGCCGGCTTGTCGGTGCCGCCGGTGTCGCCGGTCTTCGTGCCGCCGTCGCCGTCGGGCGGGGTGGTGGCGGGGTCCTTCTTGCAGGCGCCGAGCAGGGCGATCGCGGTGAGGCAGACGAGGATTCGCTTCATGAGGTGGTTCCTGAGGGGCTGGTCGACTCCGGCTCGCCGGATGTCTGTGGCTGGCGCGGAGGAGGTTGGCACACGCGAACGTGAAGGTGGCCGTCTGCGCCGAGTGTGCCGTAAACCAGGCGCGTCGGGTCGGGATCTTGACCGAAGCGCTCGGGTTTGAACCGTGACACGACCTCGACCTCGTCCCCGATGCGGAGCGCGCAGTAGGCCCGGTGCGGACCGAGCTTTTCTTCCGGTGCGATCACGTCCGCGGTCGCCAGATTCTCGATCGTGGCCCGTCCGGTCGCGTCGGCGATCACCACGTACTCGGCCGAGACCGCGGCGTCTCGCCCGGCGCCGCTGCGGTTCTGCCACACCGTCTCGCGCCCCTGCGGGCCGCCGAGGGTCGTGTCCGCGGTGGTCAGCACGCCGCGCACGAGCACCGGTCCGGCGCCGGCCTCGCCGATCTTGGTGACGAGACCACGCTCCATCATTCGCCCGACCATCGCCGAGAACTGCGGGTCGTCCTTTCGGCGCGACCGATAGCCGCGACGTCCGCGAGGCTCGGTCGCTCGCTCGCTCATGCCGCGCTGGGCGCGGACGTTGCCGAGGTAGTAGACCAGCACCGCGACCGGCACGAGGATCGCGACGTAGAGCGGCAGGTTGGTGGTGTCGATCGCGAGCAGCATCACCAGTACGCCTCGGCGATGTTGATGGTGAAGCCGAGGACGTCCTTGTCGCTCTTGGTCTGGGTCTTGCCCTCGACGAGCGAGCGGCCGACGCCGCCGGGCTCGATGCGCTCGATGACGGCGCCGCGGATCTTCTGGCCGTCGGAGAACTGGACCTCGGGGACGACGCGCTCGATCGCCGTGGTGCCGCGGTTCTTGACGAGCAGGATCCAGCGGATCCTCCCGAGCCAGATCGCCGGGTTGCCCTCGACGTCGGCCTTCACGGTCGGGCCGATGTCGTAGGCCCGGTTCGGGCGGCCGTCGTGCTGCCGCGGGATCAGGTGCATGCGCTCGGCCTGGTAGTCCATCTGCACGAAGAACTCGCGCATCACGTTGAGCCCGAGCAGCCCCTTGGTCCGCTCGTTGGCGCAGCCGTCACAGACCGACACGAGCAGGCCGGACAGCTCCGTCTCGCCGAGGCGCAGCGTCGGCAGGTAGACCATCCGGCTCTCGCGCGGGCCGCTCGCGGTGTTGAACTGCAGGGTCGGCGCGTCGTCGGGGACGGACAGGCCGAGCGACGTCGCGGTGTCGCTGTTGATCGTCGTGAACGAGGCGCCGGTGTCGAACAGGTAGGGCAGGGTGACGCGACCCGCGGGTCCCTTGAGCTCGATGTTCATGAGGATCGCGTTGCCCGAGGCCGAGAACGGCACGGTGATCTCTGCCGCTTCGACCGCGCGAACCGGGGCCGGCGGCGGCGGCTTGACCGCGGGCAGATCGTCGGGCGGGTCGATCTGGTCGGCGATCCCGTGGCCGATCGCGCTCAG
>Ga0075158_10001629_pt1 | contig 16757 bp, 15 predicted proteins | sample JI91814BDNA_FD_70968 | JGI IMG/M metagenome (GOLD analysis project Ga0075158, IMG submission 70968) | Wastewater effluent complex algal communities from Wisconsin, to seasonally profile nutrient transformation and Carbon sequestration -... | ecosystem: Engineered > WWTP > Effluent > Algae... | reverse complement strand
ATAATATATGGTAATTTCTTCTAACCATTCAGTTTCACAACCTATTAATGCTAATCTGAGGGCTAAATCAACATCACAAGCTTGTTTAAATTGTGGATCTAATTCTCCCACTTTTTCTAACCAAACCCGTCGAAACATCATCGCGCTTAAAAGTACGGGTTTCCACTCTACCCACTCTTGTAAATTTAACTTTTCCGCCCGTTTCCAAGGTTTGACATCCGCTTTTTTTTCTCCTTTTTCATTGACTCTACGCCAACCACTATGTACCATTCCGATAGAAGGCTTTTTGTCTAAAATATCGACTTGCTTTTCTAACTTTTCGGGTAAAAAATAATCATCTTGATCCAGAAACGCGATATATTCTCCTTTGGCTTCTTTAATCCCTCTATTACGCGCTGCTGCGACACCTTGATTTGTTTGATAAATATAACGAATTTTATTAAAATAAGGTTCTAATATAGTACGGCTATTATCCGTCGAGCCGTCATCTATGACAAGAATTTCATAACTTTTATAAGTCTGATTAAATACACTTTCGATCGCGTCAACCAGAAATCGATCACCATTATACACGGGAATAATAACACTAACTTTTGGACTAGGTAAAACCATTGACATAAAACACACTCCTTGATAATCTTGGGATATTATACACTAGACATTGTTCTTTTGTACAACTCTTTCTCCCACACTTTTTCCTCAAAATCAGGAACTTTCCTGAGATTTTGGTGTCAAACTGTAAAAATTCACGATCGCGCCTCTTCTGTTATATTCTATGACACTACAACCTGAGTTATCGGAAATTTATTATCAATTAGCCCAAGCCCTCCAAAAAAAGGGAGAATTGGCCGACGCGGTGAAAGAATACCGTCACTCGTTACAATTGAAACCGGATTTCTTTTGGGCTCAATATCATTTAGCCCAAAGTCTTCTCCAATGGGAAAAATATCAAGAAGCGAGTCGAGAATTTGAAAACGCGATCGCGCTTAACCCTAATTTTTCTTGGTGTTATTATAGTTTAGGAGACGCGTTACTTAAATTAGACAAATATGAGGAAGCCGCGCAAAATTACCGTTTAGCCATTGAGAAAGATCCCGATTTTTTTGGCTCTTATCATAATTTAGGAGATGCCCTCTCTAAATTAGAACAATATGAGGCCGCAAGTCAAGCTTATCAACACGCGTGTCAACTTAATCCCGACTTTTTTTGGTCAAATTTTAACTTAGGTAAAGTCTTACAAAAATTAGAACGATATCAAGAGGCAATTTACCCTTGTAAAAAAGCAATTTTACTTAACCCTAATGAGCCTTCTAGTTTTTATCTATGTGGAGAGATTTACCAAAAATTAGAACAATGGGAAGACGCGATATTAGCTTATGAAAAATCTCTGGAATTGAAACCCGATATCGAAGGGGTTTATCATCAGTTGGGAGAACTTTTCCAAAAACAAAAACAATGGGATGACGCGATTTTGGCTTATGAAAAATCTTTGGAATTAAAACCCGATGAATGGGCTTATCATCCTTTAGGAGAAATTTACCAAAAATTGAAACGATGGGAAGACGCGATCGCGCTCTACCAGAAAGCCTTACAATTCCATCCCGATGAAGCTTCATATTATTATAAATTAGGAGAAATATACTTTCAACTAAAAAACTGGGATGACGCGGTTAAAGCGTATTATAAAGTATTACAATTAGACCCTAAATTGCCTCTAATTGCTGTTAAATTAGCCGATGTTTTACTCAGACGTGCGCAACCTTATTTACAGGAAGTGCTCAAACAATTACGTTTACCTTCCCTTGATTATACTGAAGAACAACAATGTTGTCAAGCTTTTCGTATTGAAGGCGAAACCGCAGATTTTTATGTCAAATTAGGCAATATTTGGGCGGGACAGAATCATATTGAACCCGCGATGCTTGCTTATCAAATAGCCCTAGAATTCCAACCCGGAAATGTCGATATTTATCGGTTATTAAAGAGAGTTTCTCATCATAAATATTTGGATATTCAAAGTAAACTTGTCGCGGAGTCTTCTCGTCATGCTATTACTGATATTTTAGAACGCTTTATCGCCCAAGTCGTGCCTGGTAAAACCTTTGCCGAAGTCGGTGGTTTATGGGGTACTATCAATGAAAAAATCTCCGTGGCTTATCGTTATGGGGCTGCTGCTCTAACAATGATTGATGTCACTCCTGTTGAGTCTGAGCTGTGGCAAAAATTACGCGATCGGATGAAGTCTTTTAATATTAGCACTTATCAATGTATTAGTCAAGATATTTCTCAGGTAAAAGTGGAGGAAATTGGGGAACCCTATGATGTGGTACATTGTGCCGGAGTCTTATATCATCACCCTCATCCCTTGCAAATGTTAAAGGCGTTACGGGAACTTACCAAAGAGTATTTAATCTTATCGAGCGCGATCACACCGGAGTTAATTTCTAATGAATATGGCTGTTATGAAATACCGTCTTCGGGTGTAATTTTTATTCCCGCGTTGCCGGAAAAAGAAAGAATGATCTTGAAGGCAGATTGGCAAAAATGTGTGTTAAAATATGGTACGGCTTTAGGGATTATTGAACCGACAAAATTTGAGATTAATGACTTTACGCCTTGGTGGTGGTTGCCTACGGCAGCCGCGTTAAAATCTATGTGTGAAGTCGTTGGTTTTGAAGTCTTAGATAGTGGTTTTCTCGGTCACAATCATGCTATCACTTTATTATTGCAAGTTAAACCATAAAGGAATCAGGGATAAGGAGTTTCCTCTTCTCGGCTGAAAAGGATGGCTGGCATAGTCTAACTCTTAATCGTGATCCCTACAATTATCACATTGAAATGGTGGCAATGGGTAAGATTATCAGTGAAAAAATGTTGGGTTTCAAGAGCGTCAACCCAACTTACCAAATAACCGATCGCGCTTGGTTTTGGTGGCCGTATCGCGATCAGATGAGAAACCGGGTTTCTTCACCAAATCTCCTTTGAGATGCAACAGCTATCAGAGAAACCGGGTTAGAGGGTTCGGCCCGATCGCGCTTTCTTTTGTGACATGATCGCGATCAGATGAGAAACCGGGTTTCTTAACCAAATCTCGGCACAGATGCAACAGCTATCAGAGAAACCCGGTTAGAAGGCCCTATCGCTCTTTACCAGAAGAGCGCAAACATGAGAAATTAGGCTAAACTGTAGAAACGTGAAACTTGTCTTGGCCCCTGATATCGCGATATCATTTGAGTCGGAAGCTAGTGCATCGGCTAACAAACCTCGCCGCGATTGTGGTAAAATAGTTGAATGTAAACCACAGCAGTTTGGTTAAACTAAACACAACTTCTTACTCGTGTTAACCCATGCAAGCCATCGAGTTTAAAACCATTCTCCACAACGGCATAATTAGCATTCCGCCCCAATACTCCCCTCAGTGGGAAGGCAAAACCATTCGCGTCATCGTCTTAGAAAACCTCGAAAGCACACCCCCATCAGTTGAAGCCAACCCCCTCAAAGGAAGCATTATGTTTGAGAATGACTTGATTTCTCCCATTGATGAGCCTTGGGAGGCGGCCCAATGATTATCGAAAAACTGGGTCTAAAACCCCGTCCTTTAGGACGGCTTGACAATTACTAAGAGTGTAGTTTACCATAGCAAGTGTAGTTTGGTAAGCAAGATGCTAAAAGCCTTCAAGTACAGAATCTATCCGACCAGTGAGCAGTCAGTTCTGCTGGCAAAGTCCTTTGGCTGTACTAGGTGGTTTTACAATTACGCCCTCAACTTAACAACTGAAACTTACAAACAGACTGGAAAAGGGCTGAGTCGGAACGAGATAATAAAACTTCTTCCTTCTTTAAAGAAAGAGTACGAATGGCTAACAGAAGCACCATCACAGGTGTTACAGCAAGCGGCTCTAAATCTTTCGAGTGCCTTTCTCAATTTCTTTGAAGGTCGGGCAAAGTATCCTAATTTCAAGAAAAAACAAAATAAACAGTCTATGAGGTTCCCTCAAGGTTGTAAGCTAAAAGACGATGTTTTGGTATTACCTAAAATTGGTAAAGTTCATTGCCAAGTCTCACGGCAACCAGAAGGAACCCTAAAATCTGTTACAGTTTCAGTTAATCCATCAGGAGAATATTTTGCCTCTTGTCTCTATGATGACGGCAAAGATATACCCTCCAAATCATCAGAAGGGAAAGCTGTTGGAATAGATGTGGGGCTAACCCACTTTGCTATTACCTCCGATGGTACCAAACATGGTAATCCCAAATACTATCGTAAGTATGAAGCGAGGTTAGCTAAACGACAAAAGCAACTGAGCCGTAAGCAAAAAGGGTCTAACAACCGTAATAAAGCTAGGGTCAAAGTTGCCAAAGTACACGCGAAAATTACTCGTTGTCGTGAAGATTTTCTGCACAAACTAAGTCGTAAATTAGTTGACGAAAACCAAGTCATAGTCGTAGAAAATGTTTCTGTTAGAAACATGGTCAAGAACCGTAATCTTGCCAGATCAATCAGTGACGCAGGATGGGGTCAATTCTGCACTATGTTAAAATACAAGGCTGAATGGGAAGGAAAAGTCTATGTTGAAGTAGATAGATTTTTCCCTAGTTCAAAGACTTGTAATAACTGCTTGAATCGCGTGGATAGTTTAAGTTTAGATGTTCGTAACTGGCAATGTCCTAAATGTGGGGCAAACCACGATAGAGACATTAACGCGGCTTCGTGCATCAGAGATGAAGGTTTACGAATTTTGGCGGTAGGGCATACCGCATCCGCTTGTGGACAGCGTGTAAGACCATCTAAAGGCACTGCTTTTAGAGGCAATGCTGGTTAAAGCAAGAATCCTAGCCCTTTAGGGCGGGGAGTGTCAAATTGTTCATCAACACTGGGAGTGGAAAGTTGTAATTGACAGGCTAAACCCGGTTCGGCTCCTAATGTGGGTTCATAAGAAAAAATCAAAAATGCCGCGGAGGAAGCTGTGAATCCTTCTTGCAATTTCTTAGCCAGAAGTTGACGTAATTCCGTTTGTCTAACGGGGGGTAAGGGCCGATCTAGTGCGTAAAATAATCGCGATATCCACTGAAAATAATAATCCAACATCCCCGGAATACAGGGAAAAACCACTTCTCCGCGTGGCGCGATACAACGACTTAACTTTGAGAAAATCGTTTGCTGTATAACTTCGGAGTCTGTAATCAGTGGTGGCTTTTTACTGTCGGACAAGGGTGGCTAAATCTGAGGTTATGCTAAACAAATAAGCTGTTTTCTGAGGCTTCTTGATACTTCACAGGCTCCATCAAAAATTGGGTTAAAAAAACCGGAGAGCCTGTGATAATCAAGCTTTAGTTGCTTCCTGTAAAGGTAACGTCGGCAAATTTTGTCTGAGCTTCAGCCATAGGACGACGACGGCCTTCTTCTTGCCAATAATTAATAACTTCTGTGGCTTTGTTGAGAATTTCGACGCGATCGGGTTCAGAAATCCAATGTTTGGCTTCTAATTCGTTTTTCAGTTCTTCCCAGGCATCTTTGCGCGGCCAGAAAAAGTAAGATGTTAAGGGGCTTGTTCCTTTCCCCACTACTTGATCAACCGCGAGCGCGACGTTTTCTTCGAGCCAGAGAACTTTTAAGATAAATTTAGACAAGCAGACCTCCGGGGTGTACTTTAAGGTTGTTACAAAAGTGTACAATTTTTCAGTTTAGCATATTGTGGCGATTTTATGATTAAAGCAATTGTGGTCTTTGATATTGACGGGGTGGTGCGGGATGTAGGGGGATCTTACCGTCGCGCGATCTCCGATACGGTGGAACATTTTACCCAGGGGGGGTTTCGTCCGACTTCGACGGATATCGATGTTTTGAAGTCCGAAGGGATCTGGAATAATGATTGGGACGCGTCCCAAGAGTTAATTTATCGTTATTTTGACCGACAAGGGCGATCGCGGACTGACTTAAATTTAGAGTATCAAGACTTAGTGGCATTTTTCCAAGTTTGTTATCGGGGCCTTGAGTCGCAGCCCTCGGAGTGGACTGGTTATATTTGTAATGAACCTTTGTTAGTAAATCGGGCTTATTTTGAAAGTTTAACGGAGTCTGATATCGGGTGGGGTTTTTTTAGTGGCGCGATGCGTGATGAGGCGAAGTATGTGTTAGAGGGAAAATTGGGGTTAGTGTCTCCAGTGTTAGTCGCGATGGAGGATGCCCCCGGTAAACCTGATCCCACGGGACTGTTTTCCGTTGTGGAAGAATTAGAAAAGCGCGATCTCGATATTCCTGTGATTTATGTAGGGGATACAGTCGCGGATATTTATACAGTAGAAAAAGCCAAGACTTTGCAACCGTCTCGTCAGTGGATCGGAGTGGGAGTTTTACCGCCCCATGTTCAAGATAATCAAAGTCAGCGCGATCGTTATCGCAAAAATCTGGAGCAGGCAGGGGCTCAAATTGTTTTAGATAACATGGAAGAGTTAACTCCTACATTAATTAGTAATTTGCTTTAAGTGGAAGAGAGAAATCTGGTTTTGTGGCACAGGCATCTTGCCTGTGACGGGCAAGATGCCCGTTCCACATTTACATATCATTTAAAAATGCTATATATAGTAGGTTTTTGGGAGTACAATAATTATGTTTATTACCCAAGTGGATGCTCCCGATAAGCATCTATTTCGGCTGCGATTTCTTCCTCTGTAATTTCCTGAGATGAGGGTAAAGCTTGAAGTTCTTTAAATACAGCACTTTCCGTTGTTATGCGGTACGCTCAATTCAGTGCTAGTGTTCTCACTATGGGTTGGCTCATTACAACTGTACCTCATTGCATCGCGAAGTGCTGTAAATCTCGCATTTCTTTTGCTAAAGCCAACCGTCTTTCATCTACGACTTTAATTTTTATCTCTATTTTTTGCCCTGATTGAAAGGGTAAATCAGATAAAATCACCCGTTGAGGGTCTTCAATTGTGATATAGGTTTTATAATTATTCATAAATTTTGACGGAACTCTTGACATCATTGTAGCCTAAATTATCATATTTGTCAACAGTTTTTTTGTTGTTATCCCTAAGCGCGATCGCCCCCTTCGTGCCGTCCTTCAAGACCTGAAGCGACGGCTGGTGGCATCGGCTCCTTAGTCGAGCGGGATCAGCGCCTCTGCCCACCACTCAGGAGGTGGAACCTGGAACGGCGTGAAGGTGGTGCGTTGTTCCCCTGCGATCGGAGGCAATTGGCTCTCCACCTTCGCCTGACGGGAAACGATCGCATTCTTGGTAATGTTGATGACGGTCAGATCCTGAGTCTGGAGCACTGGCCCCTGGTACACTTCGCCCAGTTCTGCAAAGAGCATCGCGACCACCTCCCGTGATAGCAAGGTGTGCCAGACACAGGCTAGACGCGGTTGCGCTAGGCTGAATACCTTGCCAGCGGCTTTGGGCGAGGTGTGCGCTGCTTCAAGGGCGATCGTCGCCCGCTCAATGGAAAGCCCCGATGCCTCTGCCAACGCCGCTGCGGGTGGGAAGCATTCGTGAATCAGCACATCCACCCCCTTGCAGGCGTTTACCAGGGGCCAGCCCGGTAGGGAGTCTCCGGAGAAGGCGAAGGACAGGCCAGCGAAATCGAGCCGATAGCCGACTGCACCGCTGATGCAATGGATGGCGGGGAACGATGTTACCGTGACACCGTTCTGCTCGTAGATCACCTGGGTCTGGCTGAAGTCAAACTCAGTGGCCACAATCTTCATGCTTTCTGGGTTGATGGGGCCTTGTCCGGCTTCGGTGTCCCAGGACAGTGCCGACTCGATCGCCTCACAGAAATGCTTTGTGCCCAGGTGGGGTGCCGTGCCGCTGGGCCCCCAGACATAGATTGGCCCATCGGCTCGCCCCACTTTCGAGAAGCTGCCGCTCAGGGTGAGGATGTCGCCCATGTGGTCGGCGTGCAGATGGGTGATGAACAGCTTGTCGAGCAGGTTTACGGGCAGTTTCAGGCTGGCATAGTTAATCAGGGAACCCGTCCCCAGGTCAAACAGCAGCAGGTCGCGCTGGGGATTGCCGACCTCCACCAGGATGCTCGGTGACGCCTGGACACGGGTCGGAAAGGGATTGCCGCAGCCCAGTACGGTCACGCGCAGTTCGCCATCCTCAAGCGGTTCTTCCCCCGGAATGAACACCTCGGGATATTGCCGCTTGGGGGTGCCAATGATGGGGGGTCAGGGTCATCGCTTTGGTGCCGCCCAGATAAGACAGCTCTGGCAGGGTGTGGGCGTCGCTGGTGGTCTGGGTATTGATGGTTGTTGTGTCAGTGGTTGTCATAGTAGTTCTCGTCGTTAGACGTAATGGAGTAAAACCCAGGTCAGTCTAGGCAGTGCCGAGGGAGCTAGGCGGCAGGGGCCTGCCCGCTGAATACCGCCTCGGTTGCCGAGACCAACGGAACAAGAAGAAGGAGCCGGCCACAGGTGCCCGCCAGATTCTCACAAGGTCACAGATCGTGCACGGCGGGCGTTGCTACCCAGCCACCATCCACGTCGGGCAACATCTGTCCGACGTCCTCGCCCACCTCCTCGTCGATCAGTCGGTTCAGCTTGGCATTCATGGCCATGATCAGGTCGGCGTTTTTCTCTCGATCCAGCGCGAGGTTTTCGACTTCGTTCGGATCGTTCTGGTGGTCGAACAGCTCGACATCGTTCAGTTCAAACAATTCCTCAAGTGAGGTGGGCCGATTGTGCTGCTTGGGGGAAAAGTAGCGCGTGAACTGGTAGCGACCATCGAACACGCTGCGGATGGCACCGCGTTTCATCATGTCCGGGTGCAGGCCGGCTTCCTTAACTTTCTCCGGTCCGCCCTGTTGCAACAGATCGCGCGCCTTCAGCAGGAAGTCGCCGTCTAGCGAGGCAAACATGTTGAAGCAGAATAGCTGGCCGTCGCGCACCGTGTCGAGGCCCGCCTGCTCCGGGGCTGCGAGCACCGGGGAGAAGTCTTTGCCCGGAAGATCCTGGGTGATCGCCGCTTTCTGCTCAGGGCTCGCGTTGGTGAGCGAGATCAGGGTCGGCGCGAGGTCGAGGTGCGTGGTTACGGCCCGACAGCGCTTGCCGCCCGCGTAGGCCGGGTGCGCCACGATCAGCGGCACGTTGTTCTGCTCACGGTAGGAGGTGGCACCCTTCCCAGCCATCTGATGCGCGCCGCCGAGTTCGCCGTGGTCCGAGGTCAGAATGACGATGGTGTTGGACGCGAGGCCGCGATCCTCCAGTTCGTCGAGCACCGTCATGATGTGGCGGTCAACATCGTGCAGCGCGTTGAGATAGAAGTTGTGCCGCTTGCGCCAGCGCGATGTCTCGTTCACCGGGATTGGTCCGGTCATCACATCGTTCCCTATAGTGTGGTCGGTGTGGGCGGCGGGCCGTCCGGGGGCGTCGAGTGCCTGCGAGAAACTTTCCGGCAGTTCAAAGTCCCACTGCTTGGTGTACATTTCATGGGCCGGATCGCCGGCGATGTGGGTCAGATTGTTTTTGCCCTGCACAGGCTGTCCCGGCTCGTCCGTGTCGTAGAACATCACGTCGTGGGGGTTGACCAGATTCACCGCCAGGAACCACGGCTTTTTCTGCTGCGCCAGTTCCGAGGCCTTGCCGCGTAGCCAGCTCGCGGCAGCGGCGGCGATCATGCCATCGTGCAGGTAGCCACCCTGGGTGTGCGCGATGATGTCGCCGACCCCGAAGTAATCGGAAAAGCCGTAGGCTTCCATCTCCTGGGTGAAGATTTTCGTCGGCGCTTCAAGCGTGTTGTCGGTCTCAAACTCGCTGGTGAGGTGCCATTTGCCCTTGTAGGCGGTGTAGTAGCCGGCCTCGCGGAGATGGTGGCCGAGCGTCTTGATGTCGGTTGACATGCTCTGCATCCAGGGGAAGTTCGTGTTGTCGAACATCTTGGTCTGTTGGATGTGAAGCCCGGTATAGATCACCGAGCGCGAGGACGTGCACACGCAGGAATTGATGCGGTGGTTCTCGAACACGACACCGTTCTTTGCCAGCCGCTCATGGGCTGGCAGTCGATAGCCTCTGGGGAGTTCACCCGGGCGGAAACGGCGCTCCTGATCCGTCAGGATGAATACGATGTTGTAGGGCCCCGCAGCTTGCTTGTCTTTCACCATGGTTTCTGCCTCCTTGTTGGCTTCGCCAGTGGTCTGGGTATTGATATTTGTCGTGTCAGTGGTTGTCATAGTAGTTCTCGTAGTTAGATGCAGTGAAGTGAAACCCCAGGTCAGCCTGGGTCACTGCGAAGGGACTAGGCTGAAGGTGCCCGATCTCCAAATACAGCCGCAGCCGTCTTGACCGCTTCCAACGCGGCGGGAAAGCCCGCATAAACAGCCATTTGCAGGATGATTTCCAGAATTTCGTCTTGGGTGCAACCCACGTTCAGGGCACCTCGGATGTGGTCTTTCAACTCAGCCTGTGCATAGCCCAGCACCGTGAGAGCGGCGACCGTGAGCATTTCCCTCGTCTTTAGATCCAAGCCAGGACGGGAGTAGATGTCGGCGAACGGAAACTCGGCTAGACAGCGCGCTAAATCTGGGCTAGTCGCCGCCAAACTTTGTAAGGCAGCATCTATGCCTGGGCCAAATATCGTCCGCATCGTGGTTAAACCACGGTCATATCGAGTGTCTTCAGGCGGCATCGTGAATCTCTCCAGAGGTCATGATTGAATTAGAAGCGTTGGCAGCCATCAGTGGTACTTCTGCAAGGGTTCACGGACAGGCCAACGGCTGGGCAGCAGTTTGCCCGCGGGTTCCGCAAAACGACAGCGGAGCGTGCCCAGGCGCTCGAAAGTAATTTCAATTTCCGCACCGGGGTCGAGGAACTTATCGTGGTCACAGCCCGTGCAGTCTGGAATCGTCCCGAACCCCATCACGGCCCCCGACTTAATCGGGGCGATAAATTGTAACCAGGCAAAGATGTCGTCGGCTTTGTGGCTGATCTCAGCGGTCGATCCCTGGTACTTAACCTGACCATTGACCAAAACCGTCACCGCCAAGTTGTAGGGATCGCCGACTTCATCGGCTGTGACCAGGTAAGGCCCCAGTTGATTACCCTTGTCCATGTCTTTGGTGATGCAGAACCCACCGACAAACTCTAGAGCCTGAATGTCTCGGGCCGAGAGATCGTTAAAGATGCAGAAGCCCGCCACGGGTTGTTTTTCGTTGCCATAGACCACTGCCAATTCCGGCTCGATATCTAGTCGCGAGGTGTAGGCAGGCCAGGGAACGGTGACATCGTTGCCGACGATGGTGTTCATGTTGCATTTGTAGTAAGACAGGGCTTCGGGTTGTCCGGCGGGGGGAGGAGCTTTTGGAGCCATCACCGCTTGGGCAAAGGCCTTCAGGAGCATCGAAGTCTGGGGATTATCCTGCTCATACTTACCAATGGTTTCAGCGGAGTTCTTCATGTGCCGAGGGGTCAAGCCAAAGTCGAACAAGGCTGCAACCTCCACTGGCTCCAGCAGTTGCACTGCATCCAGGGGGAACACGGCCCCCTCGCCCAGGTCGCCCAGGTGCTGTTCGCCCCAGGCCAGCAAGTCCTTGGCTACCTGTTCGCTTTCGGGCAGACCGGCTAGGTAGGCGCTGCTATCGGTCAAGAATGGGCAATCCTGCCCCCGGTGGCGCTGTAGTGCCGCAAAGGACACCGCCTGATTGTGAATGACGAGACCAAACTGAGGCGTTGATGCTCTATCGGTCTTAAAACGAATGAGTTTCATGATGGCACTCCAGTATAGATTCTATAACGAGTTAGTATTCGACTTCAATGCCTTTAGCTTTGGCAACTTGGTAGATGGCATCGAAGGTGGCTGCGCTATTCCAGGGTTTATCCGCGGGTTCGTTGCGAAACTCGCGGTAGGCGCGTTCCACGTTCATGTACAGGCGGGCGGGGGCGCGCCACTCGCCGTAGGGACCAAACTCAATGCGCTTGGCGGCTTCCAGGGCGGGCATACCGTCCTCAAAGCACTTTCTCGATTCGTCGCGCACGTATTCGAGGTACTGCTTCATTTCAATAGCCCCTTCTACACCACAGAGGGGACCATGACCGGGGACAATCACCTTCGGGTCGAGTTCAATCATTAGATCGAGGCATTGGAACCACTTGTCGAAGGAGCCAGTCCAACCCATGGGGGTACATTGCCGGAACAGCACATCTCCCGCAAAGATCACCCCTTCCTTGGGCACATGGATGATGGTGTCGCCAACCTGGTGACAAGGCCCAACGTAGATTAGATGCACCTCAGTGCCGTCTAGATCCAGTTCGTAGCGGGTATCAAACAGGGTAGTGGGCAGCACGAGTTCGATGCCATCAAAGTTGTAGTCTTCAGCCAATTGCTGCCCCGCCGCCAACAGACCAGGGTGGAAGGTTTTGAGTACCAGTCGCTTGAGCAAATTACCCACGCCGTGCAGCAATTCTTGGGTTTCCTCTGGTTCGGCGACCTGCTTCATGCGCTCGGGTACTGAACGGTGGGCAATGATCTCTGCTCCCTCAAAGAGTTGATTGCCCCAAACGTGGTCCGCATCTTCATGGGTGTTGATGACACGCTCTGGCATGGCAGGCCACACTTGGCTAAACAAATCGATCATCCGCTGGGCATGGGGCAGGTCTGACTGGGTGTCGATCACCACGCCCCCGCCACGATTGATTAGACCAGAGTTGGCATCACACACCCGATTTTTTTCGTTGAGAACGGCGTAACAGCTATTGCTAATCTGTTGCATTTCCATAAGATTAATTCCTTGTGAGTGTTTACTTAGACTGGATACAGAACTCTGGTGACTGGGATGAGCGCCTCTGCCTACCAGTCAGGAGGTGTTTGCTGAACGGGCGTGTAGCTTGTAGTCGGTATACCTGAAATAAGAGGCGGGTAGTGCTACATACTAATGTAGTTAGGTTTTACCAACGGTTTGTAGGGAGGCGTTATAATGATGGATAAAATACCATATCGCCCCCGGATGATTTGACAACTTTTTAGAAAGAGAACTTTTCCTCCTAGTCTTGATATTCTTTGTCTGATCATATTATTAAACCTTTCTATATCATAACTTTTGCCCGTCTCTTTGCCTACTGCTCGGTGTCTTTTCTTGGCAAAAATACCTCTGTAAGCACTCCAAAAATCTGTACAGCAGAGAGTATATTGACGGTAAACTGCGGGTAAAGACTTCCGTAATTCCCTAGCTTCTTTTGACTTTCTTGAGCCAATATACACTCTCACAATTTTTCGGGTAAAGGCATCTATTGCTAACCAAATCCACTGCTTATTTCCTTTAAAGCTTACGAATGAGGACATTTTATTACATTGAACTATTAGTTTTCCTTTTTTTTGGGAAGGAACTTTAATTTCTTGAGGAACTGATGCTAATTTTTGATTGACATAATATTGTAACCCGCGTGGAGATACTCTTGTTGCTCTAGCTATTCCGCCTAGAGATATTTTTTCTGGTAATGGCCTATCTATTATCTCTGGTTTTTTGGCTAATGAGTTGATGTCGGGTATTTTCCACAAATTGTCTATGATAATCCTTACATTTAAAGTTTTGTTTACCGTAAGGTTATGATCATTTTTTCTAGTATTTTCAGAAGGGCATCGGGGACAATTCATAGTAGGAATTGATATTGACTATAGTATTATACCACGATTAACATTAGTATGCAGGACTAACCAGGACTACCCATTTTTTAGATTTTTGATAGATTCGTAGTCCATAAATTACTATTTCTTAAATTAACGTCTTACTGATGGTAGCATATTTTTTTTCCATTTCCCATTCGCAAGAGGTCTAATTTCTGGACAGCCCTCGTGATCCTCTACTCAAAGCCTACAGTTACGAATTCCGCTCATTAGGTCATAGAAGCGATTAAGGAAGATGATATCAAGAAAAGTGAAGTCAGTCAATAGACATCTGGTAAAAATGGGAGCAATGGCAGGATGCCTATTCTACTGTAGTTTATGAGATGTCTAATTAAATATCAATCGCAACACCATAGACAATTGGCTGAAGCGAGAATCGGAATCACAGGCTAACCTGATTTTAAGGATGCGATCGCGCTGTGTTTGTCTCGCGAGTATCACCTTCAACCGATCAAATTCTACCCCTTAAACGCGAAGCCCTAAAGCGTCGTGTCTCTGACTCCCGTGACACGCGGCTATTCTCCCACGCACTTCCTCAAATTCCTTCCAAATGAATTCAGGGAAGTGGGTTTATTCATGGCACGAGTTAATCCCAGGGCAATGATTTCTTTTGCCTTAGATAATTCTTTTTCTGTGGGTGATTCTATTTTATCTGGCTGTAATAATTCCAAAAACTTCAAAATTTCTTCTTGCTTATAGGGCGATAATTCCCGAAACTTCTCTAAAAAAACTTGTTCTAAAGTCATTTTATTGCCTCTTTTTGAGGCTCTTTTGAACTCCCTTATAGACAGTATAAATAAAATATTGATAGATGTCAATATAGCAATGCTAAATAGGTTGTGAGAGTTTTCGCAGTGCCAGTATCTTGCTGGTTTGCGCCGAAACCTTTCGCTACCGAGACGTTTGTGCTACCCACAGGCTGAGTCGCTGCGCGCACGGGCTTGCGCCAACTCCGCACTCCTATTACTAACATTAAATCTGTGACAACTCATTTATGGGATTGCTATACGTTTTATAATCATTCATAAATTTTGACGGAAATCCTTAGATCATTATAGCCTAAATTATCATATTCGGCAACAGTTTTTTTGTTGTTATCCCTAAGCGCGATCGCGTTTCGTGGTGTACTTCGGGATCATTATGTTTGACAAAACTTAAAATCATCTGCGTTTAGGAGCGTTTAGGAGCGGTTTCAATTAGGGAATTAACGATGATGAATAAAACTCGAAATATTTTCATCTCTGAAAGGATGAAACCAGGGATAATTCTGCTCTTTGATCAATTAAACATTGATTATCAAAATACGAGAAAAAAACAAAAAAAATTACGAAAGAATTCCCCCATCTGCGGAGGAATTTACCCTGTTAGAAGAAATCGAATTTTTAACGGTAGAAATTAGAGGTTATGCCAGTCAAGTAAAAAATAATAGACAGATCAAAAATGAGACGGTATCTCGGCAAAAATTAGGGGATTGGCGTTTTTTAGAGACCCCTATTTTAAGCAATTTTTATTTTGATTTATCCTCTAATTACCCTGGGCTGAAAAATTACCTATTACAGTTAGATTATTTGCGATTGTTAATCGCCGTGAAATCGTGGGGTGGGGGCGGGTTGATTTCACCTGTCTGTTTTCCTCAAAGATGGTTGGCGAAAGAGCCCCTACAGGATTACTGATCGTGCTGCCCAATATCAGATCAAATAAACCCCCCCACACACCCAAAACCAGCGCGATCGTGGATTCCGCCACCGCGATCGACTCATTCCCTAAAGTCTCTAATTTGTCTATCATTTTTGTGTTAAGATTAAACATAAATTACCGTCAAACCCATCCTAGGCGAAAAAGCATGAAATTATCAAAAATGCAGTTGATTAATCGCCCCGGATTAATCCGACTTGCTATACTAGGAATAATCTTACTTATCCTTAGTATTTGGGGGTATAAAATAATGATTGCTATGCCAGGAAATAGTTATAATGGCGACTTGCCACCCTTAACCGCAAAAGAATTGGCTTTGCGAGACGAGATGACACGGGATGTCAATAAACTCGCGGGAGAAATTGGGGAAAGAAATTATATAAAATATGAACAACTTAATCAGGCTGCGGATTTTATTCATTCATCTTTCCAAGCAATGGGTTATGAGGTAAAACGTCAAACCTATCAAGTGAATAAACAAGATTTTTCTAATATTGAGGTGGAAATAAAGGGTAAAAAATTTCCTGATGAAATTGTCTTAGTCGGTGGGCATTATGATTCCGTTTTTGCTAGTCCAGGGGCGAATGATAATGCAACGGGTAGCGCGGGTATTTTGGCCTTAGCTAAACTCTTTTTCGGGAAAAAACTTGATAAAACTCTGCGTTTTGTGGAGTTTGTTAATGAGGAGCAGCCGTTTTTCTTTACCCCCAATATGGGTAGTTTTGTTTATGCGAAACGGGCTAGAGAAAGACAGGAGAAAATTGTCTCGATGTTGAGTGTAGAAACTATTGGTTATTTTTCTAATGCCAAGGATAGTCAAAAGTATCCACCGCCCTTAAGTCTTTTTTATCCTTCTACGGGTAATTTTATTGGGTTTATTGGTAATGTTGATTCGGCAAGTTTGGTAAAACACGCGATCGCGTCTTTCCGTAAGAATGCCAAATTTCCCTCAGAAGGAGCGTCTCTTCCTGATGATATACCCGGTATCGGCTGGTCCGATCAATCGTCTTTTTGGAAACATGGTTATCAAGGGATGATGGTAACAGATACCGCACCCTATCGTTACCCTTTTTATCATACATCAGAGGATACTCCTGATAAAGTTGATTTCGATAAAGCAGCGAGAGTTATTTCGGGTTTGGAAAGCGCGATTAGGGACTTAGTTATGCTCTGAATTATGGTGAAATTAGGTCTCTATTTTGTGATATAATAGTGCGATATTTTCTTTTTTTGTGAACCACAAAGGCACAGATTCGTAGGTTGGGTTGAGGCACGTTCCCCTGGGGTGCGCGTCGCGCAAAACCCAACATCTTCAAGGAGATTCGTAGCTAGTAGGTTGGGTTGAATGAAATGAAACCCAACATCATTCATTCATTATTGTTTGGTGTTGGGTTGCGCTGCGCTTAACCCAACCTACTAGCTTCCTACTAGGTTGG
>Ga0075158_10001627_pt1 | contig 16768 bp, 15 predicted proteins | sample JI91814BDNA_FD_70968 | JGI IMG/M metagenome (GOLD analysis project Ga0075158, IMG submission 70968) | Wastewater effluent complex algal communities from Wisconsin, to seasonally profile nutrient transformation and Carbon sequestration -... | ecosystem: Engineered > WWTP > Effluent > Algae... | reverse complement strand
CCGCGGGCCAGCAGCCCGGCATGCGTGCCCCGCTCCACCAGCTTGCCGCCGTCGAGCACCAGCACCTGGTCGGCGTGTTCCACCGTGGACAGGCGGTGGGCGATCACCAGCGTGGTGTGCTCGGGAATCAGGCGGTTGAGCGCGTCCTGCACCAGGCGCTCGGATTCGGTGTCCAGCGCGGCCGTGGCTTCGTCCAGCACCAGGATGGGCGCGTCCTTGAGGATGGCGCGGGCAATGGCCAGGCGCTGCCGCTGCCCGCCCGACAGCAGGCCGCCGTTCTCGCCGATGCGCGCCTGCATGCCGCCGGGCAGGCGGTCGATGAACTCGGCGGCGTTGGCCGCCTCGGCCGCGGCACGGATGCGCGCGGGGTCGACGTCGTGGGGCTGGCCGTAGGCGATGTTGGTGGCAACGCTGTCGTCGAACAGCATCACGCGCTGGCCGACGATGGCGATTTGCCGGCGCAGGTCGGCCAGGCGGTAGTCCTGCACGGGCACGCCGTCCAGCAGCACGCTGCCGGCGCTGGCTTCGTAGAAGCGCGGCAGCAGGCGGATGAGGGTGGACTTGCCGCTGCCCGACCGGCCGACGATGGCGGTGACGGTGCCGGGCGCGGCGGTGAACGAAATATCGTCCAGCGCCGGGGATTCCTGCCCCGGGTAGCGCACGCTGACGCCGCGGAACTCGATCTCGCCGCGGGCCTGCGGCAGCGGACGCGTGCCGGTATCGGGTTCGTCGGGTTCGTCGAGGATGGCGAACAGCCGGTCGGCGGCGGCCACGCCCTTCTGGACGAGGCTCTGCACGTTGGTGATGCGCTTGAGCGAGGGAAGCATCGCCATCATCGAGGTGAGCAGGGCCACGAAGATGCCAGCATCCATGCGGCCCTTCGCCGCTTCCTGCCCCGCCACCAGCAGGATCACCGCCAGGCCGACCGCCGCCAGGGTCTGCACCATGGACGAAGCACCGGCGCGCGTGGCGTCCACCTTCAGGCTCAGGCCCAGGTTGCGGTTCACCAGCTGGTCGTAGCGCGCCTGTTCCGAGGCCTGGGCGCCGTACACCTTGACCTCCTGCTGGGCCGACAGCGCCTGTTCGGCGGTCTGCGCCATGTTGGCCACGCCGTCCTGGATGCCGCGGTTGATGCGCCGGTAGCGCCGGCCCACCACGCCCGAGATGAGGGCGATCAGCGGCGCCACCACCAGCATCACCAGGGTGACGCGCGGGCTGTACCAGAACATCACGCCCAGCAGCACCACGATGGTGAGCGAGTCGGTGAGGATGACCTTGATGGCGTCGCTGCTGGCCTGGGTGACCTGTTCGGTGTCGTAGTTCAGGCGCGACACCATGGCCGGCACGGGCTCGCGGTCGAAGCGCGTGCTGGGCAGGCGCAGGTACTTGGCCAGGATGTCCCGGCGCAGGTCGCGCACCACCGAGCGGCCGGCGCGCGACATGCCGTAGTCGGTGCAGAAGGTGGCCACGCCGCGCACCAGGAACAGCGCGACGATGGTGATGGGCAGGATCCAGCGATAGGCCGGGTCCTTGTCCACGAAGGTGCCGTTGATCATCGGCTCCATCAGCGCCGTGAAGGCGCCGGCCGCCGCCGCTTCGAACGCCATGCCCACGCCCGCCGCCGCCAGGAAGGGCCAGTAACGCTTGGCTCGCTGCAGCAGGCGGCGATAGATCGCCCAGGCTGATTTTTCCGCGGTCAAGGCTTGGCCTCGGGCGTGGTGGCCATGGATATCTTCTTGAAGCCCACCTGGCCCAGCGCGTCCATCACGGTGATGACCGACTGGTAGGGCGTGCGTGCGTCGGCGCGCACCACCACCGGACGCTCGCGGTCGGCGCCGGCCACCTGGGCGATGGCGTCCTTGAGCGAACCGACGTCGCGCTTGAGCACCTCGTTGTTGCCGACGAAGAAGCGGCCGTCGGCGTCCACCAGCACCACCAGCGGTTCGCCCGGGTCGGTTTCCGAGTTGGCCTGCGACGTGGGCAGCACCAGCTTGAGCGCCGAGCGCTGGTCGAAGGTGGTGGTGACCACGAGGAAGATGATGATGCAGAACACGACGTCAATCAGGGAGACCAGGTTGATCTCCGGTTCGTCGGGCACGCGTCCCGAGCTGAGCTTCATGCCTCGCCCTTCTTCGCGCGGGCCGGCTTGGCGGGCGGCGGTGATGCGCCTTCGTCCAGCGCGTCCAGCAGCTGGGTGGCCTGCTTCTCCATGTCGATCACGTAGCCCGTGACGCGGCCGCGCAGGTAGCGGTGGAACATCAGCGCCGGAATGGCCAGGCACAGGCCGGCCGCGGTGCTGACCAGGGCCTGGCCGATGCCGCCGGCCAGTTGGTTGGCGTCGCCGACGCCGGTGGTCATGATGCCCAGGAACATTTCGATCATGCCGAACACCGTGCCCAGCAGGCCCAGCAGCGGACCCACGGCGGCGATGGTGCCCAGGGCGTTGAGGAATCGCTCAAGCCGGTGCGCGACGTGGCGGCCGACGTCCTCGATGCGTTCCTTGATGATGTCGCGCGGGCGGTGGCGCACGTCCAGGCCGGCGGCCAGCAGTTCGCCCAGCGGCGAGTTCCCGCGCAGCACGTCAATGTGCTTGGGGTCGAGCGTGCTGCGGCCACGCGCCCATTCGCGCACTTCCTCGCCCAGGCCCGGCGGCAGCACTTCGCGCCGGCGCAGGGTCCAGAAGCGCTCCAGGATGATGGCCAGGGCCAGCACCGCCAGCAAAAGGATCGGCAGCATGACCCAGCCGCCCGCTTTGATCAGTTCCAGCACGCCTCACCTATCGGGTTCAGGACTGCCGATAGCATAGCCTGAGCCGCCGGGGCCGGCATCGCGCCAGTAGCGGAGTCGGTCCTGGCGCATGCGCTGGCGCACCTGCACGCCTTCCGGGCCGATCCGCAGGTGGATGGCGCCGGCGCCGGCGGTGTCCAGCAGCCGCGTCCGGTAGCGCGCGTAACGTCCCAGTACGATGTCCCTGGGCAGGCCGAAACGGTTGTCCCTGCCCACCGCAAGCAGCCCGATGGCGGGCCGTGCCGCGGCGATGAAGTCCAGGCTCGACGAGGTGTCGCTGCCGTGGTGCGGCACCAGCAGCACGTCCGCGCGCACCTGGTCCGGCGGAAGCTTCGCCAGTCGCGCCTCGACGTGCCGGCTGATGTCGCCGGGCAGCAGCGCGCTGGCCCCTGCCGCGTCAATGCGCAGCACGCAGGAGCTTTCGTTTCCGAGGTAGGGAAAGTGCGGCGGCGGATGCAGCACCGTGAAATGCACGCCGTCCCAGGTCCAGGACTGGCCGGCGCGGCAGGGCGTCATGCGTTCGCCCGCCCAGCCTTCGGGAGCGAGCACGCGATCGGTTGGCAGGCCGCGCATCACCGCGCCGGCGCCGCCGGCGTGGTCGTTATCGCCGTGGCTGATCACCAGTGCGTGCAGCCGCGTCACGCCGCGGGCGCGCAGCGCGGGCAGCACCACCGCCTCGCCCAGGTCCAGGCCGCGCGGCACCGCCGGGCCGGCGTCGTAGAGCAGGTCGTGGTGCTGCGTGCGCACCAGCAGCGACAGCCCCTGGCCCACGTCCATCAGCAGCAGGTCGGCTTCGCCCTGCGCGGGGCGGTCAACGGCGGGCCACAGCAGCGGCAGCCACAGCAGTGCGGCCAAGGGCTTGCCCGGCGTGCCCCGCGGCAGCAGCAGCCAGAACGCGCCGCAAAGCGCCAACAGCACGCCGGCCAGGCCTGGCTCAGGCAGCCACACCAGCGCCGCGGGCCAGACGGCGACATGCTCCAGGGCCAACCACAGCCCCTGCATCAGCGTGCCCGCGGCCTGCCAGCACAGCGCGGCGGCGGCGTCGGACACCGGTGCAAACGCCAGTCCCGCCAGCGCCAGCGGCACCACCACCAGGCTGATCCAGGGAATGCCCACCAGGTTCACCACCGGGCCCGGCAGCGAGGCCTGGCTGAAGAACCACGCGCTGAGCGGCAGCAGCCCCAGCAGGGCCACGCCCTGGGCCTGGACGAAGGTCCTGAGCGCGCCTTCGCCCTGCACCTGCGGCAGGCACCACGCCAGCCATGCCACGCCCGCGAAGCTCAGCCAGAACCCGGGGGCCAGCACCGACAGCGGATCGGCCAGCAGCAGTGCGACGACGGCGAAGGCCAGCGCCTGGGCCAGACCCTGCGGGCGGCGCGCCAGCCGCGCCGCCAACACCACCGCGATCATCAGCAGCGTGCGCACGGTGGGCAGCGCGAAGCCGGCCAGCGCGGTGTACGCCGCCGCGAAGGCCAGCCCGCCCGCGGCGGTGGCGAGCGGCCGCGGCCAGCGTCGCCCTGCGCCCGGCAGCGCGCGATGGCCGGCCTGCGCCAGCAGCGCCCCGAAGCCCGCGACCAGCCCGACATGGAAGCCCGAGATGGCGATAAGGTGGGTCAAGCCGGTGGCGCGCAGCACGTCCCAGTCGTGGTCGGACAATCCGCGGGTGTCGCCCAGTGCGAGTGCGGTGACGAAGCGGGCTTCCGGCCCGGGCACCGCCGCGGTGATGCGGCGCGACAGTCCGCCGCGAATCCCGTCGAGTCCGGCGCCCGGGTGCTCCTGGCGCGCCAGCGCCGGCTCGACCACGTAGCCGGTGGCGGCAATGCGCTGTTCAAGCGCACGCCGCTCGAAATCGAAGCCGCCGGGATTGACCAGGCCGCGCGGGCGCCGCAGCTTCGCCTGCAGCTGCCAGACGCTGCCCGGCGTCAAGTCAGGCAGCGCATCCGGCGGCCGCACGTACCAGCCCAGGCGAAGCTTGCGGCCCACCAGCGACTGCGCCCTGCCCTCGCCCGCCGTGACCACGAACTCGAAGCGAACCGCGTCGGTTTCGACCACGGGCAGGCCGATGACGCGGCCCTGCAGCGCGAAAGTCTGCCCTGACCACGCGAAGGGAAGCTGCAGGGACAGGGCCGCGTGGCCATGCGCCGCGGCCAGCGCCAGACCGGTCAGCGCGGCGCCGGCCAGCCGCGCCGCGCCGGGGCGCGACCAGCACCAGGCGCCGGCGATGCCAAGCAGTGCGGACACGGCCAGCGGCGGCAGCTGCGGCAGCCGCTGCACCACCAGCACGCCCAGCAGCAGCGCCGCCGCCACGGCCGGCCCGAACGGCGCCGGCGCGACCGCCCGCGCTGGCGCCACGGGTCAGTCTTCCCGGAGGGGTCGCAGCTGTCCCTGGGTGAGTTCCAGGGTTCGATCCAGTCGCCGCGCCAGGCGGCGATCGTGGGTGACCATGACCAGGGCAATGCCCTGTTCGCGGTTGAGTTCCAGCAGCAGGTCGAAAACCGTGGCCGCGGTCTTCTCGTCGAGGTTGCCGGTGGGCTCGTCGCCCAGCACGCAGGCCGGGCGCGTCACCAGCGCACGCGCCACCGCCGCGCGCTGGCGCTCGCCGCCCGACAGTTCGCCGGGCTTGTGGCCCAGGCGATGGCCCAGGCCGACGCGTTCGAGCAGGGCCAGCGCCGGCTGGCGCGCCGCCGCCACCGCCGTGCCGCGGACCAGCAGCGGCATCATCACGTTTTCCAGCGCGGTGAATTCGGGCAGCAGGTGGTGGAACTGGTAGATGAAGCCCAGCGCGCGGTTGCGCAGTTCGCCGCGCGCCCGTTCGCCCAGGCCCGAGACGCGCTGGCCGGCCACGTACACCTCGCCCGAGCTGGCCTGGTCCAGGCCGCCCAGCAGGTGCAGCAGCGTGCTTTTGCCGGCGCCCGAGGCGCCGACGATGGCCACGGTTTCGCCGGCGCGCACCGAGAGGTCGAGCTGGTCGAACACCGGGGTGCGCAGGTCGCCTTCCTGGTAGGTTTTGCCCAGGCGGTCGCAGCGGATGACGATGTCGCCCTGGCCGGTGTCATTCATAGCGCAGCGCCGTGGCAGGGTCGGTGCGCGAAGCGCGCCACGCCGGGTAAAGGGTGGCCAGCAGGCACAGCACGAAGGCCACCGCCGCCACCATCGCCACGTCCGAGGCGTACACCGCCGTCGGCACGCCGCTGATGTAGTAGACGTCGGACGGCATCAGTTCGGCGCCCAGCAGGTTCTCGACGAAGTGCACCACGTGCGAGAGATTGCTGGCCAGCAGTACGCCACCGGCCACGCCGATGGCGATGCCCACCACGCCAATCACCAGACCCTGCACGATGAACACCCGCATGATGCCGCCCGGCGACATGCCCAGCGTGCGCAGGATGGCGATGTCGGACTGCTTGTCCTGCACCAGCATCACCAGCGACGACACCAGGTTGAAGGCCGCGATGGCGATCACCAGCGACAGCAGGATGAACATCACGGTTTTCTCCATCTTCAGCGCGCGGAAGAAGTTGGCGTTGTCCCGGCTCCAGTCGCGCACGCGGTAGTAGCCGTCCATGCGCTGCGACAGGTCGCGCGCCACCGGCCAGGCGTCCCACAGGTCCACCAGCTTCAGGCGCACGCCGGTGACGCCGTCGCCCATGCGGCCCAGGCGCTGGGCGTCGCCCAGGTGCACCAGGGCCAGGCCGAGGTCGTATTCCTGCGCGCCGGCCTCGAAGATGCCCACCACCGTGAAGCGCTTGGCGCGCGGCAGTGCGCCCAGCGGGGTGACCGTGGCTTCGGAGATGAAAACATTGACCGGGTCGCCGACGCCCACGCCCAGCAGGATGGCCAGCTCCTTGCCCAGGATGATGCGGAACTCGCCGTCCTGCAGGTCGGTGAGCTTGCCCTGCTTCATCTTGTCGGCGATTTCCGACACGCGCGGCTCGGTTTCCGGCAGCACGCCGCGCAGGATGGCGCCGCGGCGCTGCGCGCCCTGCAGCAGGGCCTCGGTTTCGGTGTACGGCGCCGCGCCCACCACGCGCTTGTCCTGGTTGGCGTAGGCCACGGCCCGGGGCCAGTCCTGCAGCGGGCCGTCCACGCCCGACACGGTGGCGTGCGCCACCATGCCCAGGATGCGGTCGCGCAGCTCCTGCTGGAACCCGCTCATCACCGCGATGGTGGTGATGAGCGCGATCACGCCGATGATGATGCCCAGGATGGACGCCATCGAGATGAAGGAAATGAACCCGTTGCGCCGCTTGGCGCGCAGGTAGCGAAGGCCGATCGAGAATGGCAGGGGCTGGAACATGGGGTCCTATGCTGCCTGTTTCCGCAGCGGCTTGGCGGAACGGCAGCTGACGCAGCCTGCCAGGCGGAGCTGGCGACGGTCGGCAGGGCCCAGGGTGTCGGGCCACCAGCCCAGGTGGCGCTGGCTGCCCTGCGCATCGGTGCCCGACAGCGTGGCCAGGGGACCGCGCAGGCGCACGCTGACGCGGTCGAGCCGGGCAACGCCCGCGGCCGAAGTGAGGTACGCGGGCTCGTCGCCGCCCAGCCAGTCCAGCGCCAGCGGCGGCCGCGCAAGATGGCCGCGCGCCAGCCGCAGCCCTTCGGCCAGCGCAACCAGTGCGGCCGGCACGGACCACGCGGGCGGCAGCGCGCTGCGCCACAGCGACACGGCGGCCATCAGGCCCAGCGCGGCGAGCGCCGCCGCGAGCCAGCGCGAGGGGCGCCAGTCAATGCGGCAGTTCGAGGATGAGCTGGACGATGGCATGGAGTTCGGCATCCTGCGGGGCTTCGCGGCCCATGAACCAGCGCCAGAGATTATCGTCCTCGCAGTCGAGCAGCCGTAGGAAACGGCCTCGCTCGGCGTCATCGGCCTGCTCCCAGCGGCCGTCGAGATAGCGCAGCATCAGCTGGTCGAGTTCCCGCATGCCGCGCCGGCAGCGCCAGCGCAGGCGGCGGATCTCCGGGTCGTCGCTCATGCCGCGGCAAGCCAGGCCAGGCGCCCGGTGTAGAGGAACAGCGACACCGTCGCCAGCGAATACACCGTGAAGCGGTGCATCACCCGGTTGTAGCTGCACTGGATGGCGCTGTGCGCCGCACGCAGCGCGACGAAGGCCCAGGCCAGGGCCAGCAGCAGCGCGTCGTGCACGCCGGCCTGCATCGTCGCCAGCACCAGCACGTAGAACAGCACCGGCACTTCGAACAGGTTGATGAAGTTGTCGCTGGCGCGCGTGTCCTTGAGCAGGCCCTTGTCGGCCGAACCGGCCAGCTGCTGCGGCCTGATGCGGCTGCGCTTCATCTCCGGGATGCGCACCAGGTACAGGCGCACCCAGACCAGCAGCGTCACCCCGACCATGGCCAGCAGCGGCAGCAGCAGCGGATTCACGGCCGGGAGGGTCATGCCGGCGTCCTCAGGCGCCGCGGCGCTGCAGCATCAGCTTCTTGATCTCGCCGATCGCGCGGGCCGGGTTCAGCCCCTTGGGGCAGGTGCGCGCGCAGTTCATGATGGTGTGGCAGCGGTAGAGCTTGAAGGGGTCCTCGAGCTCGTCCAGGCGGGCGCCGGTGTCCTCGTCGCGCGAATCGATGATCCAGCGGTAGGCCTGCAGCAGCACGGCCGGGCCCAGGTAGCGGTCGCCGTTCCACCAGTAGCTGGGGCAGCTGGTGCTGCAGCACGCGCACAGGATGCACTCGTACAGGCCGTCGAGCTTGGCGCGGTCTTCCTTCGACTGCAGGCGCTCCTTCGCCGGCGCCGGGCTCTGGGTGCGCAGCCAGGGCTTGATGGACGCGTACTGGGCGTAGAAGTGGCTCAGGTCCGGCACCAGGTCCTTGATGACGGGCATGTGCGGCAGCGGGTAGATCGGCACTTCCTTCTTGCCGCACTCGTCGATGCCCTTGGTGCAGGCCAGGGTGTTGGTGCCGTCGATGTTCATCGCGCACGAACCGCAGATGCCCTCGCGGCAGCTGCGCCGGAAGGTCAGCGTGGGGTCGATCTCGTTCTTGATCTTGATCAGCGCGTCCAGGACCATCGGGCCGCACGCGTCCATGTCGACTTCGTAGGTGTCGGTGCGCGGGTTGGCGCTGTCGTCCGGATTCCAGCGGTAGATCTTGAAGGTGCGTACGTTCTTCGCGCCGGTGGCGGCGAAGTGCTTGCCCTTCGTGACCTTGGAATTCTTGGGGAGGGAGAACTCAGCCATTGTCTCGATTCCTGCGCGATGTCGCTTCTGTGTAGGAGGGCCTTCAGGCCCGATGCCTTTCGCGGAAAGCATTCGGGCCTGAAGGCCCTCCTACAGGGTCATGGGGTGCGGGTCAGTAGGTGCGGGCCTTGAGCGGCACCACGTCGACGTCCTTGCTCAGCGTGTACATGTGCACCGGGCGGTAGTCGATGGTGGTGGCGCCGGCTTCGTCCACCCAGCACAGCGTGTGCTTGTGCCAGTTGACGTCGTCGCGGTCCTTGAAGTCCTCGCGGGCGTGGGCGCCGCGCGATTCCTTGCGGTTCTCGGCCGACACCAGCGTGGCCACGGCCTGGCCCAGCAGGTTCTGCAGCTCCAGGGTTTCCACCAGGTCGGAGTTCCACACCAGCGAGCGGTCGGAAACGCGCACGTCCTGGAACGACTTCACCACCTGCAGGATCGCGTCCACGCCGTGCTTGAGCGTTTCGCCGGTGCGGAACACCGCGGCGTCGTTCTGCATCGTCTGCTGCATGGCGTCGCGGATCTCGGCCGTGGGCGTGCCGCCGTTGGCGTGGCGCAGCTTGTCGAAGTTGGCCAGCGACTTGTCGCAGGCCGAGGGCGGCATGGACTTGTGCGGCGCGCCGGGCTTGATGGTCTCGGCGCAGCGATTGGCCACCGCGCGGCCGAACACCACCAGGTCGAGCAGCGAGTTCGAGCCCAGGCGGTTGGCGCCGTGCACCGACACGCAGGCCGCTTCGCCGATGGCGTACAGGCCCGGCACCACGGCATCGGGGTTGCCGTTCTTCAGCGTGACCACTTCGCCGTGGTAGTTGGTCTGCAGGCCGCCCATGTTGTAGTGCACGGTCGGCAGCACCGGGATCGGCTGCTTGGTGACGTCCACGCCGGCGAAGATCTTGGCGGTTTCGGCGATGCCCGGCAGCTTTTCGTTGATGTCGGCCGGGTTGAGGTGGGTCAGGTCGAGGTGGATGTGGTCCTTCTTCGGGCCCACGCCGCGGCCTTCGCGGATCTCGATGGTCATCGAGCGCGACACCACGTCGCGCGAGGCCAGGTCCTTGGCGTTGGGCGCGTAGCGCTCCATGAAGCGCTCGCCGGCGGAGTTGCGCAGGATGCCGCCTTCGCCGCGCACGCCCTCGGTGATCAGGCAGCCGGCGCCGTAGACGCCGGTGGGATGGAACTGCACGAACTCCATGTCCTGCAGCGGCAGGCCCGCGCGCAGCGCCATGCCGCCGCCGTCGCCGGTGCAGGTGTGGGCCGAGGTGGCGCTGAAATAGGCGCGGCCGTAGCCGCCCGTGGCCAGCACCGTGCCCTGGGCACGGAAGAGGTGCATCTCGCCGGTGGCCATGTCCAGCGCCAGCACGCCGCGGCAGGCGCCCTCCTCGTCCATGATCAGGTCGAGCGCGAAGTATTCGATGAAGAACTCGGCCTGGTGCGCCAGCGATTGCTGGTACAGCGTGTGCAGGATGGCGTGGCCGGTACGGTCGGCGGCGGCGCAAGTGCGCTGGGCGGTGCCCTGGCCGTAGTGGGTGGTCATGCCGCCGAAGGGACGCTGGTAGATCTTGCCGTCCTCGGTGCGCGAGAACGGCACGCCCTGGTGCTCGAGCTCGATGATGGCCGGGATGGCTTCGCGGCACATGTACTCGATGGCGTCCTGGTCGCCCAGCCAGTCCGAGCCCTTGATGGTGTCGTAGAAGTGGAAGCGCCAGTCGTCCTCACCCATGTTGCCCAGCGCGGCGGAAATGCCGCCCTGCGCCGCCACGGTGTGCGAACGGGTCGGGAAGACCTTGCTGATGCAGGCGGTCTTGAGGCCCTTCTGCGCAAGGCCGAAGGTGGCGCGCAGGCCGGCACCGCCGGCGCCGACGACGACCATGTCGTAGGTGTGTTCGTGGATCTTGTAGGCGGACGTCATGGCGGCCTCAGGCGGTGAAGACGATGCGGCCGATGGCCAGCAGGGCGGCGATGGCCGCCAGCGCGAAGACAAACTTGATGATGACCTGCAGCGCGATTTCCGCGGCGCCGTGGATGTAATCCTCGACCACCACCTGCAGGCCCAGGCGGGCGTGCCAGAACAGCGACAGCACGAACGCCGACAGCAGCGTGGCCGGCAGCGGCTGCGCGATGGCGCTGCGCACGGCGTCCTGGCCCGCGCCCAGCAGGCCCACGGCGAAGACGACGAACCACGGCGTGAGCAGCGCCAGGGCGATGGCGGTCAGGCGCTGGTTCCACCAGTGGCCGGTGCCGTCCTTGGCCGAGCCCAGGCCCTTGGCCTTCGAAAGCGGATTGCGCAGGCTCATGCCACGCCTCCCATGCCGAACCACCAAAGCACGGCCGTCAGCAGCACCGACAGCGCCAGCACGGCGTAGCCGCTGGCATAGGCGCTGGGAATGTCGAACCCGCGGCCGGCGTCCCAGAACAGGTGCCGGATGCCGTTGAGGAAGTGATAGACCAGGCAGGCCGAGAAGCCGAACAGGGCGATCCGGCCGGGCAGCGAGCCCAGGCAGGCCGCGAAGCTTTCGTAGGCCAGGGCGCTGCCGGCCGCGGCCACCAGCCAGGCCGCCAGCACCAGCGAACCGACGGCCAGCGCGACGCCGGTGGCGCGGTGCAGGATGGACATCATGCTGGTCAGCTGCGGCCGGTAGTACGGCCCGATCATGAAGGGGGACAGCGGTCGTTTCGGCGTCGCCATGGGCTGCGCTCTTCTCGAAGTGGGGTGGGAGTTTGGCGCCGGCGGTGTGTTCGCGGCGTCAGAAATCTATGCAGCGGCCGTTCTTTTCCCAGTCGCCGTAGCGCGTGGGCTCGGGCCCGTCCCGTCCGCCGTACTCGGCCGGAGGCGCGGCGGCGGCCTCCTGCACGGGGTCGGGGCGACGCGGGGAAGGTTCGGTGCCAGGCGCTGTATCGCCTATGATTCGGGGCTCGTTGGCCATGCCCAATGTTAAGTCCCCGCCCCCATGACGTTCAAGACAAATCTGGAAGCGGCCCGCTGCCCCGCCCTCGCCGGCTTCGGCGTGGTGTCGGTGGAGGGCCGTGACGCCGCCGCCTTCCTGCAGTCGCAGTCCATGAACGACGTGTCCGCGCTTGCGCCCGGGCGCTGGCAGTGGAACGGCCTGCTCACGCCGAAGGGACGCGTGATCGCGATCTTCGCGCTGGCCTGCGTCGCGCAGGGGCGTTACCTGGTCGTTCTTCCCGACCTGGCGCCGGCCGAACTGGTGGCCCACCTGCGCCGCTTCGTTTTCCGCAGCAAGGTCACGCTGGCCGACGCCCCGGGCTGGGTGGCCGCGTCAGGCCCTGCGGCGTCCTCCGGCGACCCCGGCGCGATCGCCGGCGATCCCGACCACGGCTATGCCCTTGATGCCAGCGGCGAGGGCGGCACGCGCTGGCTGTGGCTGCTGCCGCCCACGCACCCGGCGCTGGCGCCGGCCGACCCGGCCGTGGACGCGGCCTGGCGGGCGATGGACATCGCCCACGGCCTGCCCCGCCTGGGCGGCGAACAGCGCGAAGCCTTCACGCCGCAGATGCTTTCGCTTGAGCGGCTGGGCGCGTTCAGCCTCAGGAAGGGCTGCTACCCCGGCCAGGAGATCGTTGCGCGCACCCACTACTTGGGGCAGGCCAAGCGTGGGCTGGTCCGCCTCCGGGGACGCGGGCTGCAGGCCGGCCAGGCCGTGGAGGTCGGAGGCCAGGCCGCGGGCAGCATCGCCTGCACCGACGCCGACGGGACCGATGCCCTGGCGGTGCTGGCGCTGGACGCGGGCGACGGACTGAGCGCCGGCGGGCTGCCGTGCACGCCCGGGACGCTGCTCGGCGGCCTTGCCAGGGCGTCCTGAGACCCCCGTCACGATTGGCGCAGGCGCAGGATGTCTGCTATACCGCCGAGCACAGGGAGGACCACCGTCATGAAGCTCAGCCACGGCCTTGCGGCCTTGATTTCGGTACTTATCGCGGCGCCCGCCATGGCCGCCGACTACACGCTCGCCGTCGAGCCCAACTACCCGCCGGCGCAGGCGCAGCAGGTGTACAAGCCGCTGCTCGATTATCTTTCCAAGAGCACGGGCCACCGCTTCATCCTCAAGACCGCGACCAACTACCACGTCTACTGGCGCGACCTGCGCTCGGGCGCGAAGACCGACTTCGCGTTCGAAGAAGCGCACTTCACCGACTACCGTCGCGACCGCCTCGGCTTCACGCCGCTGGTGCGCGTGGCCGAAGCCACCCGCTATTCACTGCTGGCCGATGCGCCCGTCGCCGAAGGCGGCATCCAGGGCCTGATCGGTTACCGCGTGGTCAGCATGCCGGCGCCCAGCATGGGCTACCTGCTGCTGGGCGACCTGTACAAGAACCCGATTGCGCAGCCCGAGATCCAGTCCGTCGCCGCCAACTGGAGGGACGGCGTGGAAATGGTGTTCTCGCAGGAAACCGAAGCGGCGATGGTGCCCAACTACATCGCGCAGACCTACCCCAACCTGGTGGCGGTGTCGGAGTCGCGCGAGTTCACCGGCCGTGCGCTGAGCGCTGGCGGCACGGTGCCGGCGGACGTGCGCAAGGCGGTTTCGGAAGCCATGCTCAAGCTGCACGAGGACGACGCGCTGTATGAAGTGCTGGTTGAACTGGGCGCCAGCCAGTTCGTGCCCGCCACCGCCGCCGAGTACGTGGGCAGCGAGCGCCTGCTGCGCGGCGTGTTCGGCTATAAGGCCAAGGCGGGTGCCGCCGCCCCGGTGGCCGCGCCCGAACCGGAAGCCGAGGAAGAAGTGACCGGCGGCATCGAGGTCACGGCCGGCGGCTGATCGCGCTGGCGTTGCAACGAACAAGGCCGGCGGATCGCCGGCCTTTTTCTTTGCCCGTGGCGCGCACGGAGCGGGCTCAGGTCGTCTCGAAGTGGATGATGTCGCCGGTGTTCACGCCGAAGCTCTGGCCCAGGCTGATGGTGCCCGACTTGCGCAGGTGCAGCTCGTCGCGGTGGACCTTGAGTTCGTCGTCCTCGCCGATGCGCACGTAGGTGCCGTTGGTGGACCGGTCGGCAATCATGAAGTGGCCGCGCTTGTACTCGATCAGCGCGTGCGTGCGGCTGACCCAGTCGGCTTCGATCACCAGGCTGTTGCCGGATTCGCGGCCCATGCTGAAAGGCGGTGATTCCGGCCCCAGCTCGAACTGCTGGCCGCGATGCCGAAGCCTCAGCAGCGCGCCCTGCGCGCCGTCGCCGCTGCTTCGGATGGCGCTTTGCACCATGGTCATGCCCGACGTGTCTTCCTGCCACACCAGGTCGACGATCTCGATCGGCAGCAGCTTGCCGCTCACCCGCGCCTTGCCCAGGCTGCGGGCCTCGGGAACCTTGCCCGACAGGCTGTCGTAGGTGGCGGCGGTGGTGACCACCTGCTCGCGCTTGGCCAGCGAGGCCATGCGCGCGGCGGTGTTCACCGCGTCGCCGTAGACGTCGCCGTCGTCTTCCTCCAGCGCGTCGCCGTGGTGCAGGCCGATGCGCACCGCCAGGCTGTCACGCACGAAGTGGATGTCGTGGCCCATGCGCCGCTGCATGTCGCAGGCGGCGAGCACGCCGTTGAGCGCACCGGGGAAGGTGCACATGATCTCGTCGCCGATGGTCTTGATGACCCGGCCGCCGTGCTGGCGGCAGACCTGGGTGAGTGCGTCCAGAACGGCGGCGATCAGCCGGCGCGCCTCCACGTCGCCCTTGGTTTCGAACAGCCGCGTGCTGCCGCTGACGTCGGCGAACAGGATGGTCTGGGGCCGGGATGGGCTCATTGCGTCCGAGTCTAGGCCAAGCGGGCCCGGCCGTCATTCATCCCTTCGAACCAACGGGCTCAGGCCAACTGCGCGGCCATGGCGACGATGTCGGCCTCGCAGGGGATGACCAGGAACGCCGCACCCGCCAGGGGGGTGTAGGTGTCCTCGCCCACCACCCGGCGCAGCGGCTTGCCGCCCAGGCCCGCCTCCGCCACGGCGGTGATGATGCCCTCGCCCACGCCGGCCGAACGCCGGCCCTCGTCCACCACCAGGATCCGGTCGCATTCGCCGGCGTGGCGGGCGATGGCGTCGGCATTGAGCGGCTGCAGCCAGCGCAGGTCCACCACGCGGACCTTCCAGCCGTGGTTGCGCTCGATGTCCCGGGCCGCGCGCAGGCTCATGGGCACGCCGTTGCCGAAGCTGAAGATGACCAGGTCGCGGGCCTCGGGGAAGTACGTGCGCTCCTCGCCCACCACCATGGATTCCTCCACCGGCGGATAGGCGGTCAGCCACTGGCCGTCGCCGGCCTCGTGGAGGTCCTTGGTCATGTACAGCGCGATCGGCTCGAGGAAGGCGCACACGCGCCCGTCCACCTTGGCCAGCGCCATCATGGTGCGCAGCATGGTGGCGGCATCGTCGCCGCGGCTGGGGCAGCCGACCAGCAGCCCGGGTATGTCGCGCAGCGCGGTGATGGAGTTGTCGTTGTGGAAATGCCCGCCGAAGCCGCGCTGGTAGCCCAGCGACGCGATGCGCATCACCATCGGGTTGCGGTACTGGCCGTTGCTGAAGAACTGCAGGCTGCAGGCTTCGCCGCGGATCTGGTCGCAGGCGTTGTGGAAATAGGCCAGGTACTGGATCTCGGGCATCGGCAGCATGCCGACGTTGGCGTAGCCCTGGGCCAGGCCCAGGATCATCGTCTCGTCCAGCAGCGTGTTGAACACGCGGGCATTCCGGAACGCCTTGTGCAGGCCCTTGGTGACGGTATACACGCCGCCCTTCTGCGCCACGTCCTCGCCGAACAGCAGCGCCTCGGGGTACTTGCAGAACAGGTCGTGCAGGGCCTGGTTGATCTGGATGGCCAGGTGCTTCGGCGGCTGGTTCTCCGGCAGCTTCGCTTCGCTGCCGAACACGGCCAGGCGCTTTTCCGCGTAGCCGCTGCGGGAGGCCTCGGCGTACACCTTGTCGGGCGTGTACGGCGCCAGCGGGCGCATCACTTCGGCCAGGTCGGTGAGCTTGGGCTTGCGGTCGGCCTCTTCCGCGGCCGCGAAGCAGCGCTGGCGCATGGCTTCGTACTTCGCCAGCAGTTCGTCCTTGCCCACCAGGCCCGACTGCAGGGCGATCTGCGCCGACCGCAGCAGCGGGTCGCTGGCCTCCACGGCCATCAGCTCCTCGAAGCTGCGCCACTCGATCTCGAAGTCGGTGCCGGCGTGGCCCATGATGCGCGTGGTGCGCAGGTGCAGGAAGGTCGGGCGGCGCGTGCGGCGGCAGTGCTCCACGGCGGCCTGCACCTGGCCATAACCCTCGGCGATGTCCAGGCCGTCGGCGTAGAAATAGTCCAGGCCGTGGCGATCCTTGAACGCGTTGGCGATCCAGCCGCCCGGTGTCTTCACCGAGATGCCGATGCCGTTGTCCTCGCACACGTACAGCACCGGCGCGGGCAGCTTCTGGTAGGCGGTCCACTGCGCGGTGTTGAACGCGGTCTGGGCGCTGGCGTGGTTGCTGGACGCATCGCCGAACGAACAGATGGCGATCGAATCCTCCGGGATCGGCAGCGCGTGGCCGATGCGGCGCGCCTGTTCGATCGCGATCGCCGTACCCAGCGCCTTGGGCAGGTGCGAGGCAATGGTGGACGTCTGCGGCAGCACCCACAGCGGCTTGCTGCCCCACACCTTGTGGCGGCCACCGGAGATGGGGTCTTCCGCGCTGGCCGCGAAGCTCAGCGCCGAATCCATCACCGGGTCCATGCCCGGCAGCTTGCGGAAGCGCTCGGCCATGAAGCCGCCGGAGCGGTAGTGCAGGAAGGCCGGGTCGGTGTGGCGCGTCAGGCGCGCCACCATGGCGTTGCCCTC
>Ga0075158_10001623_pt1 | contig 16799 bp, 19 predicted proteins | sample JI91814BDNA_FD_70968 | JGI IMG/M metagenome (GOLD analysis project Ga0075158, IMG submission 70968) | Wastewater effluent complex algal communities from Wisconsin, to seasonally profile nutrient transformation and Carbon sequestration -... | ecosystem: Engineered > WWTP > Effluent > Algae... | reverse complement strand
CGATAGTTTCTCAGTATCCTCAGATCGTAGATGTTTCATGGTCACATGTTCTGCGAGAGGATAATGATGTTTTTGCGCGTCTGCTAGGGGATGTTCTGAAGTCTGGTGGCCGGGGTTCTCGTCCCGGTAAGCGGCCTCAGCTTGATAGAGCCGAGGCTATCTCGCGTTTAGCAAAGCTAAATGACGAGGACTACTCAGAGTACGACTTCAATTCTACGTTTCGTTCTCTGTGTGGTGATATGTCGGTTCGTGCGGTAGCACTGAAAACAGGACTAGCTAAGTCGTTCATTCATCGTCTTTTGCTGAATGAGGCTACGCCGTCCTTTGAGACTATGGAAAAGATTGCGGAAGCTTTCGATAAGCACCCGTCTTTCTTCTTGGAGTATCGTATTGCAAGGGTATTGGTTATTGTTGAAGAGTTCTTGTCTGACTCACCTGAAACTGCTACTGCATGGTATCTAAAAGTTTCTAGGAGGAAACAATGACTGTATATTCTGCACTCTCAGAAGATGAGTGCTACCTATGGGCAATTATGTCCGATGAAAGCGGCTTAGATCAAGCCGAATTTGCATTTACTGATGAAACACAGCCTGACGCGTGTTTCCGAGCATGGCCCTTTCAGTGGGCTTGGTGGAGAAATGACAATCCTAAACAAATTGATCGTGGCTCTCGTTCTTGCGGCAAATCGCTCAGCATTAAGTTTAGGGCGTTTGCTTTTCCATTTGTAGCACCCGGTGAAGAGATGGTTATTACCGCTCCTGAGGGTGTCCACTTGGATGCTGTGACTGACAACATTGAGACTCTGTATACGAACAACCGTTTGGCTAGGGAGATGATTTCGAAGGGTCGTGGTGGCATTAAGCACCGTCCGTTCATGATCAACTTCCAGAACGGTGGTCGTATCATTGGCCGTATCCCTCAGCGTGATGGTAAGGGCATGAAGGGTACTCACCCGTTGTGGCTGGAACAGGATGAGGCTTGTTTGCCTGCTGATACTCTCATTTTAACTAAGCGTGGGCATGTACCAATTGTAGATGTCTGTATTGGGGATGAGGTATGGACACATCTTGATAGATGGCGTAAAGTTACGAATACTTGGGATCGTGGAATGCGTGAAACATTACGCCTTTCTGGTCATGGTCATCAACATTTTGTTGCGACTGACAATCATCGATTTTGGGCGAAGAGTCCGGTAGATTGGAAGGATCGTAAGAATAAGTGGGGACCCAAATTCGACGGTACGTCCTGGGTGCGCGCCGACCAGATGCAGGATGCCTTTTGGGCTTCACCAACAGCATTTGATGGCGTGAGGCTTGAAGATGCTGTGATTCCTCGTGGTAAGACGGGAACTTCTTACGAGATAAATGTGATGACACTAGATTTCATGTGGGCGTTGGGTCTGTATATTGCGGAAGGATCTGTCTCTAAAGATGCGAAGACAACATGGTCCATTCACGTTGATGAAGTGAGCGAAGTGGTTGCTCGGTTGACTGCGGCAGGACTAAGGCCCTTTGTGCAACCCGTTAAGAACACAGAGAATTGCAAGAATGTGGTGGTTGCTCATCGCAATCTTAATGCGTGGGTTCGGCAAAACGTTGCTTCAGGCGCAGCCAATAAAAACATTCCAATGTGGGTTTTCTCCTTGCCTTCAGTCTATCGGCAGGCTTTTTTGGATGGCATGATCTTTGGAGACGGATGCGTTTCTACGGACAGTCGTTACGGTGATGGACGGTTCCGTTACACCACTGTTTCGAAGGCACTTGCTTACGAGACGAGGTTGTTAGCGCAGTCTCTTGGCTTATCTTCAACAGTGTATATTGATGAGACTTGTCGTGAAATGTTTATTAGAGGACAGCGATTTAATGCTGGCCGAAGATTTGAAGTTGTTGTATCCAAAAAAGGTCAAGGGTATCTGGATAATCAACAAATCTTTACAAAAATTAAAGAAGTTAAGCCTAATGGCTTGATGCACGTATATGATATTGAGGTCGAAGAAGATCATTCTTTTGTTGCTGAGGGTGTAGTGGTTCATAATTCGGACTACCCAGAGCAGGCTTGGAACGAAATCATCGAGACTGTGAAGAAGGAACCGGGTGCTAGGTGGCGTGCTCATGGCGTGACGCGTGGTATCGGTGGTGGCTTCGATGAGCGTTGTCAGCCTGACAGCGGGTGGTTTGTTCACGCGTTGCCAGCCATGTATCGCCCTAATTGGGATGACGAAGAGCGGTTTGCGAAGATCAAGGAGTATGGCGGTCACGCTGATGCTGTTGATTATCGTCGTAACGTGCTCGGTCTGCCGGGTGACCAGAACTCTCCTATCTTTGTGTTGTACCGCCTCATGGCTGCGGTAGATACGAATGTGGAGAGCGATTACAACACCCTTGACTATGTGTCACTTGACATTGATGAATCTATGGTGAGGGATATTGGTGACATTGTTCCTCTTTTGGATTTACCAGGGTCTCATCGGAAGTATAAGAACTTTTGGATGGGCATGGACGTTGGTTGGACGCTTGCACCGTCGTCTATTGTTATCTTTGCTGAAGAGAATGATAAGAAAACTCAGCAGGGAAAGCTCAGGCTAATTGCCCGGATTTTGTTGAAGAAGGTTGCTACTCAGGATCAGACTGCTGCAATTATCCATCTGATTGACACATATCGTCCTCGTGCTTTCGCCTTGGACTCTACTGGTGCCGGTTTCCCTCTGTTTGAGAACGTTCAGGATGCTGCTCGTAAGCACCCTGAGTTAAAGCACATCGTCCCAAGGATCAAGGGCTACAACTTCTCACAGAAGATCATCGCTGAATTCGATGACACTATTGAGATTGATGAGTATGACCCTGAGGGATGGAAGGAAGCTGCTATTCACCGTAGCGTTCTAGAATGGAGCACCGATGTTCTCAGAAGCATGGTTGACGATAAGAGGGTGGTTCTACCCTACGATAAGAGCATTATCGGTGAGTTCCAGGGTCAAACTTGGACGTTTTCGAAATCAGCTCTTGACCCTTATGGTCGTAAAAAGCTATATAGCTCAGGATCTTTTCACACGTTGGACGCTTGCCGTATGGCGGTACTGGCTTACCAGCAAGAAGCGATGGATCAGTTTGTGTCTTCGAAGGAAGACGACTGGACCCCGCCCACAATTCTCGTCGGCTAATTGCGTGGTATGTGGAAGCCCCGGCCTGCTGTGTGCAGGCCGGGGCATTGGCTTTGCCGTAGTCCTATGTGATTATCATTTTCATCTAACCTCATTGAGTTACCATAGGTCTGGAGATAGCTCTGGCAAGTTGAAGATCGAATCTGGTGACTTTGCGATTAGCTATTCGATGCACTCTGCTAGTCAGGCTGCACGTTTTGGAGTTTATTTCGTCTCTGGTAGAGACGTTAAGGATTGGAGTTCGTAGATGGCAATGACTTTACAAGAGCAAATTCGTGCTTGGAGAGAGGAATTGCTAGGTAACTTAGCGGAAATGGGACAATTTAGGGAGAATGGCGATCCCCGCGACATTCTTCCTATCTTGTCCGGTTTCTCAGCTAGAGCCAGATTTATGAGTTCGAAGTTAGCTCCTTATCAAAGCAGGGATTCTCGTGACTTCCGCTTTGAAGAGGTGCATCCGTTTATTGCCGAGTGTGAGTTTCAGCGTCAAACTTGGTCAAGGATTGGCACGCTGATTAAAGATGACTGGGATATGTCGAAGGGTTGATTATGGCTGAGGGTTCTGAGATTGAGATTGATCCAGAAGCAGGAATCATTGTTATCAATGACTCCGGTGTGGTGACTACGGAAGAAGCAGCACAGGCGTTGATGAATGCCGGGAGAAGCATTGATAGCTCTCCTGAGTACGCAGCCTTGCATCGCTGGGCATCGAATACTCGTCGTGGCCGTAATGGGGCAAACCTGTTCCATCGTGACAAGTATGTCAACCCAGACAATATGTTCGATAAGTTCCGTGTTGCCGCTCGCGCTATGCGGGAGGATGACGTTATTTCTAACGTTGCCGACACCACTGAGCAGATTGCTTTCAAGCGTATTCTCATGGAATGTGATGATGAGCAGCAGGAAGATGTCTGGAATCAGATCCTCAATGAACTAAACATCTCTGAGCGATTCCGTGAGTGCTGGCGTGAGTTCTTCTGTATCTCTCAGTTCTATCCAGCCGTTGTGTACGGTAAGAAGGACTATCGGGTTGGCAAGAGCAAGAAGTGGTTCCGCAACCTAGAGGTCCCCATCGGCATCACTCTGCTTGATCCGCTCAAGGTCATCCCTGTGGGCAACTTCATGTTCAATCAGGAAACGCTGGTTTATATCGCTAGTGATTCTGAAATGGAGAGCTTTGAGACGCTGGCAGAGAAGAACACCAGCGATTTGGTCGTAACACAGCTACTCAAGGGCAAGTATACGCCGCCTGAGTCTGAGATGAAGCTTTTGAAGGAGCTTCTCCCTGATGTGTCGAACATGCAGGATAACCTGTATGAGTTGAATCCTAAGAATGTCTGGCGTGTTACTTCGACCCGTCCTGCGTACCGGCGTTTTGCCGATGTGCGTATGGAATCGGTGTTTGAGCTTCTAGATATGAAGAATCTCCTGCGTGAGATGGACCGATCTGTGATGATGGGTACCACTAATGCAATCATCCTTGTGAAGAAGGGTGACAATGACCGTCCTGCCAAGCAGGGTGAGATTGACGCTACTCGGGACCTGTTTAAGACCTCGGCCCGTATTCCTCTAGTCGTGTCTGATCACCGTATTGAGATTGAGTACATCGTGCCCAAGGCCGACAAGACTCTTTCCCCTGAGCGGTACAACGGTCTGGATTCCCGCATTACATCCCGTATGTATCAGCTTCTATCTACTGGTAATTACTCCAGTGGTACGTCGAGCGATGATTCGATGAAGCTGCTGCGTGTGGTGTCGGCCTCTATGGAAGCTCGCCGGGATCAGATCCGTGACTCCTTTATGGATCACTGCTTCCTGCCTGTGTGGGAACGCAACAAGGGTCTAACCGATAAGCCGAAGATGCAGTTCTACCCGAACCGTATTGCTCTGGACTTCGATGCGACTATCGCTCAGTTCTTGCAGGATCTTCGCGATCGTGGTGATTTGTCTCGGGCAACCATGCTTGCTCAGCTTGACATCATGGAAGATGAAGAAGCTATTAAGCGGAAGCGTGAGGCTGAGGAATATGACGACATCTTTACTCCGGTCAATGTTCCGTTTGATGGTCCCGGTGCAGGCGGTACTAGCGCGACTCCGAAGGCGCAGGGTCGATCGGGCGGTGGCAATAAGAACGGCGGTGGACGGAATCCTGATTCGAACCGTCCGAACGCAGCCTCAAATACCGATGACTCCTGACGTTAGTGATGCGAAGGAGTAATCATGACCCTTTTGACTGAGAACGAACAATCATTTTTCCTGAGTGCTCCTGCGTCGATCGTTGAGCTTGATCGGGATACAGCGTCTGAGTGGGCATCTGCTCACATTATTGACAACCCTGCTTTGAAGTGGATTGTTGGTAAGTACGTTGAAGCTGACAATGCTAATAGCAATGGGCAGCTTTGGACGCTTGATGACCTGCGTATGTCGCAGCCTTCTATTCTTCACGGTCCAATGAACATTAGTCACCGTGCTAATTACATTGTTGGCACCTACACGGCTGCTGAAATGATGTATGCCACTTATGAGGCTAATCCATACATTGAAACTCTTGGTGCTTATTGGCGTTACTACTTCCCCGATGAGCTTAAGGATATTGAGAATGCCTTCAAGGAAGGTTCCCTATTCCAGTCTATGGAGTGTGTGGCTCAGTCGGTGACGTGTGCTGGACCGCTGGGGTGTGGCGAAACCTTTGACTATGCTGGTCCTATGTCGCAGGCGTACTGCGAACATATCAAGGATCGGGCCAGCTTTCGCCAGTTGAATAACCCTTGGTTCTTGGCTGGTGCCCTTATCTTCCCGCCTGATAGGCCGGGTTGGAAGAATGCCAGTGTGAATGAAATTTCTAAAATGCTTTCCGATGACAAGAAACACGATCTGTACGTTTCGATTGCTAACGAAACCCCCCACCTTTCTCCGAAAGAGTGGGAACTGCTTATGTTTTCCGTTATGGAAGCTTCGTTTAAGATACAATAACTTAATTCTTGTTTGGTCTTGACGATAACTAGATCAGAGCGACTAAAGGGTTTCTATGATGACTTTGAAAGAGCAACATGACAAGTTACTTGAAGAGATGCCTGAAGGCGCTTCCCATGATGCAGATGGATGTCCTATCTGTAATCCTGAAAATGACGACTCCTTTGGAGGGGGTGACATGAAGACTTATACTGAAGATGAATTTACTGCGGCTGTTCAAGAAGCTGTTGCCCCACTTCAGGCTGCTGCTGATGCTCGCGTTGCTGAGCTAGAGGCACAGATGACTGTGATGCGTGCGAGCGTGGAGCAGGAAGAGGCAAAGGGTCAGATTGCAGAGGTGCAGGCTGAGCTTGATAAGGCTGAGCTTCGTGTGGCTGCTGCTGAGCAGAAGTACGCCGATCTGGTGTCTGCTCTGGAAGAGGCTGCTGCGGCTGAGGCTGAGGCCAAGGCTCGCACTGAGCGTCAGGTTGAGCGTCTTGAGGCTGTTAAGGCCAACGCTACCTTTAGTGACGAATACGTCTCTAACAACATTGATCGTTGGGTTGCAATGTCTGATGAAGACTTTGCTGCTCTTATCGAAGACTGGAAGGCTGTTTCGTCTGCCTCCGGTGACGTTGAGCCTACCTTGGCTCTGCGTGATACTGCTATGTCTAATCTACGCGATGACAAGCCGTCTAAGTCTGTGGCGTCCGACGTGTTCGGTGCCCGGAACCACGGTATTGATATTCGCACCCTATCTTGATCCTGAAAGGAGGATTAAAGAATGTACGGTCGTAATTTCTACTTTCTAGCTACACCTAAGGGTGCTCAGCGTCAGGGCCGGTATTTCCTTGATGAGGCGGTTACTCGTCCCATTGGTGTGCCTGTTGTCCTTTCGGGTGATGAAGATGCTGTTGGTCGTCTGGGTGTTGAGTTGGCTACTGGTGACACAGCCATCCCTGCTCCCGGTACTGGTGGCATTCTCGTTTACGAGCACATTCAGTTCCGTGATGTTGACCCGTGGACAGTGACTTATTCGGACTTTGACTACGCCCCGGCTGGTGCCGCGGTTCAGGTGGTCAAGGGTCCCGATGTCAAGGTCGGACTTGTTAACACCACTGCTGACACTTTCCTAACTCGTACTGGTTACCCCACACCCCGTGTGATGGTTGCCGGTGTCGCTGCCACATCCACTGTTGAGGTTGGTGAGTTTCTAACTCCCGGCGTCGGCACTGATGATGATGGCTACTGGGCCGTGACAACTGACCCCACTGAGGCTTGGTTGGTCGTGACTCATGTTGATGGTTCTACTGGGCTTTGCGAAGCAATCCTAAACTTCTGAGAGGGGGGTAATTAAAATGTCTAGCATCAAGCATTATGGTAAGGCATCCAATCCAGAAGAGGATGAGCTTCGTAAGAAGATCAAGGCTCTGAATGAAGAGGCTGCTGAGAATTTCGATAATCCGACTTGGCGTCGTGAGCGTGCGCAGGAAATGACAGAATCCATCTACGAGGGATTCCAGCATGAAAACCTGCTTGCTCTTATGGCCGAGGTGGAGAATCTGCCTTTCACGGGCCGTTCCTTCGTTAAGGAAACCCGTGGTCTGAAGGCTTACTGGTTGGCCCGTGGTGGCTATATCGAGGCGTCTACCCTGCACTCCGAGGTTATGGAGATCCCGCGTGACATCATCGGTTTCCAGGTTCAGGAGTTCGAAGAGAAGTTGGAAACCAACTTCGCTGAGACTGCTGCGACTCTGGTTGAACTGGCGATTGATCGTATGGATGCAATGGTGAACCAGCGTTTGCTGGCTCTCTTGCAGGCTGCGGTGCCTTTCGGTCACCCTAGCTATGTTCACGGCAACTTGACTACCAATGGTATTCTATCTGCTGTTAACACTGCGCTGGCCGAGGTTCGTGACGTGTCGAAGACCCGTCAGGTTACTATTATCGGTCGTCCGTCCATGACTGAAAAGATCATGGATGACTTGATTGATAACAACAGCTACTCTGGCTTCCTGCCGAACTCCAATGAGCAGTTCATGCAGCAGGGTATCTTGGGAACCTACCGTGGGGCAAACATTGTCTCTCTGACAAACTACTTGGACGAGAATGATCAGCCCTTCTTCCCGGCTAATGAAATCTACATCATGTCTTCCGACGCTTCTAAGTTCGCCTTCTGGGGTGGCATGAAGACTAAGGAATACACTGAAGATGACAACTGGTACTGGCACTTCCTTGGTAAGAAGGAATTCGGTGGCGTTGTTCACCGGCCTGAGCGGATTCGTCGCATTGTTGACGATGAGACTGACGCCTGATCATCTTATCTAAATCGTAATTAAAAGCGGGGATGGCTTCGGCTGTCCCCGCTTTTGTGTTTTATCGGACTTGTTTTCGGCTACGATGGTCGTAGCTGTATTCTATGGAACTAGGAGTTTTGTATGTCTGAGGAAAGAGAAACGTGGACTAACCCCGGTAAGGGTTTGGTTTACATCTTACAGTTTGACGCTAATCATAAGCCTACCTCTAAGGGCGTTCGGCCCGGTCACAAGATCACGTTGACCGTTGAGGAACGGCAGATGAATCAGGATCGTGCGGCTGCGCCTGACCGCGATCTATTTACCAACGGGTCTTTGGTTCCCTTGCGCCTTGTCGAGTCTGCGTCTGATTACGCAGAGATCGCCGCTAATCCCAATCTCTTGGGTGAGAGCGATATGCGTGAGCTATTCAAGTTGAAGGCGACAACGTTCAAGGATCGTCTGGACAGCATTGACAACCCCATTCTGGTTGCTCGCATGATTGAGATTGCGAACGAAGAGGATGCTAAGGGCGAGGATGCGGAGTTCACGGTCTACATGGCTCACTTCAAGCATCTGGAGCGCCGTCTAAAGCAGTTGCAGGGAACCTCGGGTGTGGTTGAGGTTACACAGTCTGCGCTCGCTAAGCCTGCTCCTGCGACCTCTGGGGTCATGCAGGCACTCTCAGAGTTCTGAGTTTGAAATATGTCCTCCTGTGTCGTTCTTATCGGTAAGGCACAGGAGGACATATGGCTACAGTAGACCTTGGTGAATTGATCCCTGATCTTGAGGTTACGTTGTCGTATCCCGGTCAGACTGCAACTCTTGAGGCAGTTGATCCCGAAGAGTGGCTTATCCGTTTACGGAATGCCTTCTGGACAGCCTACCTTGAAGGGTTGATTACAGATTACAGCTGTGACGATGATGGTATTGTCTCGCACGTCTCTAATGCTAATGAGACGTTCAGCCGTGACATGCAGCAGATTGTTGTGATCTACTGCGGTATCAATGTCGTACAGAATCAGCTTATGCAGATTAAGACGAAGTTCAAGGCTAAAGCTGGTCCGGTTGAGTATGAGACTGAGCAGTCTGCTTCCATCTTGAAGGGGTTGCTGGATTCCTACTTGAAGCAGAAGGATCTCATTCTCGACACTCTAGCTAATCAGAACTTGGTTTCTACCTACTATGTGGATGCTGTCCGTCAGCGCGACTACTCGCTGCGAGCGGACTATATTGATTGGAACTACTGATGGCTAACCCTACTGATCCCGCATTCCTAGCCGGGTTTGATGCGGCTGCGTTCCGTCAGGCCATCACTTCCACTATGGAGATGGGCTTGCCTGATGATGTGGGGGAGCGTGCCACCTTTCGCTGGAAGGTAGACCGCACGTTCTCCACGTCTGACCGTGGCGGCAACCCGTATGACCTGTCAGCTACTCCTGTCACTGAGGAAGAGCACGATGATGTGCTCATTCCTGTAGCGGTGGAGTTTGAGGATCGGCGTGCTGACGGTTCTCCGCTCGGACAGTTTGAAAATCCTCGCGCTATTCTTACAGTACTAGACACACACTATGAGGATATTGATGGAGCCAATCAGGTTCTGTTGAATGGCAACACCTATGTTATTGACTATGTTGCTCCCTCTTTTGGTTTGGGTGAGGTCACCGTATATCAGCTATATCTCACAGCAGTGGATGAATCATAATGACAATTTATGTTGGTGGTACACGAATTCGATTGATTAAGGATAATCTAGCGATTGCTATTGAAGCAGCGTTAGATTCTTTGGGCTGGTTTGACGAAGATCGCGTCCATCGTCCTGTTCAGGTAATTGCAGAACAGTTTGATCCACTTGTGGAGATTGTCCCAAATATAGTTGCTGTCACTATTGAGGACATTGATTACATGGAACTAGAGATGGGTTCTGATTTGGAAGAGAATCGTCTTACTACATTCATTGACATCTTTGCTGAGAATACGGCTATTGGGCAGCATCTTACTGGTGATGTAGTAGACTTTTTGCGCGGTAAGTTTACTCAGATTAATCCCGAGCAGGTCTTAGGAGTTTACGATCTTGGTCAGGCAACTCCAAGTTTCTTGTTTAATTGTTTCTATGAAGACTTTGAAGTAAATAATTCCCGTTCGTGGGATTTGCCTTACAACAAGTATTGGTGGACTATTGGTGTCGACATCATTGATCGTTACATGAATGATACTGAGTCATTACCTAGAATCCAATAGATGAAATTTTCCTTATGGCGGTGGAGTACAATGGCTGGAACAATTAGAATTTGTATTATAGTTGATATATGTTATGAAGAAGGTGCTTAATCATGGCTACTGTTTTTAACAACATTGATAGGGTTGCAGAAGATCCACTTTCTTCTGTGCTTGTCACTATAGTGCTTTTGTGGGATACATCTGAAAGTCCAATAGCTAAAGTAGAAGACGAAGATACTATTATTCGTGGAACGTATAGTACATCTACTGATCTTGATGGATATTGGGAGGTTGACTTAGTATCAAATGATGAGATTACTCCTATTGACTCTGTTTACAAGATTACAGAACGCTTATCAACCAATAATGATTCTGTAACTTATTATATTTCTGTACCAGATAATGCTACCCCAATATCATGGATTGGCGATATTTTAGTAGAAGAACCAGTGTGGGTGTAATATGAAACCTGTGAAACAGAACCTTGAAATTTGGCAAGGAAAAACCTACGAAGAGCCTTTTACTTTTGGTCGGGCTGTCAAAGATGATGCGGGTGAATTAGTAGATATAATTGCAACTAATCTTTCTGGCTATACAGGTAGAATGCAGCTTCGTACATCAATTGATTCTGAAGATGTTGTTATTGAATTAACAACAGAAAATGATCGTATCATTATTGATGAAGAACATGGTATTGTCACTCTTTTCATTGCAGATGAGGATACTGCTAATTTACTAGTTGGTTCATATAAGTATGATTTAGAGCTTATCACTGCCTCGGGACGTGTGTATGGTCCTCTTTATGGAACTGTAAAAGTTAAGGCTGAGGTGACACGCGATGCCTAGTTATATCCAAGATGAAGATAATGATATCATTCTTCTTGGTGAAGAGGTTGTTGAAACACAAGTTCTTTCTGACGATAGTGGCGATAGCTTTGTTATCCAAGTTGGCATACAGGGTCCTGAAGGTTCTCAGGGGGTTACTGGTCCTACTGGACCCGTGGGTATCGCTGGACCGACAGGAGCCACTGGCCCAACTGCCGCAACTGGACCTACTGGTCCTCAGGGAACTACGGGACCTACTGGAGTTGAGGGGCCTACTGGCGCTACAGGTCCTGTAGCTGCTACTGGTCCAACTGGCCCGCAAGGTAACACTGGTAGCACCGGGCCTATTGGTGAGACTGGTCCACAAGGTCTTGTTGGTAACACTGGTGTCTCTGGAGCACAAGGTAATACTGGCGTAGCTGGTGATGTTGGCTTTACCGGACCTCAAGGTACTACGGGGACAACTGGTCCCACTGGCCCCACTGGAGATACAGGTGCTACTGGTCCTGCTGGTGCTGATTCTACTGTACCGGGACCACAAGGAGCTACAGGAACGGCAGGATCAAACGGCGCAACGGGAGCAACTGGTCCACAGGGTGCCACCGGAACAACTGGTATCCAAGGATTTACTGGTGCTACTGGCGATGTCGGAGCTACTGGTACTCCCGGTACCAACGGAGCTACTGGTACAACAGGGGTACAAGGAGCTACCGGAACCGCTGGCACCGTTGGAGCTAGTGGTGCGACTGGTCCTACTGGGCCAAAAGGATTAAACTATAGAGGCCAATATAACGGATTAACTCAATATTATACTGATGATGTTGTCATTTGGATGGTTGGAGATGTAGATTATGTCTTTGTTGCTGTTGCTGATTCAGCAGGTGAAACTCCTTGGGAGATTATTCCCGGCTACAATACAGACTTTTGGGAGATATTAGTAACTAGTGGTATTGATGGTCTTCCTGGTGATGAAGGGCCTACGGGGGCTACAGGGGCAGCTTCAACGGTACCGGGACCACAAGGAGCTACAGGAACGGCAGGATCAAACGGCGCAACGGGAGCAACTGGTCCTGCTGGTGAAGATGGAATCATTGGCATTGATGGCTCTACTGGTGCCACTGGCCCCGCTGGCATAGATGGTGCAACGGGCGCTTCTGGGGCTAACGGTGAACTAAAATCGGTCAAGGTTGCAACTACAGCAGATATTACACTTTCAGGTACTCAAACCATTGATGGTGTTGCACTATCTGTAGATGATCTTGTGCTTGTAAAGAATCAATCTACTACAGCAGACAATGGTGTTTATGCCGTAAAGTCTGGGGCTTGGGTAGAGCAGTCATGGTCTACCGCAAATGTTATTGTTGCTGTTGATCAGGGCGCTGTGAACGGCGGGAATATCTATACCAACCTTGTGAGCACTACCCCTCTGGAGCGTAACTTCTCTGCTTCTCAGATTACTTCTGGAACATTAGATGATGGCGTCATCCCTGATCTTGATGCTGCGAAGATCACTACTGGTGAATTAAATTCACTAGTGCTACCTCGTAGACAAATTCTCGCCAATTCACAAGGAGTTTATGGTGCTACTACTGGTTTGGGTAGACACTCTCCTGTGACCTGTGCCTCAGTACAGACTACTGCTCAGGCCGCATCAAGCGCCACAAACGCTGTATGGTACCCATACTATATCCCAAGAGATACAGCCGTTACTATCAGTCTTAAGTGCTCTACCCTACAGGCAAGTTCGTTTGTCAGGGTCGCTATTTTCTCAGGCAGTGAAACTACTGGTCAACCTGTAACAATGCTTTCCGATCTAGGTACTCTTTCTAGTGCAAGTACAGGAGATAAGCAGATAACAAGCCCCGGCACACATCAGGGACTTGTGTTTGTCGCTGTTTGGGTAAGTAACCATTCAACTGCAAGATGGATCAGAGTCAACGTTGTTGACGGTCCATTGAGAATGTTCGGTAATGCTGGTAGCGCTAGTTCAAGAATCCCCTATGGCTGGCTAGCGACAGGGCTAGATTACTCGGCTTCTTGGCCTTCAGGAAGTCCACCGGCTCTTACTTCAGCTAACTTCAGTGATCACATTAACTACCCTGCTGTATGGATGGAGTGGGCATGAGCATAAATGATAAATACTTCCCCGGTGGTTGGAACCCTGATCATCCCTCTGAGAATGTTCAGTACCGTACCGTAGATAATGAAGATGGTACAGGAATCTACTACGAATACGATACAGATGGAACCGTACTAGTTCAAGAAGATCTAGTTCTACCATTACCAGAAGTTTCAGTAGTAGAACCACAGCTTGTTAATGCCACTGTTGTTACTGGCTTTGCTAACTCTGTACTTGATGCCCAAAGTCTTGAAGAAATCCGTGCAGCCGCCGCTGCCCTTATCGCCGCATTGGAGGAATGATGCCTACTAAAAGAGAACGCCTAGAAAACCTTACTGCTGCAATGCAGGCAAATATTGATGATGGTCCTGCACAACTTGCAGCACTAGGTGTAGATATTGCTGCTCTGACTACTGATATTGCTACGACACAGGCTGAGATTGACGTGATCACAGCTATTGCCGCTAACTCTCGTACCGCTGCTCAAAAAGTTGATTTAAGTAATATGCGTAAGTCTATTGCTTTGATGAGAGTTCTTAAATCATCACTTCAGTTGAACAAGAAGTTGATCCGTAACGATATGGTGACTTCTCGGTATGGTTTGTTCCTTGATGGCTCACGGGTAAGAGATACTGATGTGAACGGATCTGAGTAATGGCCGACGCAAATGTTTTCCTCCCAGTAACGGGACAAGGCTCACATGCCGCTCAGCACCTCTCAGGAGGCTCTGATCCGCTTTCTATGGCGATACTGTTCCCAACCCCCATAACACTCACAGACGCCGCTACGATCACTACAAACGCCTTTCAGGGCACACACTTTAGAGTGACCTTAGGTGGTAACAGAACTTTAGCTAATCCTACAGGTGCAGTGGATGGTCAACGTATCACTTGGGAAATTATCCAAGATGGTACAGGCTCACGTACTCTCAGCTATGGTTCAAAGTTTGCTTTTGGTACAGATGTGACTACTCCTGTGCTGTCAACTACTGCTGGACTACGTGACTTTATTGGTGCTGTCTACAATGCGACTACTGATAAGTTTTATGTAACTGGTTTTGCGAGAGGCTACTGATTATGGCTGAAACTAAAAGACGCCCTTGGAAAATTAATGGCAAATACCCAACTAAGCCATGCCAAATTTGTGGAGTAGATGTAGGGGTAACCGAACGAGCCAGATGGGAACGTACCAAGTTTTGCTCTACTTCGTGTCGAGGTAAGGGTAGTCCAAGCCTTTTTAAGCCAGGTCATCCAAATCTAGTGCCCGCATCATCCAGAGGATGTTCAGAAGAAACCAGAAGAAAGATTTCTGAAACTCAACGAGCTAATGACTTACGTGGAGAACGTCATCCAAATTATCGAAATGGGCAAAGAACTGAGCGTAAGAGAGAAATGCAGTCATGGCAATACAGGGATTGGCGTACTGCTATTTTTGTAAGAGATGGATACCAGTGTCAGATGTGTGGAGTTAAAGGCAGTTATTTTCATGCTGACCATATCGTGGCTTGGAAGGCTGATGAATCATTGCGTTACGACGTAGCAAATGGGAGAACGTTATGCTATGAATGTCATTATGAAGTAACTTTTGGCTACAAAGGTGAGCCAGAGACGATGTTGCGCTGGGGTGTCCCGGCCAAATATAGAGATAATGTAAGAGGTGAGAACAATTTCTGATCGTTACTGGGTTGGGGGCACAGCCGCATGGGATGCTACAGCGGGTAGTAAGTGGTCTACTACTTCTGGCGGTTCCGGTGGCGCTGCTGTGCCAACGTCGGCTGACAATGTGTTTTTCAACGCTGCGTCTGGAGCAGGTAACTGCACGATCCAGACGGCAGGGGCAATCTGCAAGAACCTTGACTGCACAGGGTACACAGGCACTTTGTCTATGTCGCAGTCGCTCAGTTGTTACGGCAGTTTCAAGATTGTGTCGGGTATGACGTGGAACTTCTCGGGCAACACGGTGACTTTCAAGGCGACCGATACGAATGCTGGTGCTGGCTACTCAATTGACTGGGGTGGCAAGACAAGTGGTGGCTCGGTTGCTTTTAATGGGGTCGGTGGCAAGTGGGTTCTGGCGAGCGCTATTACGTGCTCTGGATTCACACTCAACAACGGAACCTTCGATAGCAACAATCAGGCCATTACCTGCAACGGTATCTTCCGTACGGACACAGGAACCAAGACGCTGACGCTTGGGTCGAGCACTATCACTATTTCGGCTGCTGGTAACACTATCCAGTTCTATAACGTCGACCCGACGATTACCGCCAACACGGCTACGTTCATCATCCTGACTGGCAGCGGGACGGGCTTCCAGCAGGTCACCAACATGAACGGTGCTTCCATCGACGTCAGGACCAACAGCGGCGGCGGATTCACGTTGCAGTCCTCGACGTGGGCCAACGTGACTCGGGCAACCAACTCATCCTTGGGGTCGCTCGTCATTGGTAATGTTGTCGTCACAGGCACCCTGACCCTGACCGGGACGTCAAGCACGTCACGACAGCTTGTCCAATCGGCCACCCTCGGCACCCCGGCGGTTATCACTGCTGCCGCTGTGTCCCTAGCCGACGTGGACTTCATGGATATCGCTATTGTTGGTCCTACTGGATCTACTATTACATCAGATAGCTTTAATAGGGCAGACGGAGCACTCGGCACCACCGACGCAGCGGCAGGCGGCAGCCCGTTGGCGTGGACTTTCGGCGGTCAGATCACGTCGAACGTGGTGGTTGGTCCCAGTAGTTCCACCAACGTGGTTGACGTGGGGGTCAGCGACTTTTCGGCCAGCATCACAATGACTGCTCTGCCGTCTAGTGGTCACGCCGGTCTGTCGGTTCGTGGTGACGGAGGCGCGGGGACACGCATCATATTCGGGGCGGGCACGGCTGCAACGCCATCCCGGCTACAGGTGATCTTGGGCTACGTCACACTCGTTGACCTGACGATGGGACTGATCCCTGCCGGTGCCACGATGGAGCTTCGGGTCATCGGATCGGTTGCAGTGGCGTTGGTGAACGGCGTCGTATACGGATCGGTTGCCATTCCGTCGACCATGACCGTCACCAACAAGGTCGGCATCACGACTCAGCCCGCCGCTCAGATGGACGACTTCGTGGTGAAGAACCTCGCTCCCGTCACCGGCACCCGGCTAGGTGACTGTCTAGGTAACTCTGGTATCGCATTCACGACCGCCTCCGGTACAGCGAGGGATGGTGGTGGTGCTGGAGTAA
>Ga0075158_10001619_pt1 | contig 16816 bp, 17 predicted proteins | sample JI91814BDNA_FD_70968 | JGI IMG/M metagenome (GOLD analysis project Ga0075158, IMG submission 70968) | Wastewater effluent complex algal communities from Wisconsin, to seasonally profile nutrient transformation and Carbon sequestration -... | ecosystem: Engineered > WWTP > Effluent > Algae... | reverse complement strand
ATCAAGGCCGAGGTGGTCTCCTTCGCCGACCTGGACACCTTGGGCTCGATGGCCTCCGTCAAGTCAGCCGGCAAGGCCCGCCTGGAAGGCAAGGACTACGTCATGCAAGACGGCGACGTCGTGGAGTTCCGCTTCAACGTCTGAATCGGCGCGTTTGCGCAGGTCAGAAGGGGTGCGAATCCTCGCAGTCCGCACACAGTCCGCAGGAGTCTCAGCGTGTTGGGCTCGATCTGGCTGTTCTGAGGGTCTATGAAAGGGCCGCTGACCCCTCCGGTCATCAACGTGAGGTGTTTTGCGTCGAGGGGTGGGCGGGTGCCCGTGTCTCGTCGTCGGTCCCTGCATAGCGGTAATCGAGGTGTGCTCGGCAGCGTGTGATCGGGTTGTGTCGACGACGGGACGGGGCGGCCTGTGATGAGCGACGAGATACCAGCGTGGGGTTCTGACTGCCGCGGAAGGCTCGTCCCGCCCCAGCCCTTGGGGACGTGTCAGCCTCGGGTGCTGAACGGGCGGATTGGGCTATGCCGCAATCACCTCCGCCCTGCGAAGGCCGTGGGCGGCGACGACGGGGTCCCACGCCTGCTGGTGGGTGACGATGTAATGCAGCTGGCGCAGGATCGCCGCGGCGACCGCGGTCTGTGCCTGGGTATGCTTGAGCCGGTTGGTGTCGCGGGTGGGCAGGTGCTGGTAGCGGGCGGCGTACACCCGGTTGGTCTGTAGGCAGCCCCACACGGCCCGCCAGGCGGCGGCGCGCAGCAGTGGTCGTCAGGCTCCGGTGACCCGCGCGCGGCCGGTGAAGGTGCCCGACTGGCTCTCGCGTGGGGCGAGGCCGGCGTGTTTGACCACGGCCCGGGCGGAGGTGAACCGGGTCAGGTCGCCGGTCTCGGCCAGGATCGCGGCGGCCCCGACCGGTGAGAGCCCGTCGATCGAGGTTGCCAGGTCGGTCAGCTGGAGCTCGTCGACCACGGTGACCATGCGGGTCTCGGTGTCGACCAGCTTGGTCTTGGCGTGGTCCCAGTCGTCGATGACCCAGGCGATCCGTTCGAACGCGGCCGGTCGGTGCGAGGCGACGCCAGCCTCGTTGGTCAGGGCGGTGAACAGCCGGCGCACGATCCGCAGGTAGGGACGTTGCTCACCGCGACGGATCACCTCCTCGCGGACGGCGCGTTCGAACCGGGCCGGGCCGAGGCGGCGGGTGCGTTCCAGGTCCGCGCTGTCTCGCTCGACGACCACGCTCAGGGCGGCGACCCAGGTGGCCGAGCGAAACGGCCAGTTCACTGCTTCAGGGTGGCGGGCCACACACTCGAGGAGGTCACGGACCTGTTGCACGCACGCCACGTGCTGCTCGAGAATCTTTTCGCTGCTCGTGCCCAGGTGGCGCAGCGGGGCCCAGGTCTCATCGATGGGTTCGGGTAGGTAGGCGACCAACTGGGCGACCGGGTGGGCGATCAGGACCGCGTCCTTGTCGTCGGTCTTGTCCGGGGCTCAGGTCCTCGCTCTTGTGGGCTCATGCCGAGCGGCGGGCTGCGACACACCAGAGGCATCCCGCGCTGCTCGGCGAGCTGACCGAGCACCCCCCACCGGTGCCCCTTGGGCTCGCACGCCACCGTCACCCCGGCGAATCCGGCCTTGGTGGCACGTCGGCTGCCCGGTCCAGCGCGGCGCTGAGATCCCAGGCCTTGACCCGGAACGTGCGCCGCGCGATCACCTTGGAGTCGTGGTCGGTGACCACCACCATCTGCTTGCGATCGGCCAGGTCGCCCCGACGATCGCGTTGCCCACGGCTCCGCTGAGCGCGGCCCCAACAGGCGTGCGTTCCGGTTCCGATCCCCGCGCGAGACACCACTACCGTTGTTTATGAACGTCCTCCTCTTCGCTTTGGGACACCTAGCCGGTCAAGCGCATCGGGAGGACGTTCCCCCACGACAGACCGAAGACGCACAGTCTTCCTATGCCGATGAGCGCTAGTTCGGACGAGGCCGTCATCGGCAGGTCGAGGGGTCGAGACTCGCCCGCGATCTCGACGCCGAGGGCCGCTACGCCGCGAGCCCTGACGTCGCGTGGGTCGAGGGGCCGGACCGGGTGGCGCTCGTCGACCTCCGCAACCCGGCCGCGGCCACGCCTCAGCTGTGCCCGGAGCCGGCGTCGAGCCTGTGGCGATCCCTCGCAGAGGGAGCGAAGGGGGAGACCGAGCTCATCGCTCTGGCCGCAGATCTCGTGGGGGAGCAGGCCGAGGGCCTCGTCGGCGCCTTCCTCGACGCCTTCGGTGACGCGGGCCTCTTGGTGACGTCGTGAGTGTGGGGCGTGCGCCGTCACCTGGGCGATGCCATCGTCGGCGCACGGCACTGTCGGCCCTAGGGTGTGCGCATCGGATCGAGGAGCACCGTGGAACTGTCTGACTACGTGAGCATCGTGCGCCGATACTGGCGCGTGATCCTGGGGTGCGTCATGGCCGCCCTCCTCTTCGCATCGATCGACACGATGGTGCGACCGAAGGTCTATCAGGCGGATGCGGCAGGTTTTGTCGCCTCCGGTGCTGCGAGCTCCACCGTGGAGTCGTCGATCAGCGATGCCCTCGTGAAGTCTCGTGTTGCCTCGTACGTCGTCGTCGCGAAGAGTCCGGGGACCGCTCGGGAGGCGGCGAAGATCCTGGGGTCCGACGCGCCCCCTTCCTCGCTCATCGGGCGGATCGCCGTGAGTCAGCCTCGGGAGACGGTGCTCATCCAGGTCAAGGCGAAGGGATCGAGCCCGACGGCGGCCAGCGAGCTTGCCAACGCCTGGATCCAGGCTCTGGCGACCCAGGTCGAAGAGATTGAGGGCACGGGTGCCGGTGCGATGCGGGTCGTGCCGCAGGAGTCTGCGATGGTGCCGACCCGGCCCATCAGTCCCAACCCGCGCCGCGAGATGCCCATCGCCCTGGCCCTCGGCCTCCTCGTCGGCCTCGGTGCGGCCGTCGCGCGCTCACAGCTCGACCGCAGGTTGCGCCGGCCCGACGACGTGCGGGCGCTCGGCCTGACCGTCCTGTCGACGATCCCGGCGACCCGAGCACTCGACCGCTCCACCGGGCGCATCCCGCTGCTTGGCTTCGCTCGTGGGTCCGGCACCCCGTGCTCGCCCTCATCTGGGTCGATGCCACGGTCGACCGGGTCCGGGGGCGCACACGAAGCCGCGACGCCCCGGGATGATCGGCACGCCGAGCGTCTACCTCTACCAGCGGCGCGTCCGCCCGCTGCTCCGACGCGGCTACTCTTGGTCACGTTCGCCGGCCGGTTCCGCGGCTCCCATATATCGTGGGCGTCATGAAGCGTCTCCTCCTCACCGGCGGCGCCGGCACCCCCGACGAGCGGATCACGGTCCTCGATACGCTCGGGACCACCGGCTTCAGCCCGCGCGACCAGCACGAGGCGCTTGCCGCCTATCTCGCCGGGCCGGATGTGCCCGGACCTGACCACAAGGATGGGGATCACCCGTGAACGTCACCGTCGTCGGCCTGGGGAAGATCGGGCTCCCGCTGGCCGTCCAGTTCGCCCGGTCCGGTCTGCGGACCATCGGAGCAGATGTCAGTGCCGAGGTCGTCGACCTCGTCAACCGGGGGGTCGAGCCATTCCCGGGGGAGGCGCACCTCGGCGACTACCTCGCCGAGGTCGTCGCTGACGGGACGCTGACCGCGGTCCAGGACACGGCTGCCGCCGTCGCCGAGTCCGACGTCGTGGTCGTTGTCGTGCCGCTCTTCGTCGACGACGAGGCCCGTCCCGACTTCGGGTGGATGGACTCCGCGACGAGCGACATCGCACGCGGACTCGTCGCGGGCCGCGGGACCCTGGTCATCTACGAGACGACGCTGCCGGTCGGGACGACCCGCACCCGGTGGAAGCCGAAGCTCGAGGAGGAGTCCGGCCTGACCGAGGGGAGCGACTTCCACCTCGTCTTCTCCCCGGAGCGGGTCCTCACCGGCAGGGTCTTCGAGGACCTGCGCAAGTACCCCAAGCTCCTCGGCGGGCTCTCTCCGGAGGGCGCCGCCCGGGCCACCGACTTCTACGAGCAGGCACTGCAGTTCGACGAGCGCCCCGACCTGCAACGGGCGAACGGGGTCTGGGACCTCGGCTCGGCGGAGGCCGCCGAGATGGCCAAGCTCGCGGAGACCACCTATCGCGACGTCAACATCGGGCTGGCCAACCAGTTCGGCGTCTTCGCCGCGAAGAACGGCATCGACGTCCACCAGGTCATCGAGGCCTCCAACTCCCAGCCGTACAGCCACATCCACAGCCCCGGCATCGCCGTCGGCGGTCACTGCATCCCGGTCTACCCCCGGCTGTACCTGTGGAACGACCCCGACGCCACCGTGGTGCGGGCGGCGCGGCAGGCCAACGCCGAGATGCCCGCCTACACCGTCGGCCTCGCCGATGCCGCAGCCGGAGGCCTGGGCGGCAAGCGTGTGGCCGTGATGGGAGCCGCTTACCGGGGCAAGGTCAAGGAGACCGCCTTCTCCGGGGTCTTCGCCACCGTCGACGCCCTGCGGGAGCGATCTGCCGAGGTGCTCGTCCACGACCCGATGTACACCGACGACGAGCTGGCTGGCTTCGGCTGGACGCCCTACGCGATCGGTGAGCCGGTGGACGTCGTCATCGTCCAGGCGGACCACCCTGAGTACGCGGACCTGGCCCAGGCCGACTTCCCAGGGGTCTCGGTCGTCGTGGACGGCCGCAGGGTGCTCAGCCCGAAGGGGTTCCCGGACGTCGCCTTCAGCGTCGTGGGGAAGGCCTGACGTGGCGGTGCGGATCGTCGAGAGCGCCGACGTCTCGGCCGACGCCGAGATCGGCGACGGGAGCAGCGTCTGGCACCTGGCACAGGTGCGTGAAGGTGCGGTCCTGGGCCGGGACTGTATCGTGGGGCGCGGGGCGTACGTCGGGACGGGCGTGCGGATGGGGGACAGCTGCAAGCTGCAGAATTACGCACTCGTCTACGAGCCGGCCGTCCTCGAGGACGGGGTCTTCGTCGGGCCTGCGGTCGTCTTCACCAACGACCACTTCCCGAGGTCGATCGACCCGGAGGGCAGGCTCAAGCGCGGCGACGACTGGGAGGCTGTCGGGGTGACGTGCCGGACCGGCGCCTCGATCGGGGCACGCGCTGTCTGCGTCGCCCCGGTGACGATCGGCCGATGGGCGCTCGTCGCCGCCGGAGCGGTGGTGACCAAGGACGTGCCAGACTTCGCTCTGGTGGCCGGGGTACCGGCGCGTAGGGTGGGGTGGGTCGGGAGGGCCGGAGAGCCCCTCGAGGAGCAGACGACGGGTACCTGGGTGTGCCCACGGACTGGGGAGAGGTACATGGAGCAAGACGGACACCTGGTGGAGGCGGAGCAGTGAGCGAGTTCATCCCGCCGGCTCGCCCGATCATCGGCGAGGAGGAGATCGAGGCCGTCACGCGCGTCATGCGAGGCGGCATGATCGCCCAGGGGCCGGAGGTCAGGGCCTTCGAGGAGGAGTTCTCCGCGCACTTCGGTCTCGGCCGCGAGTGCGTCGCGGTCAACTCGGGCACCTCCGGGCTGCACCTGGGGCTGCTCTCCTGCGGCATCGGCCCGGGCGACGAGGTCATCGTCCCGTCCTTCACCTTCGCGGCGACGGCGAACTCCGTGGCGCTGACCGGCGCGACCCCGGTCTTCGCCGACATCGCCCTCGACGACTTCACCCTCGACCCGTCGTCCGTCGCGGCGAGCATCACCGAGCGGACCCGGGCGATCATGCCGGTCCACCTCTACGGGCACCCCGCAAAGATGCGTGAGCTCCGGGCGCTCGCCGACGAGCACGGGCTCATGCTCTTCGAGGACGCCGCGCAGGCGCACGGGGCCTCTCTCGGGGGGACCCCGGTCGGCGCGTTCGGCGACTTCGCGATGTTCTCCCTCTACCCGACGAAGAACATGACCTCGGGGGAGGGCGGGATGGTCTCCGCTGCGACCGCAGAGATCGCCCATCGCCTGCGTCTCTACCGAAACCAGGGGATGTTGCAGCAGTACCACAACGAGGTCGTCGGGCTGAACAACCGGATGACCGACATCCACGCCGCCATCGGCCGCGTGCAGCTGACGAAGGTGGATGGCTGGACGAGCCGGCGCCAGGCCAACGCGGAGTACCTGACGAGCAACCTCGAGGGTGTCGTCACCCCTTCGCTGGGCGAGGGTGCGGTGCACGTCTACCACCAGTACACCGTGCGGGTGGCCGACGACCGCGACGGCGTCGCGACCGCCCTCAAGGAGGAGCACGGCGTCGGCTCCGGCATGTTCTACCCGGTGCCGAACCACCGTCTGGCGCCCTTCCAGGTCGACATCGACCTGTCGGCGACCGAGCAGGCGGCGCGCGAGTGCCTCTCGCTGCCGGTCCACCCCTCGCTCTCCGAGGACGACCTCGAGCGGATCGTCGCCGCGGTCAACGCCGTCGTCAGGGCAGGTGCGTGATGGGCGCTCTGCGGGCGGGCCTGGTCGGCGCGGGGATGATGGGTCGTCACCACGCCCGGATCCTCAAGGGGCTCGAAGGGGTCGACCTCGTCGGCATCGTCGACCCTCAGGGTGACCAGCACGGCGTGGCCGGGGGGATCCCGGTCGTCCAGGACGTGCAGGCACTCATCGAGCTCGGCATCGACTACGCGATGGTCGCTGTGCCGACGGCCTACCACCTGGAGGTGGGGAAGGCGCTGGCCGAGGCTGGGGTCCACGCTCTGATCGAGAAGCCGCTCGCCGAGAACGTCGCGGTGGCCACAGAGCTCGCCGAGGCATTCTCCTCGCGTGGGCTCGTCGGCGGCGTCGGCCACATCGAGCGCTACAACCCGGCACTGCAGTCCGCACGGTCCCGGATCGAGGCGGGTGATCTCGGGGAGGTCTACCAGGTCGTGACCCGGCGCCAGGGGCCCTTCCCAGGCCGCATCGCCGACGTCGGGGTGGTCATGGACCTTGCGACGCACGACATCGACCTCGTCGCCTGGGTGACCCAGCAGGACTACGTCTCGATCGCGGCGCAGACCGCGCACCGGTCGGGCCGCCCGCACGAGGACCTCGTCGCCGCCACCGGCATGCTCAGCAGAGGGACGGTGGTCAACCACCTCGTCAACTGGCTCTCGCCGCTCAAGGAGCGCACGACGATCATCACCGGCGAGAAGGGCGCCTTCATCGCCGACACCCTGACCGCCGACCTGACGTTCTACGAGAACGGGAAGATCCCGACGACCTGGGAGAAGCTCAGCCAGTTCCGCGGGGTCAGCGAGGGCGACGTGCACCGCTACGCCATCCCCAAGCCCGAGCCGCTGCGCACCGAGCACGAGCAGTTCCGCGACGCGGTGCTCGGCAAGGACGCCGACATCGTCACGCTCGAGCAGGGCCTGCGGACCGTGACCGTGGCCCAGGCCATGATCACCGCAGCGTCCACCCACCAGACCGTCGCGCTCGCCTAAGCAGGACGACTCTCATGACCGTGGCAGCAGGTCCCCCCGAGACCGCCCAGGAGGAGCTCGCAGACGCACCCGAGTCCGGCGCGGCAGCCCCGAGGACCTCGCTGGTCGTCCGCGTGCTGCTCCTGGTCCTGCCCGTCGCCGCGGCACTGTCGATCTGGCTCTCCCCGTCGCCAGGAGCGGCCAACCAGTTCTACCTCTACCGGACCCTCGTCATCGGGCTGGCCGCGCCCGCCGTCCTGTGGAACCTGTTGCGGTGGCGTCGGACGGGGGTCGCCAACCTCTGGCTGGCCCTTGCCGCAGTGGCCGTCGGCTGGTCGGTCGTCATCATGGGGCGAAGCCTCGATGCAGAGTCTGGGCAACGCCAGGTGATCGCCAGCGTCCTTGCCCTGGCTGGTGCGTCGATGCTCGTCGTCCTCACCAGACCCTGGCGGGTGAGGTACGTGCGCGTGGGGATGGTCGTCGCGCTCGTCGCGATGCTCGGCATGGGTGTCGTCGAGTGGCGGTCCGGGGTGTCTTGGGAGACCCGGGTCGGTCGCCCTTGGAACTACCCGGGCGCGTTGGGTGGTGGCTTCGTCAACCCGAACAACTACGCCTCCTTCCTCGTCGCCTTCTCGGTCCCGCTCTTCGTCGCCCTTCGCTCGGGGGCGCGGGCACTCGTCCGGTTCGGGGCGTTCGCCCTGCTGCTGGCGACGGCCGTCGTCTCCAGCCAGACCGCGAGCCGGACCGCATGGGTCCTCCTCGGGGTGATGGGTGTGGTGACGCTCCTGTGGAGCACCGGTCGCCGGCGCCCGGTGGGGACAGGCTCGTTCCTCGCGCTGGCCGGGCTGGCCATCGCCGCGCTCCTGGGCGCGGGGGCGACGGTGCGGGACCGCGTCGCGGACGCCTTCGGCGAGGGCGCCGAGGCCTCGGACGCGGTCCGGACGAACCTGGCCCGAGCGGCGCTGCGGTACTTTGTCGAGTCGGGCGGTATCGGGATCGGGCCGGGCAACTACATCGAGTTCCTCCGACGTGATGTCACCGGGACCGGTGGCGTCGTCACCAACGCGCACAACACGTACCTGCAGATCATCGCAGAGTACGGGGTGGTCTGGGTCGTCCCCATGCTGGTCCTCGTCTGGGTGCTTGCCCGACGTGGGCTGCGCGGCTGGGCGTCCGGTGAGGCCCCGGGCACCAGGTTGCTGCGCCTCGAGCTGGTCCTCATGATCATCGGGATCAGCGCCGGCGCGATCGCCGCGAGCGGGCTGCTCATGGACCCGGCCTGGTGGCTCCTCTTCGGATATGCCGTGGCCGTGGCCGGGGCGCTGGAGGCGCATGACACCGCGCCACCGGCGGACGGCTCGACGCGAGGAGGTGCGTCGTGACCGACGAGCGACTGCTGGCGATCGGGCCGGCCAACTTCGCGGGGCAGGCCACCGCGTGGTCTGCGTCCGTCCAACGGCACCGGGGGGTGCCCGCGTTCTCCTTCGGGTACGAGCCCCGCCCCGGTGCCGCCCCGAACTTTGCGACCGACAAGCACATCCCCTCCACACGGGCCAACCCCCTTCGTCGGCGCCGTGAGGTCGAGAGGGTCCTGCGGGAGTGCAGCCACGTCATCGTCGATGGTTTCCACCGCGTCTACTCGCTGCCCAAGGTCGGCTCGCTGACCCGGGACTACCGGCGGGTGGCACGGCTGGCGAAGCTGGCTCTCATCTCGCACGGCACGGACTCGCGGGACCTCGAGGCGCATGCGGAGCGGCACCCGTGGTCGTTCGCTCGTGAGTGTCCTCCTGACTACCTGCGCACGATGGGGCGGCGCTTCCGGCGTAACCAGCAGGTTCTTGCCGACCTCGGGGTCCCGTTCTTCGTGGTGACCCCAGAGCTCTTGCTCGACACCCCCTCGGCGATCCTCGTCCCGAACGTGGTGGACGTCCCCCGCTGGGCTACCGACCGGCCGGTGCTGGAGGGAGCGCGGCCACGGGTCCTCCACATGCCGACGAAACGAGTCCCCCCGATCAAGGGCAGCGCGATCATTGAGCCCGTGCTCGAGCGGCTCGACTCCGAGGGCCTCATCGAGTGGGTCCGGTCGGGGCCGGTCCCTCACGAGGAGATGCCCCGTCTGATGGCGTCGTGCGACATCGTCATCGACCAGATCACCACGGGCTTCTACAGCACGACCACGTGCGAGGCGCTGGCCGCCGGTCGGATCGTCGTCGGCAACCTCACCCCGGAGACCCGAGCGTCGGTCCCGGCCCCCATCCCGGTCCACGACACCGACCCGTTGAACTTCGAAGAGACCTTCCGGGCGGTTCTTGCGGATACCGAGGCCATGACCCGGCTGGCGGAGGACGGGCCGGAGTTCGCCGCGACCATCCATGACGGCCGTTTCAGCGCGAGTCAGCTGTCCGGCTTCCTCGACTCGTGACCAGGCGAGCTCGTCCCGGTCTCCTCACGACCCCGCCACTGGGCATCGACCAGGACGAAGGGAGCCTGGCCTCCCGCGGCGCACTCGGGATGCTCGGTGTGGGCTGGCAGGGGCTGGTGCGTCTGCTCACGACCTTCCTCATCGGCCGTCTTGCGGGTCCGGCGGTCCTCGGGGTCGTCTCGGCCGCCAACGCCGTCGCTCAGATCACCACCCTGCTCTACGGGGCGGGCGCAGGGTCGGCCGCGTCGAAGTACCTCGCCGCCGCGCGAGGACGGGAAGACCAGGGAGAGATGCACGGGGTCGCGGCGCTCCTGCGTCAGCGGGTCCTCTGGGTGTCGACGATGCTGGCGGCCGGTGCTGCCGGGTACTGGTACCTCACGGAGGGATCAGCGGTCTCCGCGGTCACGGTCGCCCTCCTGGCTGCCGGGCTGACCGGGTGGAACTTCGTCCGCGGCGTCCTCTTCGGGGCCGGACAGGTCCGTCGGGCGACCACGCTCGACGTCGTCACCGGGGCGTTGGGGCTGATCGGAGTCCTGGCCGTCCTGATCCTCGGGTTGCGCTCGCCTGTCGTGCTCGTCCCCGTGGCTCTGGGGTATCTGCTCTTCGCCGCCATGTCCTGGCCACGGGCGTTGTCACCGTCCCCGCTGGTGGAGCTGGGTCGGGAGGTCGGGGGGTTCGTCGTGCTGGCCTCGGTGGGCACCCTGGGGAGCGCCGGCTTCCTGCAGGCGTCCCTGCTGGCTGCACGAGCAGTGGCCGGGGATGCCGCGGCGGGCCACTACTCGGCAGCGATGGCGCTCGCCACCCCGATGTCGATCATGGCGGCCGGCCTCGGGGTCGTGCTCTTCCCGAGCCTGGCCAGGGCCTGGGGCGCGGGGGACGTGCCGGGGTTCAGGCGTCAGACGGACATCGCCACGCGGGTGCTCATCACGGCTCTGATCCCGGTGACCGCGATCGTCGTCATCCTCCGGCACCCGATCGTCGCGCTCGTGTGGGGTGAGGGCTTCGAGGAGACAGCCTCGTTCCTGCCCTTCCTGCTCACCGCGATCCTCGTGACCGGTATGAGCGCGCCGTCCGTGAGCGCGATCACGACGGTGTCGCAGCGAGGCATGCGGATCTCGGCGACGGTCTCCGTCACGGGTGCGGCCCTGGGGATCCTCGTCTGGTTGCTGGGGTCCAGTCTGGGGATCCGGATCGTCCCGGTCGGCTATCTCGTCGGGGTGGCGCTGATCGCAGTCGTCCCGATCGTGCTGGTGTGGCGGCGGGACAGGCACGCCTGGGGGCTGCTCTGGGGGCGCGTCGTACTCATGATCGCTGTCGTGGCGGCAGCGCTGCCCTGGACCTCAGCCGCACCGCTGGCCTGGCTCTTGCCGGCGAGCATCGTCGTGGTCGCCGCCTGGGGGGCCATGAGCCTCACCGACATCCGAGCAGCTGCGCGGGTCCTGCGTCGCCAAAGACAGCCTGGCTGATCTACCTGTGCTTCTCCAGCACGTCGACCACCTGCCGGGCGGCATGTCCGTCCCCGTCCGGTGCCGCCGCCGTCGGAGGCGGGGCCGGGCGCCGGACCTGCTCGGCGAGATCGTGGGGATCCGGGCACAAGACGTTCCACCCGAGATCGACCGTCTCCACCCACTCCGTCTCTGCCCTCACCGTGGTGCACGGCACCCGGAGGAGGAACGCCTCCTTCTGGAGTCCACCTGAGTCGGTGACCACGGAGCTGGCCGTGAGGAGGGTCCGGACGAGGTCGGGATAGGACAAGGGGTCGACCAGCTCGACCGCCCCACCGGCGAGATTGATCCCGTGCTCGCTGGCCTTGGTCCGCAGCCGCGGTGCGCTGCGAGCACGACACGGCCGTCGAGGCCCTGGAGCGCCTCGATGATCCGCCGCAGCCTGCCGGCGCCGTCGGTGTTCGAGGGGCGGTGCAGGGTTGCCAGGACCAGTCCGTCGCCTGCACCGAGATCGCCTTCGACACCCGAGACCGAGTCACGCACCTGGTAGAGCACGTCGGTCATGACGTCGCCGACAAGGTGGGACCGTGGAGCCAGCCCCTCTGCGGCGAGGTGCCCCATCGCCACCTCGGTCGGGGCCAGGCACACATCCGCGAGGTGGTCGGTGGCGACGCGGTTGTGCTCCTCGGGCATCTGCCGGTTGAACGAGCGGAGCCCGGCCTCCAGGTGGGCCAGCGGGATGTGCATCTTCACCGCGGCGCATGCTCCCGCCAGCGTCGAGTTGGTGTCGCCGTAGACCAGCACCCAGTCAGGGCTCGACTGCTCGAGGACCTCGTCCATCCGGCTGAGGATGGCGCCGGTCTGCCGTCCGTGCGTCCCGGAGCCGACCTCGAGGTGGATCTCTGGGGTGGGGGTGCCCAGCTCGGTGAAGAACGAGTCCGACATGTTGATGTCGTAGTGCTGGCCGGTGTGGACGGTCATCTGGTCGTGGCCCGCTGCGGTCAGGGCCGCAGCCATCGGGGCCAGCTTGACGAACTGCGGGCGCGCTCCGACGACGCTGAGGACCTTCATGCCCCTCTCCTCCCGTTGTTGGCGTGGCCGACAGCCTCCGTGACCTTGCTGAACTCGCCTTCCCAGGTGAGCCAGTCGTCGCCGATTCAGCGGGTCCTCGGTCGTCAGGAGGACCAGGGTTCCCACCGTCATGATCCACTGCATGACGACGAAGACACTGTCCAGCGCCGCCAGTCCGCGGACGCGACCGACGGTCAGGTAGTGCAGGACGAAAAGGCAGGTCGCACCGGCCGCTAGGACCTCGGTCACGGCACAGCACCTCCGCTCCGCACGTGCGCGGGTTGCATGGGCCCCATCACTTGCCCTGGAGACCTGAGAGCAGGCGGTAGAAGCGATTACGCACCCGATACAGGCTAGGGTGGGCCATCGAGGCTAGGCTCGCTCGCTCTGCCCGAGTGAGGCCCTCGACGCGGAAGATGCATGTCACCTTCCCCGCGCGTCGGTGCAGCTCCGCGGAGTAGAGGTTCTCGAGGTGGCGGCGCCGCTCTTCCCCGAGGGGCAAGGATGACTCCGCGAGCAGCCGCCAGGCCTCGTGGCGAGCGGCCATTGACTCCGACATCGTCGGGAAGTCCCGACCGCGAGGGTTCGAGTTGCCCGGATGGATGCGGTATTCCATGACGACGACAGGGTTCTTCACGAAGACCTCAGCGACATACTCGGCCGATGCCCCGAGCCAGATATCCTCGGACGGCAGCTCCAGGGGGATGGGGAAGAGCGCGTCCGCCAACCCTCGAGTCATCGTGAGAACTCCGCCGGAGCGACTGACATGGTCCCCTTTCGGAAGGACCATGTCGTCGAACCGGCGGTCATCTGAGAACGAGCACAGCTTGTAGCAACTCAGGCCGCGTGAGCTGGGGGCGACGTGCGCGAGATCGCTGACCCGAGTGGCTAACGACGAGGCTGGTAGACGGTCATCGCCAGCCAGTAGCACGATGAGGTCTCCCCTTGCGGCCTCGTAGGCGGCATTGAAGGCTGCAACCTTGCCGAGCTTCCCTGCCGGTGGCACGAGGCGGATCCGGTCATCGGTCTTCTGCAGGCGGGCTATCGACGCCACCGTCCCATCGGTCGACCCGTCGTCGACGAAGACGATCTCCCAGTTGTCGTACGTCTGGTTGATGATGGAGTGAACCATCTCGTCGATGTGCGTCTCCTCGTTGTGCACCGGAGAGAGGATGGACACCGTGGGTCGACGGCTCTGCTGCGGATGCGTCTCGGCGCTCATTCACTCACCCGGATTCCTGCCCAGGCGTGGTGCCGGCGGGCCGTCGACAGGATGAACTTCACCGTGCGCTCGCTCGTGTTGTCGATGAGGTAGTCGTCCGGCGTGAGGTGACTGACGCCCTCACGCGTGTAGCCGCTGCCCATGGCGACGCCGACAGCGGCCACGACGTCGTCGGCGTCCAGACCGGTCATCATGATGCCGCCCGTGTCGAGCGCCTCGGGTCGCTCGATCGAGTCACGAAGGGTGATTGCGGGGAAGCCGAGGATCGAGCTCTCCTCAGCGATGGTCCCAGAGTCGGACAGACAGCAGGCTGCTGCGAGCTGGAGCTTGTTGTAGTCGTGGAAGCCCAGAGGGTCGCTGAAGGTGATGCCTTCGGGCTCGGTCCAGTCTGGAAGCGCCTCGAGACGCTTGCGGGTCCGCGGGTGGGTGGAGACGAAGACCGGCTTGCCGTAGCTCTTGTGTACCGCGGCGAGGCAGGCGAGGAGCATGCGGAGACGCTCGGGGGAGTCGACGTTCTCCTCGCGGTGGGCGCTGACGAGAAAGTACTCGCCCGCGCTGAGCCCCTGGTCCTCAAGTACGGTCGACGCGTCAATCTCGGAGCGGTACGCGTCGAGGACCTCACGCATCGGCGAGCCGATCTTGAGGATCCGGCGAGGGTGCAACCCTTCCGCCAGTAGGTTGCGCCTTGCGTGCTCTGTATAGACGAGGTTGAAGTCGCTGACATGGTCGACGAGTCGTCGGTTCGTCTCCTCGGGAACGTTGAGGTCGAAGCAGCGGTTGCCAGCCTCCATGTGGTAGACGGGTACCTTCTTGCGGCGAGCCATAAGCGCTGCGATGCAGGAGTTGGTGTCACCGAGGACAAGGAGGGCGTCCGGCTGCTCGGCGTCGAGCACCTCCTCGACGGCGATAAGCGTCCCGCCGAGGACCTTCCCGAGGCTCGAGGTGTCCACCCCGAGCATGTGATCTGGCTTGCGGATCCCGAGGTCGTCGAAGAAAACCTGGTTGAGCTCGTAGTCGTAGTTCTGCCCGGTGTGCACCAGAATGTGTTCGATGCCCGCAGTGGTATCAAGGCGGTGCAGCACGCGCGAGAGGCGGATGAGCTCCGGGCGGGTCCCGACGACGGTCATGACCTTCAATTCGAGGCTCCTGTCGGCAAGGTGACGGTGTAGGTGTGCATCGATCGTCCCTCAGGCGTGGATGCGGTACCGGCGAGCGTCCACCCTGCGCGCTGGTAGAAGCGGTTGACTGCTTCGTTGTCGATGGCGTCCGTCGTGAGGTACGCGGTGGAGGCGCCCATCGCGGCAGCCAGCTCGGACCATCGTGAGATGAGATCCGCGCCGAGGCCGACGTCCCGACGTGCGGGGTCCACGCAGATGGAGCTCAGGAGCGCGCCGCCGGTCGGTGCGTGGTCGGCACCCCCTCGATAGAGCAAACCCCGGAGCAGGCGCCGGATCGATCGGGGGCGGGTGACCGCAGCGCGAGCCGACGCCACACCGAAACCGAGGAGGCGGCGCCGAAGCAGACGGGTGAAGAACCCCTTCGGCTCGATCGTGCCCACGACGCAGCCCACGGGTGTGCCGCCGTCGCGCGCGACGACGGTTACGGCCGTGGGGTCCCCCACGAAGCCGAGGTAGAACTGCCGGAGGAAGGGGACGCCGAGAGAGCTGAGGAAGAAGCTCGGGAAAGCCCGCGCGTGCAGCCCCGCCAGGGCGTCGGCGTCCTCACGGCGGATGGACGACATCTGCACCGTCAATCCAACCTCACCGGCTCGGGGAAGGTGTCGGGTGCGTCCGGTCGGAAGAGCTCGTGGCTCCAGAACTGGGTGAGCAGCACCTCGTCGCCGGTGTTGGTAATGTTGTGCACCCAGCCGATCGGCATGTCGATGGCGACGGGCTCATCGCTCGTTGCGGGGAAGGTCAGCACCTCGTCGCTGAACATCTTGCGCAGCTCCATGGTTGCCGACCCGGAGATCACCGCGAAGCGCTCGATCTTGTGCAGGTGATAGTGCTCGCCGCGCGTGATGCCAGGGACCGTCGTGGAGAACGATGTCTGGCCCTCACCGCCACGGCAGCGCACGGTCTCGACGAAGGAGCCGCGCGGGTCGCTGTGCGGGGTGAGGCGGATCGGGTAGTGCTCGGGGAAGAGCGCCGCGCGGTAGGTGTTGAAGAGGTCGATGCGGAACTTCGTGCTCAGGTCGGGGATCTCACCGACCGGCACGTAGTTCGCGTGGAACTCCTGGAGCAGGTCCCAGACCTCTTGCACCCCGTGGGTCTCGGGCTCGGGCGAGAGCTGGGCGTCGCTTATCTCGAGCCCGTCGAGGAGGGCCTGGGCCGCGTCCTGGACGTGCAGCAGGCCGACCTGGTTGTCGTTGATGGACGGGGTCTCGCCCCGCACGGTGGCGTCGACGAAGGTGGCGACGAAGGAGTTGTACTGCGGTCGTCCGTGCTCGCCGAAGATGTTTGGCAGCAGCACGTCGACGAGATGGCCGACGCCGGTCTGGGTGGCGTCACGGAGGATCTCCGCTGCCCGCTCCTTGCCCCGCCCGTAGGGGGTCCCGTTCCCCGCCTGGATGGAGTTGGCGTAGACGATGCGAAGGGGGTGGCCCGCCCCGCGGATCGCGGCGGCGAGGTCCTCGGCCAGGGCTACGTTGCCACCCTCGACCTCGTCGTCAGTCTCGGCACGATTAACACCTGCGATGTGAATGACCGCATCGCTGTCGGCGACGAGCAGTGGGAGGTCGTGCCACTCGTCGCGGCCGACGGGGACGACCTCGTGATCGGTGAGTGCGTGCAGCCGTAGCCGGGTGTGCCAGCCGAGGAAGCCGCGGGCGCCGGTGAGCAGGATCTTCATCGTCGAGCCTCCAGGACGGCCTGCATCTCGGGCAGGGCAGCGACCAGCGCCTTGGTCTGCTCGAGGTCCATACGCTGGGTGTTGTTTGAGTCATAGTCCGTCACCTCGACGGTCTCCTCTTCGCCCTGCTCCACATAGACCGCATAGTCCAGACTGCGCGCGTCCAGCGGCACGCGGAAATAGTCTCCCTGGTCCGTCGCCTTGGCCATCTCCTCGCGAGACAAAAGCGTCTCGAACATCTTCTCCCCGTGGCGCATCCCGATGCGGTGAACCGTCGGATCCGCACCCATCAGCTCGGCGACGGCGCGCGCCAGAGTGGCGACCGTGCAGGCCGGCGCCTTCTTGACGAAGAGGTCTCCCGACTGGGCATGCAGGAACGCGTGCTTGACCAGG
>Ga0075158_10001618_pt1 | contig 16834 bp, 20 predicted proteins | sample JI91814BDNA_FD_70968 | JGI IMG/M metagenome (GOLD analysis project Ga0075158, IMG submission 70968) | Wastewater effluent complex algal communities from Wisconsin, to seasonally profile nutrient transformation and Carbon sequestration -... | ecosystem: Engineered > WWTP > Effluent > Algae... | reverse complement strand
CAAAGGCCGCCGCTTAGTTATTGCAAAAACCCGAATAATGCGCTATGGGGCCAAAGTCCCTGCGAAAGTCCGCAAGGGGGCGTGAACTGGCAAACCGGCGCAAAGCCTAGAACCTAACCAGCCCGCTCCCCTCGCGCTTTCATCAACCGGGCTGTCCCGCTTTTGCCGGATAGCGTATCTTGCACAAAATAAATCAGCTTTGCGCGGTGCTCCCTTTGCCGTGCTCCCGCCCCAATCGCACCGCACAACTCACAGGCTAACGCTGGCTAAGTGTCGGGGGAATTGAGGGCGGGTAAATTTGTCAGGAGAATGACATGACATCAACATCATCCGCAAAATCAGCGGCGGCGGTAACTCCGCACGATACAACCCTCATCGGCTTGACCCGTGGCCTTTACATAGGAGGCGCGGGAACGCTTGTCGCCCGCATGGCTAACGGAACCAACGTCACATTCTCCGCCGTGACAGCCGGAAGCATTCTCCCGGTTTGTGTTGACCGTGTATTGAGCACCGGCACAAGCGCAACCGGCATCGTGGCGCTGTATTAGGCTGACAACATGGCTGACAATAGCGACGTTTCATCCTTCAAGGACGAGAAAGGCCGCTTCCTACCGGGAAATAGCGGATTTGGGGGAAGACCTAAAGGCGCGCGCAACAAGTTAGGCGAGATGTTCCTTCAGGCGCTGCATGATGATTTCAAGGATCACGGCGCTGTTGCTATTGTGACGGTGCGCGAGGAAAAGCCGGACCAATATCTCAAAGTGATAGCCAGCCTTATGTCCAAGGAATTGACATTGAACTTCGGAGACGACCGAGGCGAACTTACAGATGACGAGCTTATCGAGCGAATCCGCATCCTTACCGAGACAGTTTCTCCTCTCCTCCTTGGCGGAACTGGAAGACCTGCAGAAGCAATTGAAGATAAGACAGGCGCGCAAAAGCCTGCTGCAATTCACTGAATACACAAACCCGCTTTACGCCAGGGCGGGGCATCATGAACGCATAGCGGCAAAACTTGAGGCGGTTGAGCGGGGCGAGATTGACCGGCTGATGATTTTCATGCCGCCGAGGCATGGCAAGTCGGAACTGGCATCGAAGCGATTTCCCGCATGGGCCTTGGGTCGCAATCCACGGCGGCAGATTATCGCGGCGAGCTACAACAGCGATCTGGCAAACGACTTCGGGCGTTCGGTTCGCAATATCGTTGCCGAGCCTGAGTTCGGGCAAGTCTTCCCGTCTGTAACGCTCGCACAGGACAGTCAGGCGGCAAACCGCTTCAACACGTCCAGCAACGGCTCGTATATCGCGGCGGGCGTTGGCACGGCTGTTACGGGGCGCGGTGCCGACATTGGTTTGATTGATGACCCGTTCAAGGACCGTGAGGAGGCCGACAGCGAGCGGCGCCGCGATCTGGTGTGGGATTGGTATAGATCGACGTTCTATACGCGCTTGATGCCCGGTGCCGCTGTTATACTGATACAAACACGCTGGCACGAGGACGATCTGGCGGGGCGGTTGCTTGAGCATGACGCGGGGCAATGGGAGGTTCTGGACCTGCCCGCAATTTCCGATGGCAAGGCGCTCTGGCCTGAATGGTATCCGATAGAGACGCTTGAACGCATCAAGGCAACGATTGGACAGCGCGAATGGTCGGCACTTTACCAGCAGCAGCCGCAGCCCGATGAAGGCACGTTCTTCCAGCGCGCGTGGTTCAAGGAATGGGATCATCTACCGGCCCTGCGTTACTACGGGACGTCTGATTATGCGGTCACGGACGGCGGCGGCGATTATACCGTGCACCGGGTTTGGGGTATCGACGCTGAAGGGGCGATCTATCGTGTTGATGGATGGCGAGGGCAAACGACTTCCGATGTATGGATCGAACGCAAGCTGGATCTGATAGCGAAATACAAGCCGCTCGCGTGGTTCGGGGAGGCGGGCGTTATCAAGCGGGCGGTTGATCCGATGCTGAAAAGGCGGATGCGCGAACGCCAGATATTTTGCCGGATGGAATGGCTTTCGAGTGTTGCGGACAAGCCAACGCGGGCACGGGCGTTTCAGTCCTATGCGGCAAGCGGGCGCGTTTATTTGGAAAAGGGTGCGGACTTGTCGGAGTTTCTTGTATTCCCGGCGGGCAAGCATGACGACGATGTGGATACGGCAAGCATGATCGGCCTCGCTATCGACCAGGCGCATCCGGCGATTGTTTCGGTTAAACAGCAAAAGACAAGCCCCGGCGACCGCTGGGCAAAGGCAATGGACAAGGACGGGGAGGACGCCAGTTGGAAGACAGCATAAACCCCGAACAGCAGATGGCAGACCTTGCCCGCTATTGCCGCCAATTTGAGGAATCGGAAGAATTGACCCGCGATGCCCGTGAAAAGGCGGAGCGCGACCGCGACTATTACGACGAGAAGCAATGGACGGCGACGGAGATTGCAACGCTTGAGGGGCGCGGCCAGCCCGCAATCACGTATAACCGTATCAAGCGCAAGGTTAACTCGATGATGGGTCTCGAAAAGCAGACCCGCAAAGACCCGAAGGCCTTCCCGCGCACACCCAAGGACGGGCAAGCGGCTGAAGCGGCGACGGATACGATCCGCTATGTCTGCGAGGATAGCCGCTGGGATGACAAGCGCTCGCAGGCCGCGAAGGAATTGGCCATCGAAGGCACGTGCGCGATCATGGTGGGCGTCAAGCAGACCAAGTCTGGCATTGACCCTGAGATCAGGCGCATTCCTTGGGACCGCTTCTATCACGACCCGCATTCAAGCGAGTTTGACTTCAGTGATGCGTCCTACATGGGCATCGTCATCTGGATGGACCTGGACAAGGCAGTTGCCAAATACCCCGGCTCAAGGGACGTGCTTGAACAGACATGGGTAACGGGCAAATCGTCGGAAACCTATGACGATAAACCGAAGCACAACATGTGGTCGGATTACAAGCGGCGCCGCGTAAGGCTGTGCGAGCATTATTACCTCGAGGCTGATGGCTGGAAGATGTGCCTGTTCACCAAGGGCGGGTTTATTGTCGAGCCGATGCCAAGCCCGTACCAGGGTGATGACGAAAAGCCGGAAAACCCGATCAAGGCGGTGAGCCTTTACATCGACCGCGACAATAACCGCTATGGCGAAGTTCGCACGATGATCGGCCCGCAGGATGAGATCAACAAGCGCCGCTCGAAAGCGTTGCACCTGATTAGCCAGCGGCAGGTTAGGATCAGCCCCGCCGTGGGCCTTGATGCAAAGTCCGTCCGCAAGGAACTATCGCGGCCTGACGGGGTGTTTGTTGGCGACCAGGGCGAAGTTGAGATTCTGCCAACCAATGACATGGCGGCGGCAAACCTTCAGTTGCTACAGGAAGCTAAGGCCGAGATCGACCTGCAGGGGCCGAACGCGGCGCTAGGCGGCAAGAATGAGCGGGAAATGTCGGGACGGGCCATCCTTGCGCAGCAGCAAGGCGGCATGACGGAACTTGCTACCTATCTCGATTCGATCCGCGTTCTTTCAATGTCTGTCTATCGCTCGGTATGGTGTCGAATCCGGCAGTTCTGGAATGAGGAACGCTGGGTGCGTGTTACGGACAATGAGAACAATGTCCGCTTCGTCGGGGTCAATCGCCCGGTAACGATGCTGCAGGCGATGGCCGAACAGATGGGCATCACGAAAGAGAATTTGCCGCAGATGCAAGCCGAGCAGCCCGACGCGATCGCGCAATTGCAGGCGATGGCACAGGACCCGCGCGCACAGCAAGTGGTGAAGGTCGAAAACGCGGTTGCCGAGCTGGATGTTGACATTCTGGTTGACGAGGGCATTGATAGCCCGACGATTGCGGCGGAAGAGTTCGACAGCATGTTGAAACTTGCGGGAACGGGCGTTGTGCAGATTCCGCCGGACGTGCTGATTGAGGCTTCAAGCCTACGGAACAAGGACAAGCTGCTTGAGATGCTGAAGCAGGGCCCTAGCCCCGAGCAGCAGCAGATGCAGCAAATCCAGATCGAAGGCGCGGTGGCTACGGTTGACAAGACCAAGTCGGAAACGGTCAAGAACCTTGCCGACGCCGAGGCCAAGGCGAGTTCGTCGCAAATGCAGCAATTCAAGACCGGCGCCGAGGTTGGCCAAATGGGGATGGCGGCATGAAGCCCGGACAGAAGGTCATGTCGCGCTTCTGGCGTTATGATGACCCGAAAGACCAAGGCAAGTGCGGCGGCATTTATCCCGGCTCGTGGCGACAGATGTATTGGGATGGTCCGGGCATGTGGCGTGAAGAACTGCACGAGGACCAAAGCCTAACGCCATTTCATGAGCAGTGCAGCCGCCTTAATGCGGAGGCTCTCGCGCTTGTTGAGCGGCAACGGCATGAATGTTGACGAGATCGTATTCGGACGCACGGAGCAGGACAAATGGCCCCGCTTTGAACGCGCCGAGATCATGAAAGACGGGCAGGAGATAGGAATCCTGCTACGCGAGTTTGACGGAACGGTTAGCGCCGTCCGCATAAATGTGAGCCAATTGGCTGACTAGCCGCCGCCGGGCTTTTCCGGGCGTTTGATGGGGCCGCCTCCCTTTAAAGGGCGTATCCGAGGAAACAATGGCAGACATAGATGACATCTTGAATGGTGAGCAGGCCGACACGCCTGACGTAGAAGAACCCGTGGTTGAAACGGTGGAAACCGATGACAGGCCAAGGGACGAACACGGGCGATTTTTGCCGAAAGAAACGGGCGTAGAGCAGGCGCAAGAGCCTGAGACGGTGCCGCCGACCGCTGAGACAAATGGCCTGCCGCAAGAGGTTTACGCGCCATTGAAGGCCGTTCGGGACGAGAACAAGGAACTGAAGGCGCGGCTTGCCGCACTGGAAGCAACCCCTCCCGCTCCCCCGCCGCCTATCCCCTCGGTTTTCGAGGATGAAGAGGGCTTTCAACAGGGTTTTGGCTCGCAAGTGGTTCAACAGGCGGTCGGGGCGGCAACATTGAATGCCCGTCTTGATATGTCCGAAATGCTTGCGCGGCAGGCCCATGAGGCAGACTTCGATGAGATGAAGGCTACGTTCCTTGAACTGGCACAAGCTCACCCGGAACTTGCCGACCAAGCCCGCGCCGATCCTCACCCCTGGGCGAAAGCCTATACGATTGCCAAGAATCACCTCGCCATGAAGGAACTGGGCGCGACCGATGTTGCCGCGCTTGAAGCCAAATTGCGCGAGAAGATCATGGCGGAAATGGCTTCGGCCCCCGTCAGGCAATCGGTTCCTCTTACACTTTCAAACGAGCAGAACGTGGGCAGCCGAACAGGCCCCGCGTGGACCGGGCCGAAGTCCTTATCGGACATGCTGGCCTAAACCGGGTTTCGCGTCGTGAGACGCTGCCCCTCCTTTAAATGGATTTTTCAACATGGCAGACACAACTCCCGCCACCGGCTTGGTGGTTCAACAGTGGGAAGACAAGTTCTTTACCCAGTATCTCCATGACGGCGGTTTCAAGTCGCTCATGGGCACCTCCGAAAACGCGGTCATTCAGGTCAAGGAAGACCTGACCAAGAAGGCCGGCGATTCAATCACCATTTCCCTTGTCAACCGCCTGACAAACGCGGCGACCACGGGAACCTCGGTGCTTGAGGGCAATGAAGAGGATATGGCTTCGCGCTCGATGCGCATTTACGTCGATAAGCGCCGCAATGCGGTCCGTATCGCGGAAATGTCGGAGCAGAAGTCGGCAATCAACCTTCGTGAGGCTGGTCGCGCTGTTTTGCTCGATTGGGCAATGGAAGACACCCGTGATCTTATCATCACGGCTCTGGGTTCCATCAACGGCGTGGCCTTTGCGTCCGCAACGGAAGCGCAGCGCGATGCGTGGCTGGTAGACAATGCCGATCGCGCCTTGTTCGGTGCTTACGGCGCGGCTGGTTCGGGCGGAACTGACTTCTCGGCTGATGCCGCGCAGTTGGATACGACCGCTGACCTGTTCACGTCCACCTTGCTGGATGCAATGATCCTCAAGGCCAAGACCTGCAACCCGAAGATTCGCCCGATGCGCGACGCTGGCAACGGCAAGCGGTATTATGTCGCTTTTGCCCATCCCTATGCGTTCAAAAACCTTCGTGACAGCATCGACACGGAAGTGCTTGCCTCCACGGTTGTGGAAATGCAGGCGTCCAAGCTGTTCGAGGGTGGCGACATCATGTGGAACGGCTGCATCGTCAAGGAAACGGACAATCTGCCCGTTTGGCTTAACTTGGGTGCATCGGCCACAACCGAGGTCACGCCTGTCTATCTCTGCGGTGCGCAGGCTCTGGCGATTGCTTATGCAAAGCGTTGGAAAACCGTCACGGAAGAGTTCGACTATGGCGACAAGTATGGCGTTGCGGTCGATGGCATTTACGGCGTTCGCAAGATCCTCTTTGGCACCGGAACGGGTGACACGGACGATCTGAAGGACAACGGCGTTGTGTCCGGGTTCTTTGCGACAACCGGCGCTGGTGACACCGTGGGTATCGCAACCGCATAACTTTGAGGGGTCGGCTTTCGGGTCGGCTCCCTTTTTTGGAGACAAGACATGGCTACTCTCACAGGCACTCGTGCCGCTTCTACCTTCCCTGTTGGCGGTGCTGCCAGGCAGGGGGTGCTTCAAGTTGCTTGGGGCACATATACTTTCACCGCTAACCCGACGATTGCTGACGTTATCGAGTTCTGCAAAGTCCCTGCCGGGGCTACCGTTATCGGTGGCTTCTATCAGGGCGCGGACATCGACACCGGCACGGAAACATTCGACATGGACATTGGCTGGGCCGCAAACGGCACGGACGTGGCCGACCCGGATGGCTTCGGCAACTTCGGGGTGCAGGACGGCGACGTTGTCGCGCAGTTCCGTCCGGTCGCGGGCATCTACTATCCGTTTATCAACATCATCCAGGATAGCGGGTTCAAGACCTTCGCGGCGGAAACCAAGATCATCGGGACTGTTGTAGCCGCTGCGGCGGCTGGCGGCACCGGCACGGTCAAGGTTGTCGTTTACTACGTGATGTAACTTTCAGGGGGCTGGCTTCGGCTGGCCCCTTGTTTGGGAGGAACGCGCATGAAATTCATTTATCGCGGCGCGAATGCAATGCCGCACCTCGCAATGGGCGCGCTGTTCGAGGCCGACAAGCCAACGGACGTGCGGGACGCGGCGGCGATCAACTGGCTTTCCGGCCACCCAGAATATATCGCGGTTGCCGATGAGCCCGTTGAGGCTGTTGCTGAGGCCGTAGAAGCCCCGCCAGCCCCCAAGAAGGCGCGTAAGGCCAAGAAGTGACTACCTGCGCCGAAATCATCACCTACGCGGCTACACGCGGGCGGATTATCCGTCCCGGCGCTACTTTGAAGGCGTCGGAAGCTGCGGACGGTATGCTGGCCTTGCAGGGCATGTATTCCTATTGGGCAACCGGCATGTTCGGGCGCCTGACGAATGTATTGGCGACGGCAAATGCCGAGGCAGAGATCAACACGCGGATACGGGTTGACGGGGCGTTCACGATTACGCTGCCGACAACGGTTGACAGCACAGAGACATTACCCCCGCCTGACCTGTCGATGGTTGAGATTATCTATACCGATCCGACGGTTTCGCGCGAGCAGCATGTTTACGAGGCGGGCGTGGCGGATTGGGTGCGCATTGACGGCCTTGCGCTGACGGATGTTGCCCCTTTTGCGACACGCGGCGCGACGGGCCTTGCCGATGCGCTGGCGATGTATTGGAACGAGAGCTTCGGGGATGAACCACCGGCGAATGTGAAGCGCGGGGCGCAGGCATTCTTGCGCTCGATCATGTGGAAATTCGACGCTGACGAAGTCGTTGCCGAGTATTACTGATGGATCTGCCTTTTGGCCTTTCGGCATACTCAAGGCGGCGGGGCAATCTGGTAGAATTGCCGGTTGTGAACATGTTTGCCGAGAAGGCAATGAGCGAGGGGCGCGTTGTCCTTCAATCAAGGCCGGGGCTTTCGGTTGACGAGACAATCGGTTCAGGCCCGATCAACGGGTTATTCCAGCGCGATGGCATCCTGTCCGGCTCGCGATGTGTGGTTTCCGGTTCGTCGCTTTATGTGGCGGGCGTAAACAAGGGCACGGTTGCGGGCGGGGGTTATGTATCCTTTGCCGGTGACGAACTGGAATTGACGATTGCGGCTGGTGGCGCGGTTTACAAGACTGATGGCGCGTCGCTTGCGGCGATGGACTTTGCCTATGATGCAATCAAGATGTTGGACCTTGCGGGGTACAACATTGCGATAAGGGGCGAAACGGGGCGCTTTTACTGGCGGCTCTGGGGCGTCAACACATGGGACGAGCTGGACTATGCGACGGCTGAAAACGAGCCGGACCAGCTTCTGGACGGGCTGGCAATCGACGATTACCTTGTGTTGTTCGGCACGGAGACGGTTGAGTTCTGGCCCAAGACGGGTGACAGTGAATTACCGTTTGCCCCGACACAAGGCCGCGTCTTTGAAAAGGGTATAAGGGCTACCGGCTGCGCAACGTCATTCGACAACACGGCGGCTTGGGTTACGAGTGTCAAGCAAGGCTCGCTTGTGTGCCGTGCGGGCAATGTGCCTCTGGTCATATCAAACCCCGGCGTCGAGGAATTGATTGCGGATTCGGCAACATGCCGGCTGGATAGCTTCTTTTTCGAGGGGCACGAGTTCCTTATGCTCCGGCTTGATACGACAACGCGGATTTACGACGCGCAATCGCAGGAATGGGCCGAACTGGCATCATGGGGCCGCGATAACTTCTGCGGCCGGACGCTGATTGCGGGGCCTTATTTCGGGGACGATACAGACGGGACAATATGGGCATTCAACAGCGCGCACACGGATGACGGCGGGGTTCTTGAGCGTCGTTTCCGCGCGGGTGCATCATTGGACGGTCCTACGGTCATTGATAGCCTGAAACTGACGGTAAACAGCGGGCAGGCGCCTGATTTGACGGGCTATTACACAGACCCCGTCATTGAGATGCGCACAAGCGACGATGCGGGGCAGACGTGGAGCGATTGGGATCCGACCGAATTGGGCGCGCAAGGCGCATATCGCCAGCGTGTTGAATGGCGCCGCTTGGGAATGTTCGACGATCCGGGCATTGTGGTTGAGTTCCGCTGCACTGACCCAGTACCTTTAAGGGTGTCGCGGGTGACGGTAAACGGCAAGAGCGGCGGGCGCGGGCGTGGTTGATCGGCTCGACCGCGACGTTGCGATTGTTGACGAAAAGGGCAACCCTTCGTTCCATTTCCAGCGCAAGTGGCAAGCGACGATTGAATCCCAGGCCGATGCGATTGCGGCCATTGAGGCATCAGGCATTTCGGACGGCGACAAGGGCGACATAACAGTTTCTGGTGGCGGCACGGTCTGGACGGTTGACGGGGTCACATCAAGCGGCATTTCCGACTTTGATAGCGCGGTACGGGCGCAGGTCGAGGCGGAACTGGTTGCAGGCGCGAATATAACGATCACGCCATCGGGATCCGGTTCCGATCTGCAATTGACGATAGCGGGCACGGGCGGCGGAAGCGGCACAACGATAACCAGCGGCGCGACGGTTGTGGACTTCGGGGCTTTTCCCGGCGCTTCTGACACATCGGTCGCCATTACGGGCCAGACCGGCATTCTGGCGGGTTCAAAGGTCAAGGCATACATCATCGCCACGGCAACCGCCGACCATACGGCGGACGAGCATTGGCTGGAGACTATCGACGTCAAGGCGGGAAGCATCGTCGCGGGCACGGGCTTCACGATCTACGCCAAGAACACAAATTGGCTCGCGGAGCCGGTGTTGGAACAATGGGCCAATACGCGCCTTGCTGGGCCGGGAACGGGCGTGAACCAAATCAGGCACGATAGCGGCGGCAAGGGAACGCGGCTTTACGGGCAATTCACTGTAGCTTGGGAATGGTATTAGATGGCTATTCAGATTCAGGGCAACGGCGGGACGGTTGCCGAAGTAGACGGAACGACCTTCCGCGCGCAACGCGTGACGATGCGCCCGATGGACCACGGTGCCTTGGGCGCATACAGCTACGGCGGCTTTACCGGCATTCTCCCGGCTGCGCTGGCTGCTAACTCGGAGATTTTCCAATTCCGCTGGACGGACGCAACGCGCATCTGCATCATTAACGGCGTCAAGATCAGCGCCGTTGTTTCAACCACGTTCTTCGCGGCGGGCGTTCCGGTCCAGATCGACCTTATCAAGTCAACCGGCTGGTCGGCGGCGGGCACGGGCGGCACGGCAATCACCCCGGCGGCATTGCTCAAGAAGCGCACAAGCATGGGGTCAACCCTTGTCGCATCGGGCGATATTCGCATTGCCACCACGGCGGCGCTTGGCGCGGGCACAAAGACGCTTGAAACCTATGCACGGGCGTCAATCGCAGCGCCGGGGCCGATTACAGCCTCACTCAATGGCCAGATCATCCCGCCGGGGACTTTGCTATACGAGGCGGACGTTGAGCATGGCGAGCATCCCTTGGCGCTTGTGCAGAATGAGGGCTTTTCAATCCGCTCGGTAGCGGTTCCGGCAACGGGCACATGGACGGCGGCAATCACCGTCGACTGGACGGAAGTGGCGGCATACTAAGGAGTGTAAAATGGGCCTTTTTAGCCTTGTCACCAGCATAATTGGTGGCAACAAACAAAAGAAAGCTGCCAAGAAGGCCGCACAAGTCACGCAGGACGTTGCGGACAAGAATAACGCGCTTGCCCTCAACATTTACGGCAAGAACGAGGGCTATCTTGCGCCCTATGCGCAGATGGGCAATCAGGCGAGCGGCGCGATCATGGAGCTTCTGGGCTTTGCGCCAACACAACAGCCGCCGCAGAATGCCCTAACCCCGCAAGCCGGAACGCAATACGGCGGCCAATTCGGCGGGGCGCTTCTGGATAGCGGGCAGAATTTCCTTCCGAACGGATATTATTACGGGCAGCAGACGGCGCAACCAGTAGCACAGACACCGCCCGCACCGCAGCCAACGGCCATGTCGGCATTTGACCGTTATCGGGCGAGTGATGGATATCAGTTCCGTCAGAATGAGGGAATGAACGCGCTTGCGTCCAATTTCCGGGGGCGGGGCGTTTCACAAAGCGGCGCGGCTGACAAGGCGCTGTTGCGCTATGGGCAGGATTACGGATCAAACGAGTTCGGCAAGTATCTGGGATACCTTTCGAACCAGCAGGGCGTCGGCCTATCGGGCGCATCGGCGCTTGCGGGCGTTGGCCAGAATTACGTCAACAATGTCACCGCGAACAATAACAACGCGGGCAATTCGCTTTCAAATTCACTCCTTGCGCGCGGCAATATCACGGCCAACCAATGGGGCCAGGTTGGCGGGTTTGCCGACGATCTCGTTTCCAGCTTTTTTGGCGGTGGCGGCGGGGGTTTCGGCGGATGAAGGCCCGCATTCTTGAACTTGAGCGCAAACTGAAGGCCCGCAAGGGCCGCAAGGGCTTTGAGACAAATGCAAAAGAGATCGAGGCCGAACTTGCGCGGCTGAAGGGGGGGGCGAATGCCTGATTATGGTATCTTGGACTCAAGCGCCTTTCAGCGTGGTTATGACTTTCAGCGCCAGAATGCGGAACGATCACGCACACAAAACGCCTTGTCGGCTTTGGGGTCAAACCCAAGCGACCCGGACGCCTTGAATGCGCTTATGCGCTATCAGCCGCAATTGGCGCTGAAGATTCAGGACGATCAACGCGCGCAGACGGCGGAACAGGAAAAACGCAACCTGATTACACGCGCGGCGGGCGGGGACCAGACGGCAATGCAGCAGCTTCCCGGCATTGATCTTGAGGCATGGAAAGCAATCGACAAGCCCCGCCAGGACAAGATCAAGCAAGTCACCGAACTATCGGGCCAGATTGCCCTAGGCGCGCAGAACGCCGCGCAATGGGACGAACTGTTTTCCCGCGCCGCGCAGAGCCATCCTGAACTTGGTGAGTTCGTCGGCAAATTCAATGAGCGCCAAAGCGTCATTGCCGAGGCGGGACAGATGAAAGCATTCCTTGACGGTCAAAAGATCGACTGGAAAGCGGTTCCTGCGGGCGCAACCTTCATTCCCACGTCTGGCGTTACAGGCGAGCGCCTCGATGTTTCTCAAACACAGGGGGGAGGTGATCAAGCTGCCGATCTCACGCCGGAACAGGCCGCGCCGATTATCCAAGGCGCGCAGCAGTCCGGCACAATCAGACAAGTGGACGCGCAGGCAATAATCAAGACGCTTGGCCCGAATGGACGGCAGGCATTCCAGCAATGGATGCAGAAGCACAACGTAAAGGTGCAGGACGGCGGGCAATTACCACCTCCACCCCCCGGTTTTGTATTGGATGGCCAATGAGCGAGGGACAGACCGCAACAAACCCGCAGACGGGCCAGCGCGTTGTCATGCGCGGCGGGCAATGGGTTCCGGTTGGCGGGCCTGCCAGTGCGCCCGCACAGACGCCGCAATCGCGCTACGTCGCACCTATTGTTGGCGAGCCTGACCCCTATAAGCAGAGCGCGGAATCACGCGCGCAAGAAGATCAAGCCAGACAGCGGCAATTGGATGAGTTGCGGGCTGAAAACGAGCGGATGCGCAATGCGTCTACCGCCAAAGGACTAGAAGCAACCGGCGGCGTTGATGCCAGCGTCGAACAGGGTAAGGCCGCTTCATTCTTTAACAGGGCGTCAAAGGCTAATTCCGAACTTGACCAGCTGATTGGGAAATACAACCTAGACCCTGATTCAATGATTGGCCACACAGCGGACGCAATCGCCCCGACGCTGACAAGTAAATTCGCGTCTGATGAGCGCAACGCGGCGCGTGGCGTCGTTCGTGATTTCATAAGCGCGACATTGCGCTATGAATCGGGCGCGGCAATCCCTCCAAGCGAGTTCCTCAATCAATATCAGATTTATTTCCCAAGCCCGGATGCAGGCCCAGAGGAAATTGCGACCAAGGCCCGTGCCCGTCAAACGGCTATTGAAGGTCTTAAAATAGGTGCTGGCCCAGCAGCGGCGAGGGTTGAAACAAGCGCCCGCGTCGGCAACGACTACGAAGGCGGCAACAAGATTGCGGGCCAAGGCGCGACGTCAAAGTTGATTCCAATCCCACCCGAAATGCAAGGCAAGTATAATGCTTGGCTAGATGCACACGGGCGCGGGTTCGATCCGCAAGATTATGCAATGATGCGGATGCAGCTCGACCGTGAGAATAATTACGGCGTCGATCCTGACACCTTCTCAAGATACCTTGAGGAGGGCAAGCGCATTGCAGACCCGACAAACAACGTCAACCGCACGATTCCCGGTGTTGAAGTCCCTATGTCGGAAACCGAACAGGGCGCGAATAACCTTATCCAGACACCGGGCGGGACGGTTGCCGCAAACTATTTCAACCAGGCCACGCTAGGCGTCCCTCAGGCTCTCGCGGGCCAAGAGGGTTACGACGCAATGAGCGCCCTTAGCGAGCGCAACCCTGTATCGGCTTTTGCCGGGGCAATGGCGGGCGGTATAACCGGCGCAAAAGGGCTTGGTGTTGGTAGTGAAGCCGTTTCGCGCGCACTCGGCTTTGGCCCGGAAGCGGCGCGAATGCTTGCAAACCCGGTCACGCAAAACGCGCTGGCTGGCGGCGCAGTTGGATTTACAACGGCCCCGGAGGGTCAAGGCGCGCAGAATGCACTCATCGGCGCGGGCGTTGCTGGTGGTCTTACAAAGGGGCTTAACGTTCTGGCCCCGGCAGTCAGTGCGAGGGCTGCTAATTTCGTGAACCGCCGCGCGTCTGCCAAGGCACCTCCCGCCAACGCCGCTGAGGTCGTTGCGGCGGGGCAGGCCGAGAATGTCCCGGTTTCCCGTCCGATGGTCGATCCGACCAAACGCAACGATGTGATTGCCTTGCGGTCGCGGCCCGGTGGCGCTGGCGTGATAGAGCGCGGGCTGGATTCCACTACCAACGCGATAGAGGCGCGCACGGCGGCACTTGGCAGAGGCGGCACTGCCCGCGATACAGACATCACCGGCGAGGCATTTCAGAAGGCCGTAGAGCGCACAAACAAGAACGCGAAGGCTCGTGTTGATGGAATCTATAGCCAATACAGGAAGGCGACGGGAGATCCTCCGGTTGAAGCAACAAACGCGCTAAAGGCCATAGACGATGAAATTGCAGATCTTTCCAAGGCAAAGGAACCGAACAGCGAGGAAATAAACTATTTGAAGAAGATCCGCTCGGTTTTTGCCCCGCCAGCCCCCGTCAAAACGGGCATTCTTGACGCTTCTGGAAAAGATATAACGCGCCCTGGCCAGGGGTTAACGGCTGAAACACTCCGCAGTATGCAGCAAGACGTGAGAGGACAACTCAGCACATTTGGGCTTGAGCAGACAAGGGCTGACGCACGGCTGACGCGGGTGTTCAAAGCTGCGCAGGCAGACCTTGAAACGGCTATGAAGGACAACCCGCAAGGACTGGCGCTTTTGAAGGCGGGAAATAGAGCGCACCGCGAGCGCAAAATTTACGTAAAGGCCATCGTCAACCAGATCGTCGGCAAGGAATCGACGGGCATTGACGATCTGGCTGGCCGTATTGACCCAGACGTGGCTTTTAGGAAAATACAGAGTTGGGCAAAGCCGGGTGGCAAGGGCAACAGTTTGATGGCCGCATGGCGTTCTCTCAACCAAAGTGAGGCGAATGACGTTGCTGCTACTGTTGCCGCTAATCTTGGTCGCGACAAAGCTGGTGATTTTTCCCCCGCTCTACTTGTTTCACAAGCGGCTAATCTTTCCCCAAAGGCTCGCCACATAGCTTTCGGGCCGGACGGTGCTGAATCGCTTGGGAATCTCATAAAACTTTCCAAGGCACGTTCATCCGTGCCTTACAACACAAGCGGCTCTGGCGTGGCCACGAATTATCGCAACTTTCTCGTTGAGGCTGTTCTCGGCACGCTAACCACCACGGCGGCAGTTGTCGGCGGCGGGGGGCTTAGTTCGGTTCTTGCTGGGGCTGGTGTGGCGGGTGCCGTCTCCGGGGTTAAGGCCGCTGGAAACAACATATCCGCTCGCCTATTGATGAATAGGGATGTTTCGCGCTGGCTGGCTTCCGCGCCGAAAACACAGTCTCCCGCAGCAATCGACGCGCATTTCAAAAGGCTTTCCCAGATCGCGGCGCGCGAGCCGGTTATTTCCGGCGAGATTCAAACCCTGCAGCAGCGGCTTATGGACGCGGCGAAGGGAATGTCAGGGCCAGCGCCCGCAGAGGATAAACAAAACACCCGGTAGGTTGAAGAACAACCAGACCGCGTAAAGCGCAAATCTCAGCCTGTGCATTGGCTGCATTTAACACATTTCATCACCGGAGCAAATGATGGCAGCTACGCTTCTCATCCCCCCTTTCCGTGCGCTCGATGCAAGCGGGAACCCTTACAGCGGGGCAAAGCTCTATTTTTATGCCAGCCCCGGCACGACAACGCCTGTGGACGTATACACAACGGCGGCGCTTTCGGTTGCCCATGCGAACCCTGTAGTTGCGGACGCGGGCGGCAAATTCGCCAACATCTACGGATCATCGGCGGTTGCCTATCGCGCGGTGATGAAGGACAGCACGGACGCGGTGACGCTGCACGACTTCGACCCGATCAATGCGGGTTCGTCAAGCATGGTGAGCAGCATTGACGTTTCCGGCGGCACAACGGGCCTGTCATTTAGCGGCGGGCCTGTTACGAGCACGGGCACGATTACGGCGGCGGGGACGCTTGCTGTTGCCAATGGCGGGACGGGCAGCACAACAGCGAGCGGCGCAAGGTCAAGTCTGGGGGCTGCGGCATCCGGCGCGAACACCGATATAACCGCCCTAGACCAAGATGTGACAATCACCGCAACCGGCACGATTGCGTCGACGTCGATTGGCTTCCGTGGGATGCCATTGTCAGGCCAGACGCAAGGTTCGATCATCACCCTCGCGCTATCGGATGCGGGAAAGCGCGTGGCCAATACAACGGGCGGCTGGACTATCCCGGCAAATGCCTCTGTAGCGTTCCCAACGGATACCGTCATCGTGCTGCACAATAACAGCACACTTACGCAGACGGTTGCCATCACAACGGACACGCTGACACTCACCGGATCGACTACAACGGGCACACGCACGATTGCGGCCAATGGCTTGGCGACGATTGTAAAGGTCGGAACGACGAGCTGGCTGATTAGCGGCAACGTCACATGACGGGCGTTCTGTGCATGTTTACCGGCGGGGGTGGCGGTGGTGGAGGCGGAGGTGGCGGTGGAAGCAGCCTCGACACGCAAAGCGTCACAACGGGGACAAGCGGAACGGCTGGCGGGCTTAACCGCATTCGGGGCTATATCAGCGGTTCGCAAGGGTCAATCTCGGACGGCACGTCAAACCTTTACGCGGGCGCGGCGATTACCTCGATGTTTTGGGATGAGAACGGCTCAGGCGGCGCACAATATTATTATCTCGCCATAACGGGCGGGACCAATTCGGGTTGGTCCACAATGACAATCGGGACAACGGTTCTGGCCCGCACGGACGCGACATTCTCAAGCGGAACTTGGACATGGTCCACAACCGACACCGTAGGGACACAGGCATTCGGGGCGAATGGCTCCGTGCATACCGTCTATTTTGACTAAGGAGACTGACATGAAGATAGCTATTTCTCTCGGCCTTTTGGCCATGTTGCTCGCGGCCTGCGATACAACGGGCTACCAGGAGCCTGTGACCGTTGTCGGAAACGGCACGGAACCATGCGCCAAGAAAGAGTGCATCACACCTAGCGACGTCAAAGACAAACGCTGATGCACGTCACGTTCGACATCC
>Ga0075158_10001617_pt1 | contig 16837 bp, 29 predicted proteins | sample JI91814BDNA_FD_70968 | JGI IMG/M metagenome (GOLD analysis project Ga0075158, IMG submission 70968) | Wastewater effluent complex algal communities from Wisconsin, to seasonally profile nutrient transformation and Carbon sequestration -... | ecosystem: Engineered > WWTP > Effluent > Algae... | reverse complement strand
TTGGAATTGAATGAGTCAATCCATAACGAAGAGGAAATTAAGTGAATAACATGAAGTATGCGCCTAACGTCGAGTTTGCGGAAATTGCCGATTAGCTGTAACAAGTGGCAACTTCGCAAATCCGAGAGGAGAAAGAGAAAGACTACAGAAAATAAAATTAATGTCGATTATTTCTTTATGACAACTAATTTATTTTCAATAAGAAAACATGATTCCACTCTTATTCCAGAAAAATTTCATATCTACTTACAGCCAAATGAAAAACCTTTTTGTAGCTATCCATTTATTCATTGGAAAGATACAGAAGATTATAAAAATGGATTAGATATTACAAGTGTAGATAATGAAATAAAAGCAAATGATTTAATATGCAAAAAGTGCATACTTCAATTAGCTGTATTCCCCAAAAAAGACTAATCTAAATTTTCAATAGTCCAAATATTTTTGTATCGCCAAGTATACAAATTTTTAAAATCAATTTTTCGATATAAATACATAATTACATCTCTAATTGCAAATTTATTATTAGCACTATACATCGCAGCAAGAGAATGTCTTAAATCTATAATAGCTGTTTCATATCCATTTTGCCAAATAGGATTTTCAGTAATAGAACTTTCTACTTTCTTTTCTTCGTTTTCCATAACTCTAAAAATAAAATATTTTAAAATATCGGTCGATAAATTTTTAGTAGTAAAAAGAATCGTGTTGCCAGATGGAGTAAGTATTACACCTGACCTCGTGTCAGGGCTGGTTTTAGTAAGAGCGTAAGTTTAGATGCAACGGTTCACTCGCGTTTAAAACGTCGCACAACTACGCGTATCTGCTAAGAAGCACGTCAGATACGCTTAACGTTAGACGAAAGCAAGGGAACTTTTAGTATTACTCGCCCCGCCCTTGTTCTTGCTCAATTTTTCGTTTTGTTTGCATTGCAGATCCTTGAATAAGAAGCCCAAAATAAGTTTCATTTAAAAAATTATTATTCAAAACAGTTTGTTTTCTAAAAAATAAAATAATTTCAAATTCCCCTAAATTTCTAAGAGGCAATTTAGAAGGAATAAAATTTTTAAAATTAAAGTTACTGTTAGGTAGTTTAATAGCCACTCCAATATAATTTTTATAAATTGTCTTATTAATTTCGTAATCTATAAAATTGTCATTTTTAAACAATTTACAAACTAATTTTTTACAGAATTTATCTAGATTCATTTTTTATTTTACTAGCCACTCTCAAGTATATCTCTTGCACTCTTTTGTCACTCTGTAAGTGCTTTCCTAGTTTATCTATCGGAAAGGAAGGGACTTTTCCTGAGAAATATTTTACAAATTGCAGTATTTCTTTTTCGTTTTGCTCTTTTTCCGGTAGAACTTCTTTTACTACTTCTACCTTACTGGACTTTGGAAATACCTTTGCGTGTTCGATTGTAATAGCACCTATAAGCTTACAGTTGAACGCTGTAAGGCTTTGGATTGTAACTCCTGCACGAATGGGTGAGTATTCGCCTAATGGCTTTCTGGATAAATCTGTGAGCTTTTTAAGGGTATCCAGAAACAGTTTATCAAAGTCCCCTTCGTATTTCTTGGCAGCCTTTTCTAGTTCTAGGTTTCCTCTGTCTTCGTCTATGTAGGGAGTTCCTAGATTTTTGTTTATCTCTCTGAGTTTGGTTTTAATTTCTAAGAAGGTAGAAGTTGAGATTGGGTTGTTCTTTGTATCTTTGTTTATAGGTGTGTTTTTATTTGTGTTTATATCTGTATATGATTTGGGACTTTCCTCAATTCCATTTTGCTTTTTATCTACTTCCATTTCGCAATTTTGCAAAATGGTTTTTGCATTATATAGAAAGGCATTCTCATCTACAAAACAAAACCAAGTAGTTCTATCATAAGAATTTGTGTTAAAAACTCCTTTGGCTAATATGTTTAAATCGCATAGCCTTTGAGTAACCCTTCTAAGAGTATTGACCGTCATGTAAGGGAATAACTCAGCCAAGGCAGTTGCAGAATTATAAGTGAATGTTCTTACAACCATAACCCCGTCTATTTCAATCTCTCTGTCATGCTTTCGATTTGCTTTGTTTTTGCTTATCCAGAAAATGAAATTTTCGATTAAGATAGCTTCCTCTATTCCATATTTTTGAGCGTGTTCAATATTAAAACTATGGTTCATATAATTTCATTCCCTGTCATTGCCTTGTATTTTTCTAATGCCTGTAAAATGTTCTCAGCCAGAATCAAACACAATCCTTGTTCTGGCTTATGGACATCGCACATATTAGGGTAAACTTCTTTTATGTCAATGTCGGCTATTTCTTTTTTTGTGTTATAAAGAATTACATATCGCTTCATTTATTTTCTACCTTCTTCAATATATTCTCGACACGCCAGCCATTTTGAGCAATCTTATCTATCAAAATACTTGCCTGTGCTTTGGTTAGGCTTTCGACTCCTGCCATTTTGTGCTTTTGTAAAAGTTCTACTTGCTTAGGAGTAATCCCACCCGTAAGTGTTCGACCTTCATACTTAATGTCAAACTCACCACTTAGGTCAATACCGATTGCATCACATAAGGCAAATGGATCATAAACAGAACCTTCTTTGGTTTGTAGTTTGATTCTAGATAGAATTTTCTTAATGTTAAAAATTTCATCGTGAGCAAATTCTAAGTTTTCTAAAAAGTTTCCATGATTTAATTTAGCTGCTTTCTCTCTTACCCTTTCGTCAAATCCCTTGGAAGCAAATAGTTCATAGGCAGTGACTAATTTGTGTTTTGTGTTTGAGTAGGAAAATTCAGTTAGATACATGAAAGGATTCCCCTTGTCGTCTAACTGCTTGCCGTGATGTTTACGAGTTCCACGTCCTACCATTTGGCTATAAAGACCGCGTGACTTTGTAGGTCTTGCAATGATTACATTCTGGATACTTGGCTCATCGAATCCTTCTGTCAATACAGCACAATTAATTAAGTGGGTAATTTCTCCTGACTTGAATTTCAAAAGTGTTCTTTGTCTATCCCTAGAGTCAGTTTCACCCGATACAAAGTCAGCTTTAACCCCTCTTTCATTTAACGTTTTGGAAAGGATACTTGCACTCTTGACAGTAGGAAGAAAAGCAATTGATTTTAAATCTTTGATAGTAGGGTTACATATCCCGCTTGCAATTGGATCTATGTATTTCAAAATCACATTTTCCAAGTCTGAATCAGAATAATCTTTTCCAGTGGATGTTCTTAATTCCGATAAATCAATTTCAAAATCTTTTATTTGGAATCCTTTTATGTTAGCAAGGAACCCGCCTTTGATTGCTTCTATAAGTGAGTATTGATAAGCTACACTATCAAATACATCACCTAGACTTTTTTCGTCAGCCCTGTCTGGTGTAGCCGTTACTCCTAGAACTTTTGAATCAAAGTAGCTAAGAATATTTTTATATGAGTCAGCACTTGCATGATGAGCCTCGTCTACTACAATCAAATCGAAATGATCTTTTGGATAACGTTCTAGTCGTTTTGTCCTGAGAGTTTGAACACTTGCCATAACAATATCAGCCGATGTATCAGCTAATTTTTCAGCCTTGTCTAGTTCTGGCAAGTAGCCTGTAAAATCATAAACTCTTTGCATTGCCTGTGTGAGAAGTTCTTCTCTGTGTGCAAGCATAAGAACCCGTTGCCCTCGCTTATGGTGTTGGTCGATGATTTCAGAAAATACGGTCGTCTTACCGCAATTATGGGTTACAGTAAAATCCCCAAGTAAATACCTATTATCCCCGTCAACAGTGAATCCATTGTATTGACCTTCTCCTACATACTCTACTTTAAACCCTGTTCTTAATACGTCTTTTTTTTGTAGTCTAGGAGTCGCTTTTTTTCTTGGTATTCTATTTGGGATAATAGAACAATCGCCAGAAATAGATACTCTATAATAAATACCACCTACACCAAATTGATTGTATTTTTCGCTTGGATTAACGTATGCACTTAACCCAAGGCTTCTACAGACAAAAACAACATCATTTGCAAGCCTTTCTGATTTACTAATATAATCAAATCCACCAATAGTATAATGCCCGTCTGTATCTAAAATTCCAGCAAGCAATTCAAGTCTATCTTGTCTAGATGATCTGCTATAAATAGTAGGAATAAACTTAGTTCCCGATTTTGTGTTTCTTAATCCTACACTTTCAAGAAAAGAAGAAAGTTTATTACGTTCCCATTTTTGAATAGAACGAATATTATACGTTCTAGCTATGCCAGAATTATCACTCCCCGAATCTTTTAAAACCAAGTCCCAATCTTTTAGAATATTATTTATTTCTGTAACAATGTCAATGTCTGGAGTAGTTATTTGTAAAGTGCTTCCGTTTAAATATCCATCTCCTAACAAAACTCCTAATGCGTAAGGATGTAAATGTGAGTCATCTAAATTAATAGATGTAAAATCGGCAGGGCTACGAAACAACTTATGAATATGTTTCTTGTTCTTACTCCATTTTAGCCAATCCGAAACTGTTACATCTACAATTTCTCCCCCTCTTTTATCGCAATCGTATTTAGGGTTAGTGCTTTCATTTGTTCTTACAAGGCTTAATACATGGTCATGAGTGACAATAAACGGTGTCCCTTTTACTGGAATGATCTTATACATTTGTGATTTGCCAGAAACAACTTTAAGAACTTTTCTCTGAGTGTTGTTAATACCCTGTAAAAGCATTCCTTCTTTTATTTCGTCAGCCCTTAATATTTCGCCTGTGGCTGTCAATATTAGTTGAGAAGGTTCGTGGCATCCTGTAGGAAGGATTAAAAGAGTTTTTTTAATTCCCTTTTGCCATTCTACATTGATTGCATTTACAGACTGCTCTTGGTATGGATATAATGCTTGTTTCACTTGTTTACCCTTCCTAATGTCAATCCAACTTTCCCGCCTATACATCTATCGCAAGTCAAGACGGTTCCAGTCTGTTTGTAACTTCCAGTTCCTTTACAAGTGAAGCATTCAAGTGTAGGATTTTTCCAAGACTCTAGCACTCTAACCATTTCATTTAGGTCATTCCCAATGAAACCAGCAAAGGCAGTAGGTGTAAATCTGTCTAAGTCCTTTTGAACTTTTAAAACATGCTTAGTAAAAGTATCAGCCATTACATTGAATGAAGCTTGCACGGCAGTATTCCTTCTTTTTGGTTCTGGGGAAATTTCTTTGAGAATTGCAGCCTTAGAAATTGGTTCCTTCTTTTCCTTTTTCTCTTTTACAATTTCTTCAACCTTGTCTTTGTTCTTTGCTAGTTTTTGGGAGTTTGCAGAGTCTTTCTTTGAGATTCCCATTTCTGCAAGTGTAGCTGTATGAACTGGTTCTTTTTCGGAACCGGTTGTTTTAGGCTGACCGCCTTTACTTTTTTCTAGTTCAGCCATTTTTTCGCCAAATTTAACCTCAGCTTCTAAAACAAAAATTTCAGCTTCTTGCCTGATTTCAACGGTAAGCTTTTTCTTTTTAGCATAATAGGCGACTGCTTCACCTACTGTTTTAATATCCAAAATCTCTTGAATTGACTTTGCTTCTGCTAATGCTTGTCTTGCAACATTTAGTTTGGCTAGTTGTGTTGTTTCTTCATTCATATAATTATGTCCTTTGTTATTTATGTCGTCTAGTGGAGTTGAAAACTTAAATCTTTATGTGATTTAAAAAAGCCCTACTTGCTAGGCAGGGCTTGGGAGTGTGGGGGTTAGAAAATTGAATCGTCTTCGTTAATGTCACTGGAATAAGAATTGTCACTTGCATACTCAGGCATTTCTTGTGGTTCCTGTGATTGTGGTGTGTAGCTTGAATTGCTTTGACCGTCTTTCTTGCCACCTAGGAGTTGAAAGTTTTCTACTCTGATTGATACCTTGCTTCTTTTCCCGTCTGGACTATCCCAAATAGATTGTTTCAATTTCCCTTCTACCATAACTTGCGTTCCTTTGAAAGCATACTGTTTTAAAATTTCTGCAAGCTTTCCCCATAACTCACATTCAAAGTAGTGCGTTTCTTCTCTCTTGTCACCGTTGACTTTGTAAGTTCTGCCATTTGCAATAGAAAAGTTGCAAAGTGTAGATTCCCCTATATGCTTAATTTCTGGATCTCGCGTAAGTCGTCCGATTAAGACGACTCTGTTTAGGTCATTAGCCATTTAAGACCTGCCTTTTAAAGATTGATAGTATCCCTTAGCTTGATAAACGTAAGTCCCGTCTTGTGTTTTAAAAGCTTCGAGGTTAGGATATTTTTGATACCATTCTACATGATTTTTCTTGTCAGCCCAAAATAAATCCTTATCCTCTTTTGTGAGAGGTTTTCCAATCAAAGCCTTTTCTTCCTCAGTCGTAACCATTACCACTGGGTTAATTTCTTTTTCTGTAAATCCATTTTCGGGGACTTCCTCAGCAGGAGTAGTCGAAAGCCCCGCATTCATAAGAGTCACAATAAAAGAGTAAGCCGATTTTCCAGCCCTAGACATTGCTCTTGTTTGTGCCATCGCCCGACCAGCGTATTCAGGTCTATCCTTCCAAGTTGCATTTCCATATTTATCCTTTTCGTCAAACCCTACAAAGCCCTCACCTGTAGAAATAATATTTCCAGTAGCCTTGTTTTTCACGAATCCCTTTGCAGAATATCCAATAAGTTTCCCGTCATCGTCATATTCTCTTTTTGCGTCTGATGCACAAAGAACCGCGTTATTTGCCACTGCTATTGCTTGCCAGCCTTCTACTCGAACGTGCTTTTTATCTCCTATCTTAGTCGATGTAGACACTACAATTTGCTTACAAAGACTTGCTATGTCAATTGAATTTGCTAATAATACTTTTGGTTTTTGAACTTCTAAATCACCCATAATTTAATTTTCTCCTATTTTTATAATGGCAATGCTTTGACTTTGAACGCTGTAGAAAGACCTTCAAAGAGTCTTGCCTTTTTAACTACCTGAGCCTTTCCGACTCGTCTAGCCGATACTAACCCGTAAGAAATATCTACTCGGTCGATTGCTTCCCCTGTAGAATATCCCTGAGCCTTTACCCCTTGAACTTCTGCTCTTAATTCAATATCCATCTAGATAACCTCTACCATGTTTTTTAGTGCCATAGTCACATGAAAATCAGAATTGATTTCTTCAACTGGATCAAAATCTAAACTATTTGAATTTACAAAAGCCAGCATGATTTCCTTTTCTGGTTCTGTAAGTTTCAAATCTTTTACATCTAGGTCACTGCATCCCTTATTTGCAGATACAGTATTTAATTGAGATAACGCCCAAGCCATTAATTTTTTAAATGTTTGTTTTTGAATTTCATTCATAATAAACCTATCGTCTAGTTGACCGATTTACTTTAATCTTTTATTCTGAATAGTAAAACGAGGTAATTATCCAATGTCCGTAACCCATAAACTAACCCTTAAAATGACTGAGACTTCTCAGAATGCAAAAGAAAGCGATTTACTTTACCCACTCCCTGTAGTGAGTTTCAACCTACTCAAAAAAATCTCTATCACTGATAGAATCCGAGACACCGACAACCTCAGAAATATCGACTTGCCGGGAACTATTTATGGAACTCCTATTCAGTATTTGGTAATTGTGGCAAAACACACAGTAACCAATTCATTGATTGGTGCAGTTGTAGATATGCCAGCCCCTTTTGCCGTTCGCTTGAATGGAGATGCTGCAAGTAAGCAGATTGGTAGTGGTGTTCTAGTGTGGGGTGGAGAAGTGACACAATTACAAATCGAGACCGCAATCACTGATTACATCCAATACGAAATTCTAGCAGGAGTGTAACAACTTGGCTTTTGGTGGTTATCTAAACGATCCCTCAGAGGACTACACCTACAAAGACTTAGGGTTAAAACTAAGTCGAGGGAAAGACGCGCTTGCACCTAACAACATCGAAAGGGAATGGGGTTGTCTTATCCATCCTGACGAAATGCGACAAATACTGTTTATAGGAAACGGTCGATTAATTACGTCTGGTGGAGACCAAATTACAGATAACCAACTAAAGAATTGGGTCGACCAATCAGTAAGAGCCTTAAGCGATTTACTCAAATGGGATATTTACCCGCGTTTGTGGCGTTCAAGACCTTTTCACGATCAGGAAAGAATCATAGAGTCATACGCAGAATGGGAAGATATGTATGATTACCACTATAAGCACTCAGACCTATTCTTTGTAGCACTCAGACGAAAGCCAGTTGCAAAGATAATTAACTGGAGACTTGCAAGCCCTTACAATCGCCAAACCATGATAGACCTCATGCCTAAGATGATCCCAAATTACGGTGCAGGGATTCTCAAGAGTGCAGTTTACATCGGTGGTGCAGGGTTTAACATGACAGTTTCTCAATACCGTTCTACTATTCTAAGGCAAGATTTACCGTCATCCTACCAAGTGGATTATGTTTCTGGATATGACCACGCTGATAGAGTGCCAAGGGATTTACGCGAAATAGTTCAAAAGCTTATGATTATTAATGTAATGAGTGCCTTTGGTGACGGTGTTGTATCGGGTATGTCGAATTATTCTATTTCACTTGGTCCTCTTTCAGAATCCATCGGAACGACTATGAGTGCTAGTATTGGATATGAGGACAAAGTTAAAATTAAGTCAAAATCTACAGGTCAGATTAACGATATTGAGATAGGACTATTCACAGACTTATGCAATGGTGGGAATCTTAATTACAGTGATTTCCAAACCCTAGCCGTCAATCCAAAGGATATTACCAATATCGAATGGAAGGACATTTTAGGAGTATATGAACATGATACATCTAGAAAGGTATCCTATGAATTAAGTTCAAGTCTAGGCAGAATTAGGGCAACGGAAGATCACTCTCTTTTTAATGTTTCTGGAAATGAATTAGTTGAAACTAAAACAGCCGAAATAGCCAAAAGTTTTAAGTGTGCCGTTTTGCTATACGGTGCAGTAAACGACTATCCTGTTCTTTCAGCAACCAAGATTCATAGAGACAAAATGTATGACTTGTCAGTAGACCAGTTTGAAAACTTTGTAGTGAATGATTATTTTATAGCTCACAATACATCTGCCTACTTCGGTGCTAGGATAGCCCAAATGTCTGGTGAAATTAAGGACTGGCTAAAGACGCGAGGGAAAGCCTACACTGGGATAGGTTTCAGAGGACTATAGCCCTCTTTCTCTTCTTATTCCTATATAATATAATTCACGCTGCAAATTAGACATTTCCTCTTTTAGTTTTACCAATTCAGAAATCAATTCGCAAGTATTTTGCTGTTTTTCGGCAAGTGCTTTAAGTTTCTTTTCCTTTTCGGCAGCTACTTCTACAAATTCTCTAAATTCTTTTGATTTCCAGTCGCTACCAGTTTTTTTAAGCATTGCCTGAAAATCTATTCTAAGTTGGATTAGTTCGCCTATAGGGTTTGCATTTAAAATTCCTTCCTTTGACTTAATTTTTCTATCTAGGACTTTGATACTTCTTTTTATAATTGCTTCCTGTGTAGTTTCCATTTATTGTAATCCATTTTCTATAGTTTTTAAAACTTCTAATTCTTCTTTTGTGAATTCAGCATCACTATCTTTAGTTTGCCAATCTTCAAGATAAACAACCCCTTCCATCACTTGAATATGGTGCATATATTTTTTAAGTAATTCTTCGTAGTCTATTTCTGGCACTGTCATATTTACTAATTTAGTCCATCCATCTTTAGTATATATAGAAACTGTAGTCCCTAGAATCGTGCTTTCTACTTTAACAGAACCTAATTTTATATTTTCTTTATTCATTTCTCAATTTCTCCCATAGTCTGTATGTATACATAGAATCTGCAAAAGGGTTATGTAAGCTTCTCCTGTCGTGTTCTACTCCGAAAGCCAGTAAAGCAGTATGTAAAGTAACCCGTTGACCTACCCGATCAGCAACTAGCTTTGAAACGTCTATTATTTTCAGGCTGTCAACCTGTAGAGTTTGCAGAACCTTTAAGTCGATAGCAGTATCATAAACTAGGATAGGATTGTAATTTTCAAGCAAAGCCCTTACGTGTTTTGTAAGTGTGTCATAATCTCTTAGCTTAAAACTAACTCTATGCCAAGGCTGATACGGGTTATGCCACTTTGCCTTACTGTCATTTCCTTTCCCGTAGCGATTCCATTCACGTTGATCAAAGACTAAATGCTTTCTTATGTGAGCATCAGGACAGAATAGACCGACTTCCTTAGCCAGCCAAAGCCCGTTCTTTGAGAGAAATACATTTTCAAAGTCTACTGAAATCATAAATCACTTATCGACATAGATACAGGATTACATTAATTTTTTCTTGACCGATAGAATGATTGTCTAAAATATAGGCAATATGTGTATACGCGACAAAAGCCTCCTACCCCTAGTAAACGTATCCGTCCAAGATGCACTAAAAAAAGTAGGAGGTTTGTATTAGTAATTTTAAGCCCCGATTGAAATATCGGATAGGACAAAGAATAAACCACCTAACCAAATTTACAAGCTTTCTCGAATCCGAGTCTGAAAAAAAAGCTTACGACTTCCTAGAAAAAAATATCCCTTATTCAATATTTCGTCAATACCACATAGAAAACTATCGAGTAGATTTCTTTATTCCTGAATTGGATCTAATAATAGAAATAGACGGCAAGCATCATTTACAGCAAGTCGAGTATGATTCCAATAGAGACAAAACCCTAAAAGCACTTGGATACAAAACAATCCGACACCCTGCCGAAGCAGTTTACACCCAGAAAGGACTTCTTGAACTCTATCGCAAAATTGTAAAAGTGCCTGAAAAAGAACAAAATTTCTTCACTTGGTTAATAAATTGGCTTTGGTAGAATAAAAATCCTTTAGTGGTTAGTCAATTTGTCCGATACATAGGATATGATTAACAACGACATTCTAACCAGTGAGGACATTTTAGCAGATAAACAAAATGAATTAGCAGTATTGCTAGAACTTGCACCTATCCCTTCCGCGAAAATCTCAGACAGTGAAAAGCTTGAATATATTAAGTTTATGCTTTCAGCCCTGTCTGTAGAATCTAAACTTTTTCAGAAGTGTGGTGGTGGTGACGTTCAAGTCGCAATGGCTAGAAGTCTTGTAAGAATCAAACGATGATATTCTTAACGCAATGGTAAAAAATCTAAGCATTGCAGCAGAAAAAGGAATTAACAATGAGCGATAAACTACAATTATCCAAATATGAGGAAGCTGAAATCCAACGTTTCAGCCCTTCCAGTTTCAACGCATTTCGTCAAAACCGGATTACATGGGCTTTGCGCTACGTGTTCAAAAAGAAAAGCCGTTACCCGATGTTAGGTGCTTATAGAGGAAACGCAATCGAAAGACAGATTCAACAGTTTCTTTCTAATACCAATGAAAAGCCTATCACTGAGTATGTTCAAGACGCGATTGAATATTATCATCATTCAATCATTATCAATTTGTTTTCCGAAGGAATGTATGAACACACTGCAAGAGGTTTTTCGACCGATGCACTAGGTAAGCTACTAAGGGGAATCGACAAAGAAAAGTTTCCAAGTGTTATTGAATCTATCCTTGTAACTCATAACAAGTTAAACTCTCATATCGAGTTGCCAGCCTTTACAAACCCACAAGACGAGGACTACGGAAAGTATCTTAGAAAGTTACAAAAAGAGTATGCTTTAATTATTCAAGGCGTAACCGAAGGGATTAAATACTTCGCACAGTTCAAAGGTCAAGAAATCAAGATGCAACAACGTCTCGAAGTTATGGCTTATGATTTGGTAATCCCTACAGTTTCTTACTCAGACTTTGAAACACCCGATGTAATTTACGAGCTAAAAACCGTTATGCCTCAGAAATTTCCAAAAGAGTTTAACAAGATTCAGCTAGGGCATAAAACCCAAGCAGCTTTCAACTCTAAATACAGAAAGAAACCTACTAAGCTTGTTTATGTTTCTCTTGTATCCGAAAGCGTTATGGATAAATACCATAAGGATTCTTTCATCTTTGAGAGTGCTAAACTTGGCATGAGTTCCGAGGCAATTTTCAAGGCTTACATTTCGCCAAGTGGGGGAAAGACTACCAAGGCTTATGTGGAAAAAACAATCACTGAGTTTTCAAGCCCCGATTTCAAAGGATTAGAAAAGCCAGAACCAATCAGAGTATTTGACTTCTCCCTGCAACATGCTGAAAGATTTGATAAAATCAATCGAATGGACGCACTAGCAATCAATACACTCTTTGAGAATTGTCGAAAGTCTCATTTTGAAGACGATTTAAAAGCCGCTTGTTGGGGAAATCCTGCTGAAATGATGGTAGACAAAGACCAAAAAAAGGCAATTGAAGAAATTTGGGGAATTGACCTTGACGAAGAAGTTCTCGAAGGAGAAACCGATGAAACGTAAGAAAATCGAAATGCAAGACCCGAACAGCATTACTAAGTTAATGCTGAATGTTCTAGGTCCAGTTTCATTCTCTCTTGATCCAGATGAAAGAGATGGGATACTTTCGACTCCTCTTATTAGAGACTTAGCTACGCCTTATGAAGCAGATGACAAGGCTGAAGATGGGTTTAGGTTATCTCTAGGTGCGGCTTGTCACGAGGTTAAAGGTCTTGACGATTGCCTGACTTTCGGTGAGCGTCAAAAAATGAAAGAAGTTCGTTCTAGGAGAAAAGTAGTTGGCTTGCAGGATTCCTAATTGCCAGTTTCCTACACCAGCTAGGTATTTGTTTTGTTTGAAACACTACAAGCAAATGCCTAGTAAACTGTTTTTCGCCTACCAACAAGCACTCAGAGAGAACAACCAAAGCCAGCTTGAAATAGTTCTAGATAGTATTGTATTGGAAATGGCAGAAGTAGAAGATGTGTGAAAGAATGAAACCACGATTAGACAGAGAAAGAAAAGAATATGACTTAAATCAAGTTCAAATATGACTGAGCAAGAAGAACTAAAGCGAGTAGCAGCCGTTCAATTCGTAATGGATAACTCTGATACAATCCCTTTCAAGAAAGAGAATGGTTTTAGTTATTATTCTATTCCCTTGATTTTAAACCGACGACACAACCCAGAAAACTTCCCCAGTATCAAGCCCCAAGCCGAAGTGCAAGCTAGTAGCCCCGTCCCAAAAAACGTCATCACCCGGAACGCAAAGAACCCCGTTAAGAAAAACACTACAAAAAGCACCCTGTTCAAATAGTGAAGCATTCGCAGGAAGTGTAATCGTTGCAGGAGTCCCATCTATTGTAGATGTTCCACCTAAGACCGCACCTGTCCCGTTCGTTAGGTCAATTACTTCATTAGCTGCAAAAGGGTTAGTGACTGTATATCTAGCAATGCGAGTATTTGAATAAGTAGAAAGATTGAATTGATTATTTACGTTTAAGCCTAGATAACCACCGGCAATATTTTTAGAGCCTTGGCTTTCGATTGGAAAGTAGGAACCACCGACATTTTTAACTTCTGCGATACCGTTGTTGGATCTGAAAAAAACTTTGTTTAGAAACCTTCCAATAAAGAAGTCGTAAGAAGTAGTGCCTTTGAGATTGTCGAATAGAGCCATGACACTACTTTAGAATGTTTAAGTCAATCGGTCGATTAGAAAGCAGTAAATCCAAGAGCCTTTCGGACATAGAACAAAGCCCCTAGAATGGCGAATAGAGTAATAGATACTACTCCTATCATAATATTTCGGTCTATCTTTCTCATCCTGAGAGCATCGACTTTATAAGATTCCTTTTGTTCTCTTTCGGATACTATCTCAGATTGAAGTTGTTCGATAAATTTATCCTTTGCAGCTAGGGCAGCGTCTACCCTTTGAGTATACAGAGTAGTTCGATTCATATAGTCTTGAACCTTTTCAGGTTCTATGTCTTTATGTTCTCTAATATTTTCGAGAATTGTTTTAGCCTCGTCACGGATAGACTGGCTTTCGTCGGAAATAGCCTTAGTTTCAGGGTTAGCAGTTTTGCAGCTACTTGTCAATATGAGAATCGTTATTAATAGGGAAAAGTAATTCAAAGGTAACTCCTATAAAAATAAATGCTAATATTGCAATTGAACCTAAAAAGATAATATTCATAAAGCATTTATTTTTAAATCTTAATTATCGGTAAAGAAAAAATATTTCAAAAGGCTTATTTTTTTTCTAGATACCAACATGGTCTAGGTTGATTTATCTTGTCGGTTATCCAAACCATTTTCCCCGTGCCGTCTTTTACTTGCTTCATAGTGCGAAAAATCATAGAGCGCGCAAAGTCGTCTGGATAATCACAATCTGAGCCGTTGACGTTCTTATAGACAGCATTCCCTGGTCTTATTTGGTGTTCAGCATGTCCGTATGGATCTTGCCAAAGTCCGTCATAGCACAAAATATGCCCGTAATGAGTAATCATGGAACCAACTAGGACAGGACTATTTTTTTCAATTACAATTTTTTTAATCCCTTCTAAGTTCAGATTTGCATTAACAAACTTGTAAGGAACTTTTTTAGTATCTAACATTGGCTGAAGCTTTTTAACATGGTTGCCAGAAATGAATCTTACTTTTTGTGCTTTCTCTTTTGTTTCACCCACTACGATATAATGAGTGTGAGCCGTGTAATTTTCAAAAGAAGGTTTCCCGTCCACTAGATACGCAAGTCTGAGCCATTGCATCATAGCCGTAAAACTTTCGACCATACATTGATTGTGAAACTCGTTGTCTCCAGTCCATGCGTTTATGTTATCTCTTTGAGTTTCGATTTTCAAAGTCGGGTTAGTTCTTGTCATGTTTTTCCTCGTCGTATATTTCCACTAAGTCGTTTTGATTCATATAAAATGGGATTCCTGAAATAGTTGTTTCTGTAAAAGAATCTTTCTTGGTTAGGATAAGCCCTTTATGAACATAGACTTGATTTATTTTTAAATCTTTGAATTCCATTTCAAGCGTCTTCCCAGTCGTATTCCTGATTATCGCAATACGCTTCTGCTTCTGAATGAGTAGGAAATTTTAAGCCTACATTATCCGAAACCGTAAAGAAACTTTTGGTAGTATCTACAATGCTGAAATTGTAGGTAGTTCCTAAGATAAATAATTTCAGATCCATTAATACAGGATGATACCTATGAATAAGAACTTTGTCAGTCATTGATTTTCCTCTTAACCCATTCGTAGAATATTTTAAAAATCATATTGGATTGCACTATTCCAACACATACTATAATAGTTCCTAAGTAAAGAATAAAAGCACCAGGCAAAGTTGTTTTGAGTCCTATCATCCCAATTTCAAAAGGTATCCATTCAGTTTGATTTTTTACGGCACTTGAAAAAATAATAAAAGGGGAAATAAATAATCCGAAAACCAAGATTACTGAGTTCATAACTCTAGTGCCGTCATGGATGTAATTCAGTAAAGCCTGTTCCCAGTCCCTGGCTACAGGGATTCTATGATCTGCGTCAGATTGAATAATCTTTTTTGGTGGCATCTTCTTTCCCTGGTGCAAGTTTGCAATTGTCATATAGTAGATTATACTGAGCCAAGTCACCGTTAAATTCTTCTCGAAAATTAGGAAGTAAATTGTCTTTATATGCATAAATGCATTTTACTAAATCGGAGTATAACGCCTTAAGCGTCTGGTATCTATTGTATTTTTCTTTTGCTATTTGGGTGATACAATTATCCAAGAAAATATTAAAATCGCTACAACTATTTATGTATTTTTGTAAAATAATATTAGGAATTACACGATGTATCTCTTTTCGTCTTTCCGCAGGGATTTTCACGCTTGGATCTATAGTCAGTCGGTTTGTGAAAGAATCCGAAAATCTTTCCGAGAATTTCAACCGATTGATTAAAAATGTCTTCTTGAATTGTTTGCAGATTTCTTCACTTGTCGCAAACCTGTCATCATCCAAGTCGCCAATTATGTATTCAACCAATACAGCGAGGTTGTATTCTATATAGTTAATTTCGGACAAAATAAAATCTCTTATTAGAAGTTCTTTCCCTATAGAGTTAAAACCAATAGGTTTTTGTTTTAGTGACATTCCCCATTGTTGCAATACAAAAAAAATAGGTGCTTCTCCAGTAAAAAATGACTCATTGTTTTTAATCAGAATTTCATCTATAATAGAAGGAACTTTTTTTAAAAAATATAGATTCAAAAGAGCTAATAACCCGGAACCAAAAACGATAAAAAGAAAAAATTGATTCAAAGCAAAACTGACAACGTAAATTGCCAATTTCTGCTTATCTACTATAAAGTAAGTAATCACAGAAGAAATAAACAATAGCCATACCACTACGTTAATAAAAGTTTTATCCAAGGCTTTAAGTCCTAGATAGACTATTGTTTTTTTGAACTTCTTTTGCATTTACAAATTATGGATTATTATTCAAGCAAATCAATCTGTGCGCTTTTTTCTGCAAATTTAGTATAGTAAGTAAGTTTCAATAACTCATAAAGTTCATTCTTTTTCAGGTTAGTCATTATAACATTTAGGTTATCCACCGAACGCCAAAAAGTCACCCGTGCATCGTCCTTAGTTTCAAGTAGTCTTGATCTGGAAATGTCGTCGTATTGGAAGCTATTTCCTTCAAATGCCACTCCAATTTCAGAGCATTGCTTTTGAAACTCTGCATTAATAACATCTATTTGCTTTTGTTTTTCAGCTTGGATTTCAGCGTCAATAGCTGATTGGCTGTAAATTGGATTTCCGTCAGAATCAAATCCTATACAGTGCTTTGCTTCTGAATCGGTCATTGTTACGGGTGTTAATCCCTGCAAAGGAATTGGACTTGTAATTAGTTTCCCATTGTCATTATATCTATACATTTAGTTTTCCTCGAAAGAAATTGTAAAAGAACG
>Ga0075158_10001616_pt1 | contig 16837 bp, 15 predicted proteins | sample JI91814BDNA_FD_70968 | JGI IMG/M metagenome (GOLD analysis project Ga0075158, IMG submission 70968) | Wastewater effluent complex algal communities from Wisconsin, to seasonally profile nutrient transformation and Carbon sequestration -... | ecosystem: Engineered > WWTP > Effluent > Algae... | reverse complement strand
CTTTGAATGAACCGCGCATTTTAGCCACTGAAAAAATTAGAATTTTGAGCAGAAGAGCAGTGATCATAGTCATTTCATTAGCAATAGTGTCGCTTGGACTCATCATTGCGGGTCAAGTATTTTGGGTTCGCAAAGCATATGACCTGCAAGAAGAACAATTCAACAAACGTGTTTTTGTTGCGTTATCTGAAGTAGTTCATCGCATCAGGATCATGAATAAAGACTCGGCGGCAACAGAACCAGTAATGCATGTCGCAAATAACTATTTCATTGCAAACATCAATGACACGCCACAACCGTATTTGCTAGAGGATCTTTTGAAAGATGAGTTTGCCAAATCTGATATGAAAGAAGATTTTGAGTATGGCATCTACGATTGTTTTACAGACTCGATTGTGTATGGCAGTAGGATTTCATTTACGGAAAATTACGAACGCACAAATGCCGACTATATCCATAAAATCAAGGAGTTTCAGCCCGATGGGCATTACTTCGGCGTAGTTTTCCCCAATAAGTCGGGATTTATTTTGAAACAACTGGATTTCTGGATGTATTCCAGCTTTGTTATTTTACTTATCATTATATTCTTTTCATACACGATTTCGGTTATGCTCAAGCAAAAAAAACTAGCCGACATCAAAACGGATTTTGTGAATAACATGACCCATGAATTAAAAACGCCCATATCTACGATCGGGCTGTCGGCGGACGCCATTTCTAATCCCGCCATTGTTGAAAGTCCGCAGCGACTTGCTCAATATGTGTCTATCATAAAAAACGAAAATCAGCGATTAAAAAGTCAGGTAGAACGCGTCTTGCAAATTGCTGCTTTGACACCAAGAAAAGTTCAATTAAAAGACGATATATTGGATTTGCATGACATCATCCAAAAAGCAGTGATTACGTTCAATGTGCAGGTCGAAGAAAAAGAAGGAGATATCAAACTTGAACTAGATGCACAACAAAGCCATATTCGCGGAGATCTGGTTCACATCACCAATGTGATTTACAATTTGCTCGACAATGCAGCGAAATACACCGAGTCTTCACCGCACATCGTAATCAAAACAAAAAACGAAGGGAATATTCTACACATTTCATTCACGGACAATGGCATAGGCATAAACAAATCGCACCAGAAAATGATATTCGAGAAATTTTACAGAGTACCGACTGGCAATTTGCATTCGGTAAGAGGATTTGGGCTTGGGCTTTTCTATGTAAAAACAATTGTCAAAGCCCATGGTGGAAAAATAGAACTAGAAAGTCAGCCAGGAAAAGGTAGTATGTTTACCTTGAAATTTAACACAACTAAATAATGGACGCAGAAAATAAAATTTCGGCTAAAATTCTTCTTGTAGAAGACGATATGAATTTAGGATTTGTAGTGCAGGATACTCTTAAAATGGAGGGATTCAGAGTTCATTTATGTAAAGATGGCAAAGAAGGTTTATTGCAATTTAATAAAGAATCATATGATCTATGTCTGCTCGATGTGATGATGCCGAAAAAAGATGGATTCTCATTAGCTGAAGACATTCGTAAAGTGAATCAGGAAATACCTATTGTATTTCTTACCGCAAAAGGGATGGCAGAAGACAAAATAAAAGGCCTGAAACTGGGTGCAGACGATTACATTACTAAGCCTTTCAGTAGTGAAGAATTGACATTGCGCATCAAAGCGATTTTAAAACGCAACCCAAAGTTTAAGACTGATGCCAGAGAGAAGAACAAATTTACCATTGGCCAATTCACGTTTGATTCAGCCAATTACGAATTGAGTTTAGATTCAATTAAGAAAAAACTCACTAAAAAAGAAGCAGAACTACTCAAGTTACTAGCTGAACATCAAGGGCAAGTAATTGAGCGTGAAATTCTTGCAAATATGATTTGGGGTGACGACAGTTATTTCGTTGGAAGAAGCATGGATGTCTTCATCACCAAACTTAGAAAATACTTGAGTGATGATCCGAAAATAGCCATATCGAATGTACATGGAGTCGGATTCAGATTAGAAGTGGCCGACTAAGTTGCTGGTGCATTTATAGATCCCATAAAAATGAAAGATGACATGGAACTCTCAAATATGAGTGTCCAAGTAAAACGCATTGCGTGACTTCTTGTTTTAATAACTTCCTTGCTTTTTTAAGCGATAAAAAAATGTTCGAAGAAAAATTGTTTTCTTTTGCAGCCACAATATAACAACACAAAAATTCACCATGAAAAGACACGCAACCGCAGTTTGGATAGGCAGTGGCAAAGAAGGGAAAGGCGAACTTACCACCCAAAGCACCGTTTTGAATCAGTCACAATACAGCTTTAACAGCCGTTTTGCAGAGGGCATTGGCACCAACCCCGAAGAGTTGATCGCTGCTGCGCATGCTGGCTGTTTTTCTATGAAACTGGCATTTGTCATAGGCGAAGCGGGTGCAATCCCTGAAGAAATTTCGACCACGTGCCATATTACTTTGGATAACGGAGCCATTTCACTTTCACATTTGGTCACAAAAATCCGCGTAGAACTTTCGGTAGAAAAGTTGCGTGCATGTGTCGAGGAAGCGAAGGCCAATTGTCCAATCAGCAAATCGCTCAACACAACTATTACTTCTGAAATTGTGTCCAATTAAAGAAAACCAATTCAGATTATCCTGGCGTATTTCCTGCAGTTGCCTAAGGTTTGTTCGTGCAAACCTAAATTCGCGGTGGTAATGCAACACGAAGTCTTGATCAATTGAAGCGTAGGCTATTCCAATTGAGTCGTTTTTCAAAACAATAATACAAGTGTAATATTCCCATTTTAAATGCCACATAAAAATCAACTCCACATACTGGTTGGCTGCGCAGATGCGCGTGATTTAAGTCAATTGCAACTTGACATCGTCAATTCCAAAATTCGAGATTATGCAATACAAGGCAAAAAAATTCAACTACAAACGATACGTGCAGCGGGAACGTTTATCAGTCAGGATGTGTATCAAGATTTAAAAAACATCATTCTTAACTATCAAAAGGAAATACCCGCAGACTTTGCGGATGAAGGATACTTCGTTCATATCCAAAGTCACGGTCATCTAACAGCAGATAGCAATACAGATTATGTTTCGCACATCTATGACATGAAGATACAAGATGGTTCGCCATTGAATTGTGGAATGCTAGGCGCAAGCACTGTTGGAATTGAAATAGAGCAGTTGATATTGAAACATCAACTGACTTATAGAACTGCGACAGATGAAGTGAAAGTGACTGATGACAATGCTTTACGTCAATTGCTGCGAGATGTGTATGCCTACGATGGATTTCTTGCTGGCGACTGGATAAGAAGCATTGATTTACTTAGAACCCATCCACGAGCACAAAAAAGCGCTCTTGAAAAATTGATTTCAGTCGATCCTGAGTTAAAACGACTTGACATTAAGATCACTGCAGGCATTCAGGACTATTCTATTCATGGGTTAATTCGACTCGATGGCGGAGAACCAAAGTCTGCATTTTGGGATGAGGTTCAGCAAGAAATTCGATTGCAGGCAAAATCACGATTAGACGAATTACAATCGCAGAATGAAAAACAAAAGCCTATGGCTGGTTTGATATGCATGGCCGATCCGCGAGTGACATCGAGAATTACCGCCAGCAGGTATTACTATCACTACAAAGGTTTACCAGAACCACAGGGCTATTTGGCGAATTCTGTTTTTAATCTTACCGGAAGCACTTTTGACATCCCTTCTATTCCGTTTGGCCCCTATGCTATCGCGGGTTTCTTTTACGCTGTAAAACATTTGGATTTGAAAGATCAAATGGTGATGGGTTTTGACGAACGTCAAACGCATCGGATCATGCACAAAATACAATCCGATCCGATCATGAATTTAATAGTGAAAGAATTCGGAGTGAATTTGATACTGATCAATCAAAATGACCTCGTTTAGCAATTTGCGAAGAAATTCAAACGATGATGTGTGTAAAGTCTGATGGGAAGTCAATTCTCGTCACGATGTCCATGTATCTTCGGCATATGAAGAAATCACTTTGGCTTATTCTTCTTGGTTCGATTAGTCTTTTGACATCGTGTACACATGTACGCGTTGATCAGAAGCGTGTAGTGCAAAAAATCGCACAAGAATATCGCACTCAAAAAATCAAACAATTCGTTCTGAACTATCAGCGGATATTCGATCAAGAATTAAAAGAATCAGGTTGTCCTGGCGCTGCTGTTGGTATAGTTGTAGACAGCAGTTTTGTTTGGGAGCACAGCTACGGCACGAAAGAAGTTGGAAAAAAAGACCTCATCAATGAGCATACATTGTTTCGTTTAGGCAGTTTATCCAAAGGCATTACCGGATTGCTTGTGAGCAAACTAGTTGCAGAAGGCAAGCTGAATTGGGATGACAAAGTATGCAGTGAAATAGCAGGATTTACCATGTCTGATACGAACCAAGCCAAGCGCATCAGTGTTCGTCATTTATTATCCCATAGCACGGGTTTGCCGCGACACACATTTACCAACATGATTGAAGATGGCCTGGAGCCAGTTGCCATTGTAAACAGACTTCAGGATGTACCCCTGATTGGAAAAGAGGGAGACACATTCGCTTACCAGAACTTCACATTTGCGTTGATTGAAAAAATTCTTCAGAACAAAACATCTCTGGCATTCTCTGAACTATTGAGAAATGAGATTCTCGGGCCAGCCTCAATGCTCGATGCCAATAGTTCATTGGAAGAATTTCTAGCCTCAGGAAATTATGCTATGCCTCACAGACCTGGCGATAGTGCATATCTCGAAACGGCACTCAACGGAAAATACTACAACGCAATTTCGGCAGGTGGTATCAATGCCTCCATTGCAGACATGACAAAGTGGTTGCAGGTATTGCTTGGCATGCGTTCAGACGTTGCAAATGCCTCAATGTTGGAAGCCATATTTCAGCCCGTTGTAGCCTCGTCCGCTGAGCATCGTTTTCGTTCCTGGCATGGCTTAAAAAAATCATATTATGGAATGGGATGGCGCATAATGGAGTTACCAGACCGAAACATTTTTTATCATGGAGGTTCAGTGAATGACTATAGAACTGAGATCGCCATTGACCCTGTTTCAAAAATTGGCATATGTGTTTTGTTCAACGGCCACAACAATATTGCAAACAAAATAATTCCAGAGTTTTTAGAGTTGGTGAGAGGTGTAATTCCGGAAGTATAAAATCAGCAAATCCATTTCCTTAAACGATCGTAGGTCATTTACTCACTACAACCTTTCGACTGATAGAATTTTCATTGAAATAAATAACTATGAGATACTCGCCATTGTAAAGTGAACGTGCATCGAGAAATGTTATAGTACTTCCCTGATAAACAACCGCATTCTGAATCAGATTTCCTTTCATATCAAACAACTTCACATCATAGTTGTTTCGAACGATATCGGCAAGTTGCAAGCCAATAATATCACTGGCTGGATTCGGAAAAACAGTCATCTGAATCTCATTCAATTCTAAATTACTAACTTCGATTGTAGCATCGTATGTAGTCACACTTTCCGCAATTGAATTGACCTTTGCGGCAACTTTATTTCCGAAAAAAGTTGGTCCTACTGCATATGGATAAGCCGAATTCCAGTTTTCATCCACTGTAGTGAAATAACAATAGCTTCCTTCCGGATACTCTGGAGTGACGCAAAAACGGCCATTGTGCTCGTCAAGAAAATCAGGAGATGCAGGCGAAGTGGGGATATATTCATAATCTTCTCTAAACAATCCCAATGGATAAGTGTCACTGACATCAGGTCCATCAGCCACATTTGTTCCATCCGCGTAAAGCGTTCTTGTAGAAATATTACGTAAAACATAAGAAGACTTCATTCGAACCACACCACCTGTTCCATCCGCATTAAGGTAGCCATATGCGCCATAAATTGGAAAACCATCATAAGCAAAACCGATCAATGGAGAATGCTGTTGATCATTGATCACATATAATCCATCAGCGAGATACAAATCGCACACATCGGAAATTACAGTGAGATCCAAATTAAACGCAGAAGGATTTTGATGGTGATGATAATTGCCCATGGCAGGATGTCCTTTAGCACAATCAAAACCCATACGCTCTGCGACTACCGCATCTCTATTCCATACGCCATCTCCAGGTGGACCAGGTATGGGACCACCGGCAAGTGAACTCGACGCGGCGCGCCAAGAAACACCATCACGATAATCGAACAATGCAACGCCATTTACAAAAACGCCAATATTTCCACCGTTCGTGCTTGTCGGCACTCCTGTATTTTCCGATGGTACTAACGGAAACTTAAAAATCGCATTTTGGTCTTGAGCTAACGAAGGATTTCCATCAAGGAATGGCCCAGTAACATAGGCCGGTATGCCGTTGGTGGTGATATACGCCCAATTGTTAGAATATTGAACTAACTGCACATTTGCTTGCACATTATCAACGATTGGTGTTGAGTTTCCACTCATGTAATGTCTTCCCAAAATACCATCTGTATTTTGCATCCATTGCGTGATAACCGGATTTACTTGCGATGAAGCTGCAACAACCAGCAAAACAAAAAAGGTTGTAAAGATTGATTTATTCATAATATTAGATTGTAGATTGTTCATTGGACGACATAAAAAAGAAAATCCTTTGCTATTCCAGAAAATATTTTTTCGGGAAAGAGTGACTATCATCGAATAAAAATTTCCGGTCTGAAAGCGTGAGTAAAAACGTGAGAAGATCAACCTGATCCTCCTTCGTGAGATTCATTGGTTTTGAGAGTAAAGAATCTAACGTTTCACTAACTTGAATGCCTGATGTGTAATGCTCAATCGCCGCAGACAATTTTTTAAATCGACCGTCGTGCATGTAAGGAGCGGTAAATTCAACATTTCTGAGTGTCGGTATTTTGAATTTGCGGTCATCCTTAGAATTCTGAGTGATGTTCATTCGCCCATGATCATGCAAAGACGAATCCATAGGAAGTCCATTATTTACAAAATCGTTTGTAGTAAACAGTGGCTCTTTATGACAGGCCGAGCAATGATTGATAAATAGCCCATAGCCGTGCAACTCCTGTTCATTGAACGCAATTTCATTTCGCTTCATTCGATCATACTTTGAGTCACAACTCACTAACGTCAACATGAATTGCGACATAGCTTTGAGCATGTATTCGCCTGTTATTTCATCCGTATCAAATGCGGCGTGGAAAAGTTTAGGATACAATTCAGTGTTCTTTAATCTTGAGATGACATCATTGATGTTTGAGCCCATTTCATCTGCATGGGTGATTGGTGCCAATGGCTGCACATCAAGGTTATGAATGGCTCCGTCCCACATAAACTCCTTATACCATGCCAGATTCATAAGAGCCGGGGAGTTTCTTTTTCCGATACGATCATGTATACCATGACTCAGTGCATGATCCACGTGTGTAAACGCATTGTATGGAGAATGACAATTTGCACAAGAAATAGAATTATCCGAAGACAAAATCGGATCATAAAAAAGTACTCTTCCCAATTCGACTCCTTCCACTGTCAGTGGATTGCTCTTGAAATCATAAGTCGACTCGGGCCAATTGGGAGGAACTATAAATGCTCTAGGCGTCTTCCCGCAAAAGCCTGCGGTAAGAGCAATCACCAAAATAAAAGTGCCAAAAATCAAAAAGTACTTCATTGACTTAGAAAAATCGATTTTTCCAAAACTTCCGTCATTTCCATTGCATTCTCACCAGGTGACATTACATGCTCAATACCTTTTTCTTCTGCACATTCTAAAAAGTACTTCACATCAATTCCAAAATGTATCAAATGATCAGAAGTATTATATGACACGCTGCGCAGCGTATTGAATGGAAAACGATATCCACCTAGATGAAACTGAAAACTCTCTGTTACACCACTTTCCGATGTCCTGATCCCCTCCAATTTAAAATTGATATAGCCACTTTGCCATGTCCAATACATACCATTCGTTGGATCCAAACTTCCGCCAAAAACGCCGAGCGTATTTAAGACACTATCAATTCCAAGATCAAAACGTATTGCAGCGTGCTCAATGCTGTTGTGATTTTCAATCACCCAGGATTGAGATACTTCTGATGTTAGATCAATCAAATGAACTTTCTCTTTGTCAACTGCTCCATTGCCGCTTCTATTTATCAACTCGACATGCGTCAAATACAATTTACAAAATTCAATTGTAGTACCATCGGAGTGCATTTTTCCGGGTATCAACAAATCATCGCCATAGTAAAAAGAGAAACTCACGTGGATACTATCACGCATTGTTGCCGAAGCCATCTGCGAATAAAACATCGACAATGCAGCGAAAAAAAATTTCGGAACATCAATCATGCTTTGGTTTTCTAGGCTGAAAAAGTTCAACGAACTCATCAGCAAGATCATTAAATTTACTTAGTTGGTCTTCATGACATAACTTTCGAATATCACCGAAATGATTCAGATTGATCACTTCAATTTGTTTTTGCTTTTCACCAATAGCAGCTGCAATTGAATCAGTATTCATTGGAACTTCTTTCAAACTGATGTACAATTCGCGCTTCAATGAAAACATTTCTTCATTGCATCGGTTGATTTCAGATCGATGTACAGCAATCAATTTTTCATACTTCACTACTTGAAGATCGTCAAAAGACAATTTGTCAATAATCAATTTTTTTGGACCTTCAGCAGCAGGTTGTCTTTTTTGACCAAAAAAAACAAAATAAAGCAGCACCAGATTTAGAAGGAAAAGACAGATTGCAATTCCACGAGTGAAAACTATTTTATTCATCATACAAGGAATTTTGAGGCATCATATTCATGGTAACCGCGAAGCTATGAATTTCATCAGCTGCTCCCCTATCTGACTTTAAGGCAGCAAGATTGACCAAGAGCATCAAAACCAAAGCAACAAAAGTCAATTGCCATTCACGTTTAGAAACCATGAATCTCGATTCATTCTGTGAAATTCGTTGCTGGATACGCGTCCAAATGAACGGTGAAATTTCAACCCGTTCAACTTGTTCCAATTTTTTTATATAATCCATTTATTTACGATTCAACTCTTGTTTAGACGACGAAAATTTTCGAATCCTTCGCTTTTTGAAATTTTCTCTTCAAGATTCCTTTTTCCTCTCTGAATCAGCGACTCCACGGCCTTTATGCTTGTATTCATGATCATAGCAACCTCTGCCTGGGTTTTGTTTTCCAATTTAGCTAGGATAATAGCTGTTCTTTGTTGAACAGGCAGATCATTCAAACATTTAAAAATAAAGGCCATCTCCTCCTTTTGTTCTAGCTGCACTCCCGGATGGTTGAATTCAGTATGTTCCGAGATGGAGGAATCATCGCCTCGAAAGACAGAAATCAAGATTGCAAATCTCTTTTTTCGCTTTTTAGATTTTATAAAGTCAAGAGATTTATTGATTGCAATTCGATAAATCCACGTAGAAATTTTAGCATCCTTCCTGAACGTTCCTAAGGCTTCATGCACAGATACAAAGACGTCCTGCGTTATTTCTTCAGCGTCTTCCACATTCTGCACATACGCCAACGCAATATTGTACACCAGATGCTGGTACTCTCGGTAGATATCCTCGAAGTGATTCAATTGCACCTTGTAAAAATGGAAGAAAAATTCCGCTTCGAAGTAAATACAACTCCAGGATGAATTTTCTTTGCCGAAATAGATTTTTCATTGTCAGAAGTTCTACTCATCATACCGCCGCTCACACAACTCAATACGCCCTATCCCGCTACGGCCTATTTGTCAGGCTTTCTTAAAAAGCAAGGCGTTACAGTGAATCAATGCGATTTAGGTCTTGATTTAGTGCTGAACATTTTTACAAAACAAGGACTATCGGGAATATTCCAAGAGATTGAATTAAAAAAGTTCAAACTCAACAATCAGCTTAGCAGCATCTTTCATAATCGATTCGTATACATTGAAACCATCGATGCTGTGGTGGCATTTTTACAAAATAAAAACTACACCTTGGCCTATCGCATTGCTGCCGGTCAATTTTTGCCTGTTGGACCGCGCTTCAACACGTTAGAGGAACATACTCTTTTCTTTGGAAGTATTGGCACCCAGGACAAAGCCCGGTATCTCTGTACAATGTATCTTGAAGACCTCGGAGACCTTATTCAAGCGACAGTTGGACCACAATTTGGCTTTTCAAAATATGCCGAACGCATAGCACAAACGGCAGTTTCGTTCGATCCAATCCGAGAGGAACTGGAGCGCTCGAATAGCTATCTAGATCAATTGTTATGGTCTGCCACCGCCGCCTATTTCGAATCATCAAGCCCTTCTATTGTTGGACTTACCGTACCGTTTCCTGGTAATTTATACGGAGCATTAAAAATTGCACAGTGGATCAAAGCCAACTCACCTCAAACTAAAATCGTTTTGGGTGGAGGATACGCCAACACTGAGCTACGAGAATTGTCCGATCCAACTGTGTTTGACTATGTCGATTTTATTACATTGGATGATGGTGAAGCACCTATCATGGCTTTAATTGAGCACATCCAAAATCCGGAATCACATCCCTTTCTCAAGCGCACGTATAGAAGAAAAAACGATAAAGTAGAATTTGTGAATAATCTTATTGGAGGTGACTTCACGCATCAGCGGTTGCCGGCTCCAAGTTATGCAGGGCTTCGTTTGAAGGACTATTTATCCATGTATGATGTTCCAAATCCGATGCATCGATTGTGGAATGATGGACGCTGGAATAAACTCACCATCGCCCATGGTTGTTATTGGAAAAAATGTAGTTTTTGTGACATCTCATTAGATTATATCTCGCGTTTTGATCAGGCACCGGCGAAAGAACTCGTGGACAAAATGGAGGCTTTAATTTCAGAGACAGGTGAAACCGGCTTTCACTTCGTTGATGAAGCCGCACCACCACTTGCTATGCGCGATCTGGCGATAGAAATTATATCACGCGGATTGCAAGTAACCTGGTGGACGAATATTCGTTTCGAAAAAACCTTCACGCCAGACTTATGCAAACTTTTGGCAGCGTCCGGATGTATTGCTGTAACAGGCGGTTTGGAAGTTGCAAGTGAGCGCTTGCTCCATTTGATGGAAAAAGGTATAACCATAGAACAAGTGGCAAAAGTTTGTCAAGGCTTTCGTGATGCGGGCATACTTGTACACGCGTATTTGATGTATGGCTTTCCTACCGAAACGGAGCAAGAAACCATTGATTCACTCGAAATAGTGCGGCAACTTTTTCAGCATGGATTGCTTCAATCCGCATTTTGGCATCGATTTGCTATGACCGTGCATAGCCCGGTAGGACTTTATCCCGAAAAGTACAATGTGATCAGAACTGGTCCTGAGTTCAAAGGATTTGCGAATAATGACTTGCACCATGAAGATCCCACAGGAGCTGATCATTCCAAATTTTCCGATGGCTTAAAAAAGGCCCTCTACAATTACATGCACAACAAAGGATTGGATTTTCCCCTAAGAGACTTTTTTGATTTTTTAGTACCACACACGGAAGTACCTTCCAAGCTCATTGGCAAGTATCTTAAACGAGTGATCTATGACCAACCAGCAACAACAGGCTATCGATTGATGTGGAACCGAATGCACGTGCATACTTCAAAAGCTCCGGGAAAAAAGGCTATCATGACCTTCACTTCGAAAACATCAAGTCAAAGCATTGAGTTTCCCATACCAATAGCAGATTATATTGAAAATAACCAAGCGCAATTTGAAGTAACGTCTTCATCCATTTTGCGCACAAATGAAGTCATTCAGAATTTCGCAACGCTGACTAACACAACGCCAGAGCAGGTTGTTGCCTCGGACTGGTACAATCAATTGCGCAGAATCCTTTGGTCAATAAAAAATTGAGGATTTAGAATCAGTATTCCCTGGTATTTCATTCAAAATCCAAGATTCAGGAAAAAAATAAATTTTGTCCTTCATCGACTCATGTAAATTTGGGCTGCTTCACCACGAGCAAAGCATGCATCAGTGACATGATCAGAAATCATCTCCACCATACACACTTGCATTTAATCCTGCAAAAAAACATACTTGTTTGTTTGACTTTGTGCGTGCTTTTTTATTCATGTAAGAAAAACACGATAAGTCTACCACCCGAAATCGAAACTATATATACACCGAGTGAGCACGACTTTGGGATTTATGCAGACGCGGGTAAAACAAATCGTTTTTACATTACTGTAAAAGATGATCAGGCACTCGAATCTATTCAAACTGAACTCTCAACAAAAGATGGATTTCACTCACATGTAGAACATGGTGGCAATATGATCGGGGCCTTTAAAGCACCCAATATTGGCACATGGAATGCTGAGAAGTCGATGCAACTGAGCGGGACGGATAGTGTTGTCATCTTTAAATTCAACGCACCGAATGACATCGCAGGATCATGGAACTTGAACATTGCATTGAGAGATGAAGATGGCAATATGACGTATGCATCTGAAACTGTGATGATTCAAAATGACAGTTTGCCTTCCATCATTCCTGTTGCAAGTGTGCCGGTTGCGCAATCTTATGGCATTGTAGAATTGACAAGTGGCAACACGTTTACATTCGAAGGAAACGTTGCAGATATGAACTACCTGCATCAGGTGACAGCAACATTATACCATGAAGGATCAATTGAATGGTATCAAGAATGGAACTTTGATCATCAATGGATTTTTGAACTTTCGGAAATTCTGTTACCTCCATTCGATCATGCCGGAGATTACACGCTTGTCATAACAGCAACTGACAAAAATAATTGGCACAACTGGGTTCAGTCTGATATACATGTTTTGCCTTAAAACTTAGAATTATAACATAGCTAAATGAAAACGACTTTTTTGAAAAATATCCCGGTGATTATGCTTTGCTTGTTCTCAATATCAGAGCTAAAATCACAATGTGAATCCGGCGAAACGGAGTTGATACTTAGCATTGACACAGACGATTGGGGCAATGAAATTTATTGGCAAATAACTCCCCTGGGCAATGCATGTGGCAATGGCACCATTGCAGAAGGCGGCAACATTGCGGAAATCGGCTGCAACGGCGCAGGAAACCAAGACGCTTCCAATGGAGTTGGATATGCAAATAATAGCACCATTGTGGAAAATGGAATTTGCCTTTCCATTGGCCAATCATATACACTTCATTACATGGATGATTATGAAGACGGCGGAGCGGACTTTACACTTTTTTTATTCGGATATCCAATGTTGGAATTTGACGGTATGGGAGCAAATGACGCCTTCACTTTCACAATTTCAGAACCATTGCAATACGATGTAGCTTGCACGGACGTGCTGTGTTATTCTTATGTTCAGCCGGAAAACATCGAAATAAAGGGCAAGTTTTTCCATGAAGGAAGTGAGGTGATTACTTCCGTTGAAATGAGTTATAGTTCTGATGGTGGCACACCAGTGAGTGCTATTATCAATGACCTTAACATTGAGCCTTACACTACTTTTGAGTTGATTCATCCACTATCTTTAACTGAGACTGCAGGCAACCATGAATTGAGCATATGGATAAGCAGTATCAATGGCAATCCTGACTTGAACAGTTCAAATGATATTGCATCTAAAGCATTTATCGTAGGACCCGGTATACCAAATATTCTAGACATGTACCTGGACTACACTCTTGACATGGAAGAAATTGCCGGTGTGAGTGAAGGAGTCGTGCATCCGCGTGATCTGGATTTCCATCCTGTTTTGACGCGTAAAGAACTTTGGGTTGTTTTGAAAAGTACCGAAAACGAAGGCGGGGAAACCGTAAAAATATCAAACGCTGGTGAGAATACACAAAACGCGTTGTGGCAAACGGATGGCAATGCATGGCACTTTATGTCGCTTCCGACTGCAATAGCATTTTCACGAAATGAAAACTTCGCTACGTCACCAGGTGTTTTTGACGCCAATCACGATGGCGGCGCGCCATTCACCGGACCAACATTGTGGGATAGTAATCCTGAAGTTTATGCACAACCGAGCGGAGGCAATGGAAGTCACATTGATATGTTGCATGAAAGTCCATATAGCATGGGGATAGCTTGGGAAAAAGACAATAAGTTTTGGGTTACTTGTGGTGATCACGATGAAATCATGAGTTTCGATTTTCAAGAAGATCATGGACCAGGAAATAGCGATCACAGTGACGGAATTATTTACAAATATCCGCTGCCAGGATACAGTGAAGACAGCGAACATGAAATTCCTGATCATTTGATATTTGACCACGCTACAGGCTGGCTCTACGTGTGTAACTCACAACAGAATCGCATTGTTCGTATCAATACAGCCTCTGGAACTCCAGGCGCAGACGCACAACCTCACGAAACTGTGAATGTCTACAAATACATGAATAATTTTGAATGGGAAGTGTACCTCAGCGTAGGTCTAGATGCACCAACCGGAATAGATATTGTTGAAAATAGAATGATTGTCTCCAACTACAACAATGGCGATATTCATTTGTATGACATTGGAAGTTCTACTCCTTTGCTACTTGGTGTAATTGAGACAGGTGAGCCCGGAATCATGGGTGTAAAAATTGGACCGGACGGATTAATTTGGTATGTGAACAGCATCACAAATAAAGTAATGCGAATTGCCATGTCTTCTGTGGCGGTGACAGAAAATGAGCAAAAAAGCTCCATTTTAATATCACCGAATCCTGCGAATAGCATTGTAACAATCACACGAAACTACATGCCTAAGACAGAAAATGGGGTAATTCAGATTATTGATTGCACCGGAAAATTGATCATCGAACAACGGATGCAATCAAATCTATTGACTATTGATACATCCACTTTGACAAATGGGGTTTACATGATTCGAATACAAGATGAAATGACACCAATTCATAGTCAACGTCTCGTAATTCAACACTAGTAAAAAAGAAAAACTGCTCTTTCCGCCCGATACGGGCATAACAAAAGTTTAGCTTTCAAACGCTGTTCGAAACCAGCGTCTTCTTACATTATTTTGAACTCCTGGAGCGAGACCTTTTGACTGGTGCTTTTTTTGCGGCTGCTTTTTTTGCAGCTGTGCGAGAACGTGAAGCTGCGGGATTTTTCGAAGCACCTTTTCCCGGAGAAATGCTTTTTGAATCGGCCGCTTTTTTCTCTCCTTTCAGGACTTTATCAGCGGCTTTGATTGCTTTTTTGGCCGCCTTTTTCAACGACTTAGGATCAATATCCTTTTCCGCTTTGTGAATCACTTTTGAGGCAGCAAACTTTATTGTTTCTAAAACATTATGTTCGTGATCGCCTAACGCTTCAGACAATTTTGTTTTTAAAGCATCTAAAGCCTCGTGAATCATCTCTGCTGGGCTTTGTCCTTTTTCCTTCACAACTGATTTATTACTTTTCATATGAACATTAAATGTTATTACTAATCTGTGAGTTAACTCACAGGTGACAAACCTAGCAATGAAAATCAAAGAAAACTTGGATCGAATGTTAAGTTTTTCAAGAAGCCAAATGAATACGAGTGCGGCACAGCGTTAGAAAATCCATTGCATCGCTGGAAAGAGCGGATGCTACTTAAGTTTTGTAGATTTGCTTGACACCAGAAGTGAACCAAATCAAAACATCAAGAGCTATTGCTGCTAACTTTTGACACAATTACTTTTCATAGAAACATTTGTGCTTGGATCTGCCACGATTGCGGCAATATATCATCTCATGCTATTCATTCAACAGCGTGAAAAATATCTCATCGCATATAGCATCTATTTGTTTTCACTTTCGAGCTACATTTTATTCAAAATAGTAAGCGACAACTATAACCCATACGCAGAAAGCAATTTGCGTCACAATTATTTCATTGAAGAATTTTTACAAATCATCATGGTTTGCATCTACGCTTCATTCGCTGCAATCACGTTGAAAGTCACTATGAAAGATAAAATAGTGATGAGTTTATGGGTGATAATTCTAATTGTTGGAGGTATTTCTATATTCATACACGTTTACGAAGGAATTGGCACAGACATCGTTCAAACAGGTAGACTTCGTTATGCAATCTCGAGGTTTGCCATAATTGGATTCAGCGTTACAGCGTTGATTTTCGTTTGGCAGACTAGAAAATCCATTTTCGAAAGAACCATTATTATTGGATCATTTGTTTATGCATTCGCAGGTTTTTCGAGTGCTGTATCTTTTACTACCAATAGGAGTTATTTGGGACTTGAAGGAGTTGAACCTTACCTTTTGGGTTGTCTGATAGACATTGTAATTTTTTCAAGTGCATTCGGGTATCGCATCAAACAAATTGCAAAAGAAAAAAACAACTTGCTTGAAGCAGAATTGGAAGCACAGCGATCGATTTCCATTATGCGAACAGGAATTGCCAGCAATCTGCATGATGATATCGGATCCACCTTGAGTAGCATAAGTATTTATAGTGAAGCGGCGAAACAAAGTCTGCAACTCAATGAAAAAGACAAAGCGATAAAATTGTTAAGTCAATTGGGCAATGAGGCTCGCGATACAATTTCCAACATGAGTGATATTGTCTGGGCGATCAATCCGCGCAATGACAGCGCGGAAAAGCTGATATCACGCATGCGTTCATTTGCAACAGAAGTTTGTTCTGCAAAAAGAATAATCCTCCATCTTGACATCAGTGAATTCCAATACACAGAGCATTGGAGCATGGCAAAGCGCAACAATTTTTTCTTGATAATGATCCTCCATGATTACCCCCAATTGTAAATAGGTTACTAGGTGCAGAAGGTTCTTTGGTCGAAAATAGATCAAATGAACACAAAAGAATTTCATGAAAGATTTCCAGATGAG
>Ga0075158_10001614_pt1 | contig 16851 bp, 16 predicted proteins | sample JI91814BDNA_FD_70968 | JGI IMG/M metagenome (GOLD analysis project Ga0075158, IMG submission 70968) | Wastewater effluent complex algal communities from Wisconsin, to seasonally profile nutrient transformation and Carbon sequestration -... | ecosystem: Engineered > WWTP > Effluent > Algae... | reverse complement strand
CGGGACTCGTGAGGCTAACTTTGCCATGATTGATTTCACGAAAAAAATCATCCTCATTGGCGGAACTGGTTATACCGGAGAAATGAAAAAAGGCATTTTTACCGTATTAAACTACTGGTTGCCTCAGGAACAAGGAGTTTTGAGCATGCACTGCTCGTCAAACGTAGGCAAAGATGGCGATGTTGCTGTGTTCTTTGGTTTATCAGGAACAGGCAAAACTACACTTTCAGCTGACCCTAACCGCCGTTTAATTGGAGATGATGAACACGGCTGGACAGAAGATAGTGTATTCAATTTCGAAGGTGGTTGTTATGCAAAATGTGTTAACCTGACCAAAGAAAATGAACCGCAGATTTTTAATGCGATAAAATTTGGTGCAATTCTCGAAAACATAGAATTCTATCCGAATACACGTAATGTCGATTTTGCGAATATTACCAAAACGGAAAATACACGCGTGAGTTATCCTATTAATTATATCGATAACATCATGACACCAAGTAAAGGTGGTTTACCAAAAAACATCTTCTTTTTAACATGTGATGCTTTTGGTGTGTTGCCTCCAATCAGTAAACTTTCTCCAGGTCAAGCCATGTATCAGTTTTTAAGTGGATATACCGCTAAAGTTGCAGGAACAGAAGCAGGTGTTACTGAACCTCAGCTTACTTTCTCTACTTGTTTTGGCGCACCGTTTTTGCCTTTACATCCAACCAAATATGCGGAAATGTTAGGTGAAAAAATGCGCAAACACAATGTGAATGTTTGGCTCATTAATACCGGCTGGACTGCAGGTCCTTACGGCACAGGTCATAGAATGAAATTATCTTATACCCGCGCTATGATTACCGCAGCCTTAAATGGTGAATTAGATAATGTAACCTTTACGGCACATGACATATTCGGCTTGTTGATGCCAACAACTTGTCCTAATGTTCCTGCAGAAATACTTAACCCTCGAAATACCTGGTCCGATAAAACCGCTTACGATCAAAAAGCGAATAATTTGGCCGCACAGTTTGTGAAAAATTTCGAAAAATATGCTGATAAAGCAAATGCAGAAATATTATCCGCTGCGCCTAAAGTGAGCGCCAGCGTGTAAATAAACAGTTTTCAAGAGGCTGTCTGTAAAAGGCAGCCTCTTTTTTTTGTACATTAGAATTATATTCGATTGTGGTTTTACTAACCTTGAAAGTACCGAAATAAACCAATCAAAAAATGCAATTTTATAATTAGTCCCTTTATAAATTCGGACCTTAAGACATACGTTTGATTGTATGATAATTACTTACTCATAAATTAAAATTTGCCCTGGAATTCACATACCAACACCACTAAAATTGCCGTTATTTACCTAAACAATCAGCTCATGCGCAAAACCCTACTCCTTACCTTTATTTGTGGCTTATTAATCGCATTTGGAACATCATTCACATTTAAACAAAGTGAAAAGAAATTCCTGCAAAAAAAAGGATTTGAATTTGTTCCGTCCGGCACCACTACTATTGATGGCGAATCGGTTTCTATACAGGGATTTTATATGTTGGAATCAGAAGTAAGCAACCTCGCATACCGGGAATTTTTAAACGATTTAGAAAAAAACGGCAAAACCGAAGCCCTGGCTATTGCTGCTGTTGCTGCTGATAAATGGTTATTACCTAACATGCAAATGGATGTTATGGTTGAAAATTACCACACTAATGTTGCTTACAATGCCTATCCGGTAGTTAACATTTCACAGGAAGGTGCAAGATTATATTGCCGCTGGCTGGAAGAAAAATTTGCCGAACAGGGTTATTCGCTTAAGGTGCGTATTCCTGAAATGGCTGAATGGATATATGCAGCTAAAGGCGGAAATGAAACCAACATGTATGCCTGGGAAGGCAATTCGCTGCGCAATAAAAAAGGTGCCTACCTGGCCAATTTTAAAACAGAAAAAACAGGTGATGATGGCGGTTATATCACGGCAATTACAAAATCATATTTCCCCAATGCATTTGGGCTCTACAATATGTGTGGCAACGTAAGCGAATGGGTTAACGATACTGCTATGTCGCAAGGCGGTAACTGGTGGAGCGATGCCGAGTTTTTAAAAATAGCAACTAAACAGGAATTTGGCAATTCTACAGGACCATCGCCGTTTATTGGGTTCAGACCGGTAATTACGGCAACCGTATATTAACAGCCCAAAATTGCGGTTTACCTTTTTATGATTATTTTTAACTGAAATATGCAAGTCATGAAACGGATATTTACAACATGTTTACTACTTATTGTAATTATTACAATAAGTACAGCTGCGTTGCGATTACCTGCTATCCAAAAAACATTAAAAAAGGATGGTTATGTTGCAGTAACTGAATTACCCAATGGCAATCAGTTGTTTTTTTCAACAACAGAAGTTTCAAATGAACAATACCGGGAATTTATTACATATCTGAAAACCAATCAACGCTCAAACGATTTGGTTATAGCACAAGTTGATTCAGCTGCCTGGACTAATACATTTGCTTATAATGCACCATATGTGAATTATTATTTTCAACATACTGCTTACGACAATTATCCTGTTGTAAATATTACGTATGAAGGTGCTCAATTATATTGCGAATGGTTAACAGCACAATATAAAAATAAAGGGTATACGGTAAAAGTACGTTTGCCCGAAGCTGATGAATGGATGTTAGCTGCACAAGGTGGTAATACGGAAAATTTATACGGTTGGGAAGGAAATGCAATCAATGACAAAAAAGGCAACCCACTTGCCAATTATCAATGGAATGTAGAAAAAGCAATAATTGTTTCACCGGTAACTTCCTATGCACCGAATGCATTTGGCATTTATAACATGAGTGGCAACGTTGCTGAAATGTTACAAACAAAAGGTACACACAAAGGTGGAAGTTGGTTCAGTGCACAACAATATGTAACTGTGTTAAGTGATGATGAATATAAAGATATTACAACCGCATCACCATTTATTGGTTTCAGAACTATAATTGAAGTATCAAAATAAAAAGATAACTTATGATAAAAAAACTACTTGTTTCATTTTTATTCGCAATAGGATTATTAACAACAAATGGCTTGTCTGCACAAACAGCCTGCACCGATATTGTTATCCCCGATGTATTTACACCTAACGGAGATGGCATTAACGATTTATTGGTAATTACCTGCATCGAAAATTATCCGGATAATAGTTTAACCATTTACAACCGTTGGGGTGAAGTTATGTATCAGGCAGAAGGTTATAGCAACAATTGGGATGGCCGCGGCGAAAAAAACAAAAGTGATGTGCCCGATGGCACTTATGCTTTTATTTTTAAAGCAAAAATGGGCGGTGAAGAGAAATCGTTAACCGGTTCAATAACCATAACCCGATGAAACTAATTGGTATTATTATTTGCTGGCTGATGCTTGTTTGCTTCGTGAAAAACACGAACGCACAATTGCCTTGGTTTTCAAATTTTAATAATAATGTAATTGCACTTAATCCAGCATTTACCGGCAATGAATATCATTTATCTGTTAGAGGTCAGTACAAAACTATGTGGACCGAAATAATTAATCCGCCGTCGACATCATTAATTAGTGCTCATGCGCCTATTGGAATTAGTAACTCTTCTATAGGTGGAATAATAACACACGATAATTTTGGTGTAATTTCCACCAATAATTTAAGTATTAATTATGCCTATCGTTTTCAAACACAAATAGGCAGGATTGCTGCCGGTATACTTTTAAATGTACAGGATTATCGCGAGCAACTCACAGCAACGCATCCTACAACGCCTAACGACCCTGCTTTAGCAGCAGATTACAGCGCCATGTTCTTCAACGGTGGACTGGGTATTGCGTGGGAATCGGAAAATGGCTTTTTGGGAATAGCAGTCCCTGCAATATTAACCCCAACCAGAAATGAAACAAACGATACTATTGCACTCACTGCACCACAATTAAATTTGAACGGTGCTTATACATTTGTTTTATCACCCAACTGGGAATTAACATCTTCGTTGTATTATGGTTACATCAATACATTACCATCACAAATGGCATTGATGTTCGATTTTACCTGGAAAAATAATTATGCATTTTTAGCCGGCATTCGCACCAATAATGCCTACACTGCAGGATTTACTTATACGTTTTTAGATAATTTTAAAATCGGCTATACTTACGATTATTTTGATAACAACCTCGGTGCTGCAGCAGGTGGCGGACATGAGTTGGTAATTGGTTTCGATATAAATAAACCCGAAGGAGAATAAAAGTATGCATTGTTTATACGCTCCTGATTTAAATGAACAAACACAATTCACCTTAAGCGAAAGTGAATCTCACCATCTTATAAATGTATTGCGCGCAAAAACCGGCGACCAAATTATCATCACCAATGGCAATGGTCAGTTATTTGAAGCAGTTATAGCAGTTGCACATAAAAAACAAACCGTTGTAGATATTATTGCTGCCAACACTTTTACACGCACACAAGGTAATATTCATCTTGTAATTGCGCCTGTAAAAACGGCAGAACGATTAGGATTTTTATTAGAAAAAATTACCGAATTAAACGTTACTTCCATTACTCCTGTTTTAACTCAAAATGGGGAACGCAGAGTTTTTCATCACGAAAAAGAAATCCATCACCTCATTGCTGCAATTAAACAATCGAAAAATCCGTTTCTACCGATATTACATCCCTTAACAACATTTGAAAAATTATTAACGGACCTTCAGCATAATGTAGCACAAAAATTGATATGTCATTGTCGCAATACACCAACAATGAAACTGACCCAACAATATCACCCTAAACAAGATGTCATTATCTGCATTGGCCCTGAAGGTGATTTTACTGCTGAAGAAGTTGCCGCTGCTGAGCAATCAGGATTTATTTCGGTAAGTTTGGGCAATGCAGTATTAAGGGCAGAAACTGCAAGTATTGTAGCTGCTGTTACCATCAAAACCATTAACGAATTGTCATGAAACGACTAACTTTTATTATAGGCATATTTGGTTTAATGAGCCTGTTCATGGCATTCTCACCACTGCCGCCAACTAATTCAATTGCATTATTAAAGTATAACGGTGGTGGCGACTGGTATGCCAATCCCACCTCATTGCCGAATCTGGCTGAATTTTGCAATAAACAACTCGATATCAATATCAATACCGACCCACCAACAGTTGAGGTAGGTAGCCCCGATATTTTTAATTACCCGTTTATCCATATGACAGGTCATGGCAATGTGGTGTTTTCGGCTGAAGAGGCGCAAAATCTGCGTACCTATTTGATAGCGGGTGGATTTTTGCATGTGGATGATAACTTTGGTATGGACCCTTATATTCGACCTGCCTTGAAAAAGGTATTCCCGGAGCTGGACCTTATAGAGTTACCCTTTTCACACCCTATATTTCATCAGCGTTACGATTTTAAAAATGGATTGCCTAAAATCCATGAGCATGATAACAAACCACCACAGGCATTCGGGTTATTTTGGGAAGGCCGATTGGTATGTTTATATACTTACGAGTGCGATTTAGGCGATGGTTGGGAAGATGCTGATGTGCACAAGGACCCTGAAGAGGTTCGATTGAAAGCCTTACAAATGGGGGCAAATATCATTCAGTTCGTGTTTATGGATAACACCTCCAAGTGAATACCTTACTATTACTTGGATAATTTAATAATTTTTTTATACTTTCGTTGTTGGGGGGGGAGTAATTTCATTATCTAATTGATTAACTGTCAGGATGAAATCCCAAAAGGATGATGTAATACAAATTTTACTGGTGGAAGATAACCCCGGTGATATTCGGTTGACCCAGGAAGCTTTAAAAGAAGGGACAATCAGAAATGAACTACATGTGGTTAAAGATGGCGTGGAAGCTATCGAATTTTTGAAACGAAAAGGTAAATATATTGCACATCCAACACCCGATATTATTTTATTAGATTTAAACCTGCCGCGTAAAGATGGACGTGAAGTGTTGGCAGAAATTAAATCAGACGAAAATTTAAAGTTAATACCCGTAATCATACTCACCACTTCTGATGCCGATTTGGACATTCAGAAAAGTTATAAATTACACGCTAATTGTTTTATCACCAAACCTGTAGATTTAGATCAGTTTATATTTATCATCAGACAAATAGAAACATTTTGGTTTACGGTTGTAAAACTACCTGCAAAAAAATACTAAAACCCTGATGGACCTTAAGCAAACAACCAATATCCTACTAATTGAAGATAATCCTGCTGATGCAAGATTGGTAGAAATTTATCTCAATGAGTCATCCATGATTATTCCAAAAATTTCGCGCGTAGCGGAATTAAAAAAAGGTTTATTCATGCTCGAAGAAAGCGATTTTGATGTCGTATTACTCGACCTTACTTTACCAGATAGCTCCGGGTTTGATACTGTTAAAACTATTTTAAATGAATTTCCGGGTCAAACGGTAATTGTAATGACCGGTTTGGAAGATGATACTGTAGCCATTAATTCGGTTAAAGCAGGAGCTCAGGATTTTATTGTAAAAGGACAATTCGATAGTAATTTATTATCACGCACTATCACGTATGCCATCGAACGTCACCAACTCCAAATTAAATTGGAAGATTATGCCAAGGCGATAAAATTAAACGAACAACGATTAATTGAGGCGCAAACAATGGCACGCATGGGTAACTGGGAACTCGACGTGGTAAATAATCAGATGTATTGGAGTAATGAGGTTTTTCGAATCCTTGGTTTTAAAGAAAATGCCATTGAACCAACGCTCAACGATTATTTAAAATATGTTGCTCCTGAAGATATCAATAATGTGCGTAATGCGATTAAACGCACCATGGAAAAAGGACAACCTTATCATATTGAATATGCAGTAGTATTGCCGGGCAATATCCGCAAAACAATTGCTAACCAGGGGCTCATTCAAAAAAGTAAAAAAAGTAATGGATTGTGCCTTGCCGGAACTATTCAGGATATCTCAAATTTATCAGCCTTACACGATGGTTCATCCATCAATGTAGAAGCATTAACGCAACAATTACAGTTAATTAAAACAGAAGCAGCAAAATTAAAAGGTGCTGACCATCTACAAAAACTTATCGACGATGCTGCTGATTTGCTGCAATCAAAATAGCAGCAATTAATGGCTGAGTGAACATTATCGTATTTATTATTGTTAAGAAGGTATGTGGAAATTCTTTTTATTCCTGATTATCAACTTTCTTGCACTTGGTATCGGTAGCTGGCTAATGGGCAATCCCGCCACAAACGAGTGGTATAATGGTCTCAACAAGGCTCCGTGGACTCCACCGGGTTGGGTTTTTGGTGCTGCATGGTTCACGGTTATGTTTTGTTTTGCCGTGTATATGTTCAAAGGTGCTAGTTTATTTCCCGCTGAAAAGCTGAACATGTTGTATGTACTTTTTGCAGTTCAGTTTGTATTAAATGTATTGTGGAATCCTATTTTTTTTAGGTGGCATTTTGTAGCTCCGGGACTCATTATTATATCCTTACTGGCAATTGTAATGGTAATTATGTTGGTGTTCGGAAAAAATCAAATGGGATGGAATACACTTTGGGTATTACCTTATGTATTATGGCTGTGTATAGCTACTTCTCTAAATGCTTACGTGTTGTTTAAGAATTAAATTACATTTACTCTGTAATCATTACTCGATCAGAGCCATCAAAATAAGGGCTTTGAATACTCATTACTTTTAATGGTGTTGAAGATGTTACTTTAACAGCGTGTAGGGTGTTCTGCGGAATTACAATATAATCGTTTGCTTTAATATCAAACCAGGAATCACCTAAACGCATGGTTGCAGTTCCTTCCAGAATATAAACTTGCTCAGTATGCCATTCGTGTTTATGCAACGCCACTTCATGTTTAATATAAATAATAAATGTAGTAGCTAATGAATCGGAATAAACTTGAGTTGCTTTTATATTTTCAAACGGCTCCTGTGGTTGTTGCGATATATCAATTACCTGAGCAGGTAAACTAAAAAAGCAGCATAAACATATTAAACTGAGAAATACTTTCATTGCATCAATTTGAATACCTAAAAGTATTAAAATTTTGCAACGATTTTAAAATTCAACCTGCGGTCTGTCAAATAATTCGGGAAAGAATATTGCTGATTATTGACATCTTTCACCCAAATATAACTAATGGTATTTTGTATACCCAGCAGGTTAAAAACCTCAATACTGGCCCACATACTTTCAAAGGCTTTATTAATGGGTTTCTTATTTTCAAGATTTCTATCCTTATCTAACAATGAAGCAGAAAAGCCAATATCAACGCGACGATAAGGAGGAATTTTAGAAGCATTGCGATAATACTGATTGTCAGGTGGCCCATAAGGTAAACCACTGCCAAATAAAAAACTCAAATGCACTTTGAAATTTTCATTACCCGGCATATAATCCTGGAAGAACATGCCAAAGTTGATCAGCTGGTCGGTTGGCCTGCGAATATAACCCTGCTCTACTATAGTAAATGAAGTAATATTGCCATCTTCATCTTTATTCAAAATTATCGTACTATCATTTTCGATATCTTCTTTTGTTCGCATAACACTTAAACTCACCCAACTCTCCGCATCCTTTACAATTTCGCCATGTAAACGCAAATCAATACCTGCTGCATAACCTACAGCTTGGTTTTCGCCATAATATCTAATGCGTACATTTTCTAAATCATAAGGAATAAGATCGAACATGTATTTATAATACAATTCAGTAATAAATCTGAAATCGCGATTCCATGCCTGAAATTTATAATCACTTCCAATTAATAGGTGGGCACTTTTTTGGCTTCGTACATTTTCATTTATTTCTCCCTCCAGGTTGCGCAATTCGCGATAAAAAGGAGGCTGGTAATACAATCCGGCAGCTGCTTTAAATTCAATATTAACTGTGGTATCATTTCTATACCATACCGGCTGCCAAATGTATTGCACACGAGGTGTAATGGTAAACTCTTTATTTAAGTCCCAATAGCTGGCTCTTATGCCATACGTTAATGCAAAGTGTTTTTTTTGTGGTTCCCAAGCATCCTGAATATAGGCATTGTAGCGCATGCTGTTGAGAGCAATATTACTTTTAAATACTTCTTGCAATTGCACTTCTTCTCCTGTATAAGGCAAAGAAAAACCAGCGCTATCCAGTAATTCCCATTCTTTTAATTCATCATTAATTAATTCATATTGAGCGCGTACACCCCATTGTAAAAAATGCGTTTCCACTAAATTACTATGTGAACCAATATGACCAATATTAACAACATCAGAAGTGAGATAATTTCTGGCAAAATCCTGAAATGTACCAACACCCAAACCGTAAATTACATCTCCAAAATCTTCATCACCTAAATTGGTTTCCACTAAGCCTAACCAATACTCACCAATTATATCAAAAGTTTCAGATTCTAAACTGTGATATCCTGAAGCTAAAAATTTATATACCGTATTTTTTGTTGGTTGATAATTATAAGAAACACCTCCAAATCCGGTGATAAACTCATCAATTTCCTGCCCTTCGAAAAATACATCTAACTGAATTACTTCATTCACAAGACCTGTTGCTGTTGACCTGCTTTCAGGAATAAATGTATAACTGTTGTAACTGAAATTGCCTAAAAATTCTAAGGATGATTTTTTATTGAATTGAATGCCGAGTAAACCTTGAGCATCAACAAAAATAGGTTCGTATTGACCTGCAGTATTTAATGAGTTGAGTAAATATTTATTGGTTTTATATCGGGTGCCGAACAAATAATAAATTTTACTTGAATCGGGTTTATCGTTAAAATAAAATGAAGCCCCCAACAAACTGGCTGTAACACCTGCTTCAAATTCTTTGGGTTTTTTATATTGAATATCCAATACACTCGAAAGTTTATCGCCATACTTAGCTTCAAAACCTCCGGCACTGAATGCGATATTCTCAATTAAATCGTAATTGGGAAATGGCAAACCTTCCTGTTGACCTGAACGCACCAACAAAGGTCGATAAATCTCAAAATCGTTGACATAAACCAGATTCTCATCAAAATTGCCACCTCGAATAGAATATTGCGAGGTAAGTTCATTATTAATTACTGCTCCCATTGCCTGCAATATGGCTGTCAGCGGATCCATGGTGTATGGTATAGGCTCTAATTGTTCGACAGGGATACGAAATATGGTTTCTTTGACTTTGATTTCGACGGTACCCAATTGATAGCCTGATAATTTTACGATAATTACATAACGTTCATCCGGTTCTAAAAATACTTTTCGGTAAGCCGTATCACTTAAGTTGGAATATTTTAAAACTACCGTGTCATTTGCGGGTATTTTGATGGTATAATTGCCATCAACATCGCTTTGCGCATTAATGTTGCGATCAATAGCAATTACATTAGCGTAGGGAATTGCTTTGCCATCAGTATCGGTAATTCTACCATAAACAGTTGCTGTTTGTTGAGCAAATGAGGATAATGACACTACTATAAAGAGTGTGGTTAAAAAGCTGCGAAACATCACTTCAACAAACGCCGTTTTTTGCATATTATTTTCTTACGAGCGATTTAAGTGTTTGGATTGCCGCAATTGGGTCCGGTTCGCCAAATACACCGCTTCCGGAAACCAGTACGTCGATACCTGCATCTAAAATGCGCTGAGCATTGTCCATTTTTACGCCACCATCAACCTCTATCAAGGCTTTCGAACCGGTTTGGTTAATGAGCGCTCGCAGTTTTTTTATTTTTTCAATCGAAGTTTCAATAAAACTTTGTCCCCCCCACCCTGGGTTCACGGCCATAAAACAAACAATATCGATATCTGTAATGATGTCCTCCAAAACGGCAATAGAAGTTCCCGGATTAATGGCAACACCTGCCTTTGCGCCTAACTTTTTAATTTCCTGTAAAGTGGCATGCAGATGGGTGCAAGCTTCCACATGAACTGAAATAGAATCGGCCCCGGCTTCTCTAAATTGTTTTAGGTAGCGTTCAGGGGTAACCGTCATCAAATGCACATCCAAAGGCTTACGGCTATGGCGTTTCATAGCTGCCACAACAGGTATGCCAAAACTCATATTGGGCACATAAACGCCATCCATAACATCAACATGTATCCAATCTGCGGCTGAATTATTAATCATTTCAACATCTCTGGCGATATAAGCAAAATCACAACTTAATATACTGGGTGCTACTAAATGGCTCATGCCGCAAAGATAAGTGCTTATATTGTAAGAAATAAACGTCTCGAAAACTCCATCTCTCAAATTGAGTTGCGTGTCGAAAAAATGGCTCCACTTGTCGAAAAAAGTAGCTTACTGAACTTTGAATAGCAGAACTTTGTCCGGTAAACAAAACCTCAAGTAGGTAACTTTACACAAAATTGTATACATGCATATTCCATTAGAGGACTTTTTTCGTAACCCAAAACAAACCGGATTTCATATTGCTCCCGATGGACAACATATTTCGTGGCTGGAAACTTATGCAGACAGGTTGAACATTTTTATACAAAATTTAACCTCAAAGGAAACCCGACAACTCACCTTTCAAACTGACAGAGATATCAGCAATTATTTTTGGCTGAATAATGAACAAATAGGTGTTTTAAAAGATAATAACGGGGATGAAAATCATCATTTATATGCCATTAACTGCTCAAATGGTGAAATGACTGACCTCACGCCTTTCGAAAATGTAAAAGTAGATGTGGTAGATGAACTCGATGACAATGATGATGAAATACTCATTATGATGAATCAGCGCAATCCGGTTTTGTTTGATGTTTATCGTTTAAATACCCGAAATGGTTTGTTGACTATGGTAGCAGAAAATCCGGGAAATATTACCGGCTGGCTGGCTGATCATAACGGCGTTTTGCGGATTGCTATTTCAACCGATGGTGTAAATTCGAGTTTATTATATCGCAATACTGCGGATGAAAATTTTGAAACCATTGTCACCACAAATTTTAAAGAAGGTATTTCTCCACTTTTTTTCGATTTCCAAAATGTGGAATTATATGCATTAAGTAATATTGGCCGCGATAAAATTGCCATTGTAAAATACAACCCTTTGCTTAAAGCAGAAACCGAATTGTTGTTTGAACATCCTGAAGTAGATATCGATAATTTAGGGTACTCCAAAAAACGAAAAGTAATTACTACTGCTGCTTACACTGCTGTTAAACGTGAATTCAAATTTTTTGATGAATGGTCTGCACGCCGCTACCAAAAGGTAATTTCACTTATTGAAGAAGAAACCGAAGTTTATATAACTGATGCTGACAAAGCAGAAGAAAAATTTATTGTTAGAACTACAAGTGATACCTCATTAGGAAATTATTATTTATACGATGAACCATCGCATACATTAACGCACTTGGCAGATGTAAGTCCATGGTTAAAAAATGATATGTTATGCGCCATGCAGCCTATTACCTATACTTCACGTGATGGTTTGGTCATTCATGGATATTTAACTTTGCCACAAAATAAGCATGCACAAAATTTGCCATTGGTTGTTAATCCACATGGGGGACCATGGGCAAGAGATACCTGGCGATTTAATCCTGAAGTGCAATTTTTAGCGAACAGAGGATATGCTGTTTTGCAAATGAATTTCCGTGGTTCAACTGGTTATGGAAAACAATTTTGGGAAGCTTCATTTAAACAATGGGGTAAAAAAATGCAGGACGATATTACAGATGGTGTTTTGCATTTAATTAATTTAGGTATAGCCGACAAAAACAAAGTAGCAATTTACGGTGCAAGTTATGGTGGATATGCAGCATTGGCAGGTTTAACATTTACACCGGAATTATATGCATGTGGTGTGGACTATGTAGGTGTAAGTAATCTGTTCACATTTATGGAAACTATTCCGCCTTATTGGGAGCCTTATATTGCCATGATGTATGAAATGGTTGGTCATCCGGAAAATGATAAGGAACTTCTGGCATCTGCTTCTCCGGTAAAACATATTGATAAAATCAAAGCCCCGTTGTTCGTGGCTCAAGGCGCTATGGACCCGAGAGTAAAAAAATCGGAAAGCGACCAGATTGTTACTGCTTTACGTGCTAAAAATATTGATGTAGATTATATGGTAAAAGACAACGAAGGACACGGTTTTGCCAATCAGGAAAATCGTTTTGAATTTTATACTGCTATGGAACAATTTTTAGCCAAACACCTTCAATAAATATACAACCTATGTTTAAAATAATCACCGTTTTTATTATTGGGCTTTGTTTAAATACTGGCACACTTGCTGCGCAGGAATTTAACAACTCCTTATTATGGAAAATCAGTGGCAATGGTTTAACAACACCTTCTTATATTTTTGGCACTATTCATATGATAGCTCAAAAAGATTTTGTAGTTCAACCTGAAGTAGATTCTGTATTTAATTTGGCCGCCAAAGCTTGTTTTGAATTAAAGATGGATGATATCAGCATGTTGGCTACCTACAATAAATGGTTGACCCTGCCTGAAGGAAAAACACTAAAAGATTATTGCACCGAAAATGAATTTGTTCAGTTAAAGCAATATTTACAGGACAGTCTGCAAACCGATATCCAAACCATTATCAATCAAAAGCCATTTGTAATTTATCAAATGCAGTCCACTAATTTCATTAAAGATGAAATGGCATCTTTTGAATTATATTTTGTTCAAAATTGTATGCAAAAAGGAAAACTAATTGGCGGATTAGAAAAATTGGAAACACAATTAGCTGTTTTTGATGAAATACCCTACGAGGAGCAAATTGACTGGGTTGTAGAGAGCATCAATCAATCTGATTCCAGTTACCGATATTACGATACACTCATTCATTATTATTTAACAGCCGACCTGCTTAATCTATCACGTTATATTAAGGAAAGTGATGAAGAATTTAAAAAATACGGACCGCTTATGCTCGACAATCGCAATATAAATTGGATTCCTGTAATTGAAGAACAAATTAAACTCCAATCCACATTTATCGCAGTTGGCGCCGGACATCTTGTTGGCGAAAAAGGCATTTTACAATTATTGCACAACCAAGGATATGTAATTTCACCTATACAATAAATGAATTATGATAACAATTACCAATTTATCCAAATCGTTTCAGCTATCAAGGCAGCAAAAAAAAGAAATGGGCAATGCACAACATGGCGACACCGTTCATGCTGTTAAAAACATTTCGTTGACTTGTCAACCCGGCAGAGTATTCACTTTGTTAGGACCAAATGGTGCCGGTAAAACAACCACATTGCGCATGATTGCCACCATATTAAAACCCACCTCCGGAAGTATAGTGGTAAATGGTTACGACACTGTCGCCAATGGCAAAGAAGTTCGTCAAAACCTCGGTTTTTTAACCGGCTCAACAGGTTTATACGACCGCTTAACACCGGATGAAACCATCAACTATTTTGGCAGATTAAATGGAATGGACGAAACTACTTTACAGCGCAGAAAAAAGGAATTATTCGATTTATTGGGTATTCACGAATTTGCGCATCGTCGTGTAGGAAAATTTAGTACCGGTATGAAACAAAAAGTATCGATAGCGCGCACAATGATTCACGACCCGCAGGTGGTTGTGTTTGATGAACCTACATCAGGCTTAGATGTAATTGCTGCTAAAAGTATTATCGAATTAATCAGACAATGTAAACGCGACAATAAAACTGTTATTCTTTCTACACATATCATGAGTGAAGTAAATATGCTTGCCGATGATTTGGCTATTATTTATCGCGGTGATTTAATTTATAACGGATTATTCACCGATTTTAAACAAGGCATGCGGGAAGCAACGCTTGAAGACGAATTTATTCGTATGGCTCAGGAACACGAACCGGCAACTATTTAATTCACACGCTAAATCTAATTATGAAAAATATATTCACCATCTTTTCGAAAGAAATAAAAGATATTCTCCGCGATAAACGGACCTTAACAGTAATGTTACTTATTCCATTGGTTGTTTATCCTGCTATTTTTATTGGTATTACTAAATACATGACCGCGCAAAATGAAAAAGCGGTGGCTGAAACTTTGCGTATTGGCATTATTAGCAATGGCAACCAATCTGATTTTGAAACATTTGTAAGCACAATGCCCAACACCAAAATAAGTGCAATTGGCGATACTACAGCAGCAAAAGAAGCTATTTTATCTGATAGCATCGATGTTGCGTATTTTTTCCCAGAAGGATTTGATTCAGCTGTGGCAAAATTACAAGGTACCGGTTTTCAATATTTTTACACTTCTACTAACAATGAATTTGAAGTTGCTATTATTGAAAATATTAATACTGTTTACAAACAAGCATTAGTTAAAAAGAAATTAGCGCAAATTGAGGTAAGTGAAACCGTTTTAGAACCTGCAAAAAGTATCTCTCGCAATTTAGCATCTGCCCGCGAACAATTGGGAAGTGTAATTGGTGGCATTTTGCCTTACTTCTTTATCATCTTTTGTATGATTGGTTGTATGTATCCTGCAATTGATTTAGCAGCAGGTGAAAAAGAACGTGGGTCGCTGGAAACATTATTGGTGTCTTCCGCAAGCAGAATTGAAATTTATACTGGTAAACTGATGACCGTTGCGCTGAGCGGATTTTTATCGGCAATGGCCAGCATTGTTGGTCTCATAATTTCGGGACAAATAATCGGCAGCGACACAGCTTCGGGTGATGAAATGGGTCAAATTGCAAAAGTTTTATCAGATATTCTCGAACCGGGTTCTATTATAATGATGCTGGTAATTTTATTACCATTAAACATATTTTTTGCTGCTATCACATTAATGTTATCTATTTATGCCAGAACTTTTAAAGAAGCACAAAGTATGATTACGCCATTGATGATTTTAATTGTATTTCCAACCATTATTGGTATGTTACCGGGAGTAACACTCGATTACACCACTGCACTAATTCCAATTTTAAACGTTTCGCTAGGTGCGAAAGAAATAATTTCGGGAACAATTGAAACCGGACCACTGTTGCTTACCTATGCCGCATTATTTGTTTATGCAGCTATTGCATTGATTATCAGTGTGCGTTTCTTCAATAATGAAAAAAACATTTTGAGAGGATAAAAATAAATTCCTTTAAATTGAACACTTAACCCGGTAATCCACCATTACCGGGTTATTTTTTTTTCGACAATTGCGTTTTGTACCTGAACATTGCAATCCCAAATTTTGTTAACTGAATGTTGACAATTAGCAAGCCCACACACCGTTAGCATTGTTAATTTTAAATCGTTTTTATAATTTTCGTTAGAATTTAGATCCATGGAGAATTTATTTTGGAAAATCAAGAGTTTTCATCAGTTAAATGTGTTCGAATTGTATGGCATTTTGCGTTTAAGGCAGGAAGTGTTTGCGTTGGAACAAAACTGTGTTTATCTTGATGTTGATGGAAAAGACCAATTTTGTGACCACATTTTTGGGGTGGATGATGCAGGAAAAGTAATTGCCTATTGTCGCATAGTTCAACCGGAAACAGGCTTTAGCGAAGTTTCCATCGGAAGGGTTGCAACTCACCCAGAGCACCGCAATCACGGCTATGGCAAATTGGTCATGGATAAAGCAATCAATTTTATTGATGATAAATACGGCCCTGTTTCTATTAAAATTGAAGCCCAGTATTATTTGGAGAAATTCTATTCTGGATATGCTTTTGAGCCTAAAAGTGAGGTTTACTTACTTGATGGAATTGAGCATATTGAGATGGTACGCGAGAAGAACGCCGTACACGCCAGAGTATAGCCCTTTACCCACACACCTATTTAAATCTGTTTTGCAAAATTTTGTTACTATTGT
>Ga0075158_10001612_pt1 | contig 16875 bp, 11 predicted proteins | sample JI91814BDNA_FD_70968 | JGI IMG/M metagenome (GOLD analysis project Ga0075158, IMG submission 70968) | Wastewater effluent complex algal communities from Wisconsin, to seasonally profile nutrient transformation and Carbon sequestration -... | ecosystem: Engineered > WWTP > Effluent > Algae... | reverse complement strand
TCTTCTCCAAGAACGGCAAGATCGTGCTGCTGGCCCTGCTGGGCGCCACGGCCGGCCAGGCGGTGGTGTGGTACGCGGGCCAGTTCTACGCCATGTACTTCCTCACCCAGTCGCTGAAGGTGGACAGCACCACCACGTGGATGCTGATCGGCGGTGCGCTGATCATCGGCACGCCGTTCTTCGTGTTCTTCGGCTGGCTGTCGGACAAGATCGGCCGCAAGCCGATCATCATGGCCGGCTGCCTGGTGGCGGCGCTCACGTACATGCCGCTGTTCCAGGCCCTGACCCACTACGCCAACCCGGCCATCGGCGAAGCCAGCGAAAGCTCGCCCGCGGTGGTGGTGGCCGACCCGGACACCTGCAGCTTCCAGTTCGATCCGATCGGCAAGAAGAAGTTCACCAGCTCCTGCGACATCGCCACGGCCGCGCTGGCCAAGGCGGGCGTGCCCTACACGGTGGAGCCGGCCCCGGCCGGCACGGTGGCCACGCTGCGCATCGGCCAGACGCCGCTGGCCAGCTATGAAGCCGGCGGCCTGGCGCCGGAGGATGCGGCAGCGCAGGGCGCGGCGTTCACCACGTCGCTCAAGGCGGCGCTGGCACAGGCGAAGTACCCGGAAAAGGCCGACGACGCCCGCATCAACAAGCCCATGGTGCTGGCCATCCTGACGCTGCTGGTGATCTACGTGACCATGGTCTACGGGCCGATCGCGGCCTGGCTGGTGGAGCTGTTCCCCACGCAGATCCGCTACACGTCCATGTCGCTGCCCTACCACATCGGCAACGGCTGGTTCGGCGGCTTCCTGCCCACCATCTCGTTCGCGCTGGTGGCGGCCACGGGCAACATCTACTACGGCCTGTGGTACCCCATCGGCATCGCGCTGATGACCTTCGTGATCGGCACGCTGTTCCTGCACGAAACCAAGGACGTGGACATCACCAAGTAGTCCCTCCCCCGCCGGGGCCCGCCCCGGCTATTCCCAACCGCCGGCGCGAACTGCGCCGGCGTCTCTTTGTGGAGGCCTTTTGTAGGAGGGCCTTCAGGCCCGACGCTCTTCCGCTTGTAGGAGGGCCTTCAGGCCCGACGCTCTTCCGCCAAGAGCATCGGGCCTGAAGGCCCTCCTACAGGGTGTGGTGGTGTCACCAGTCGGTGGGGCGGTAGTCCTTCAGGAACTGTCCCCACACGTGCTGCCCGGTGTTGAAGCCGTCGATGATGGGGTCGACGATGCGCGCCGCGCCGTCCACGATGTCCAGCGGCGGGTGGAAGCGCTCTTCCTTCGTCTTGCGCGCCGCGATTTCCACCGGGTCTTCGTCGGTGATCCAGCCGGTGTCCACCGCGTTCATGTGGATGCCGTCGCCGTGGTAATCGGCGGCCGAGGTGCGCGTCATCATGTTCAGCGCCGCCTTGGCCATGTTGGTGTGCGGGTGCCGCGTGGTCTTGAAGTTGCGGTAGAACTGCCCTTCCATGGCCGAGACGTTGACGATGTGCTTGTCGCGCTCGGGCGTGCGCAGCATCAGCGGCTTCAGGCGCGCGTTGATGATGAAGGGCGCCACGGCGTTCACCAGCTGCACTTCCAGCAGCTCAACCGCCGGCACTTCGTGCAGCAGCAGGCGCCAGGAGTTGCGGCCGCGCAGGTCCACCTGCTGCAGGTCCTGGTCCAGCCGACCTTCGGGGAACAGGTGCTTCTGGCCCAGCAGCTCCTCGGCCAGCAGCGGCACCTGCGACAGCTCCGCCGCGCGGGTGATGCCGGGCGCAGCCAGGCCACTGACCAGGGCCGGGCCCGCGGGCAGGATGTCGCCGGCGCGCACGCCTTCGTAGCTGCCCAGGAGCTTGCGCACGTGTTCGGGCATGTCGCCGTGGGCGGCGGTTTCGCCGGCCATCATGTGGGCGTAGAACTCCGGCGGGCGGCGCACGGTCTGGCAGGCGTTGTTGACGATGAAGTCCAGCCGGTCGCGCGTTGCCACCAGCTGCTGGCAGAAGGCCTCCACGCTGGGCGTATGGCGCAGGTCCAGGCCGAACACCTCCAGGCGATGGCCCCACACGCCGAAGTCGGGCTCCTGCGCGTAGCGCGCGGCCGAATCGCGCGGGAAGCGGGTGGTGACGATCAGCGACGCGCCCGCGCGCAGCAGCTTCAGGCCGGCCTGGTAGCCGATCTTGACGCGGCCTCCGGTCAGCAGCGCCACGCGCCCGGTGAGGTCGGCGGTTTCGGTGCGCTTGTGGAAATTGAAGTCGGCGCAGGCCGGGCACATCTGGTCGTAGAAGTGGTGGATGCGCCGGTACTTTCCCTTGCAGACGTAGCAGTGCTGCGGATCCACCGATTCGCGCGCGGGCTCGTCGGTGATGCTGTCCACCGGCGCCTGCGAGGGCGGGAAGTAGTTGGGCGTGGTGAACACCGGCTTGCGGCGCAGCTCGCGGATGCCGGTGGCGTTGAGCACCACGTCGTCCTGCTGGTTCTTGAGCTTGACCTGTTCGCGCTTGCGCTCGCGGCGCAGCTTGCGGTGGTGGATGGGGTCGGGGTTGTGGAAGCGGTGCACGGCGGCCTTGAGCCGCTTGCTGTCCACTTCGGGCAGGGTGTCGAGCAGGGCCTTGTCGGCGGCCACGGTCTCGAGCAGTTCGGCGGCGGCGCGCAGGCGCGCCAGCAGGTCGGCCGCGGGGGTGCCGGATTCGGGAGTGTGGGTCATGGGAGGGGGTCAAGAAGCCGACGCGGCTGCGTCCGGGGCGCATTCTCGCAGAATACGCCCCGGGCCACCGCCCCCCCGCGCCGCCCCCTGGCCGGGGGCGGCGCCGGCGGTCACTGGCTGGCGGCGATGCAGTTGACCAGCGTTTCGTTGGTTATCGTCCACTCCTGGCCGCCGCACATGTCCACGCCGCGCAGCTCGCAGACGTCGCCGTCCTCGTCCACCATCTTCACGTCGTAGCTGTCGCAGCGCACCCCGCGCAGCGTCAGCGTCTGGCCGCTGGCGAGGATGTCGTCTTCGAGTTGGTCCTCGCCCCAGCCGCGCGAATCGGTGGACGAGACGTACAGCCGGTGGATGTCCCAGCGCGATTCGTTGCTGATGACGAAGTTGGCGGCGAGCGCCGTGGAAGCGGTGGCAGCCAAGGCCGCCGCCATGATCCAGCGTTTCATGATGTATCCCCCTGAGCGTGGCCGCGGGACTTCCCCAAGGCCCGCGCACAGTTCAACACCGCACGCGGGGGGCAGGCAACCCGGGGGCACCCCGGACCTTGGTACAGCGGGCGGGGCCGGCCGCCTCCGCCCTGGCCGGCCTCAGGCCCGTGCCGGCACCATCGAATAGCCCTTGAGCCGCGCCGAGAACTCTTCCAGCTGGCGCACGCCCGAGGCCTCGGCCTCGGCGCACCAGGCGCGCAGGGCTTCCATCTTGGCCTCGGCGGCGGCGCTCTTGATTTCGTAGATGGCCAGCAGGCGGGCGCGGAACTCCATCAGGCGCGCGGTGTGCGGGCGTTCGGCAATCCAGGCGCCGAAGCGTTCGCGGTGCGCGGCGTCCAGCCACTTGCCCTCGCTGCGGAAGGCCTTGCGCAGGCGGCGCGGCAGGTCGGCGGCTTCGGCCTGCAGGTGCGGCCTGAGCACGATCTGGAAATAGTCGGTGGCCACCTGCCAGCGGTGCGCCATCACCGCGCGCAGGGTGTCGGCGTCGGGCACGGGGATGTTCGGGCGCACGTCCAGTTCGGGCGCCACGCGCAGCACCCTGGCCAGGCCCAGCGCGCGCAGGCCGCTGATCACCGCCCAGCCGATGTCGAACTCGTAGCGGCGCAGCGCGAACTTGGCCGAGCTGGGGAAGGCGTGGTGGTTGTTGTGCAGCTCTTCGCCGCCGATCCACAGGCCCCAGGGCGTGAGGTTGGTGGCGGTGTCGGCGGTGTCGAAGTTGCGGTAGCCCCACCAGTGGCCCAGGCCGTTGATGACGCCCGCGGCCCAGAACGGAATCCACGCCATCTGCAGCGCCCAGACGGCCACGCCCGGGATGCCGAACAGCAGCACGTCGATCACCAGCATCAGCACCGGGCCCATGAACGGAACGCGGCTGTACACGGCGCGCTCGATGAAATCGTCGGGCGAACCCTTGCCGTACTTCTCCAGCATGTCCTTGTCCAGGCGCGCGCTCTGGTACAGCTCCACGCCGCGCCACAGCACCCGGTGGCTGCCCTGGAAGCGCGGGCTGTGCGGGTCCTCGGCGGTTTCGCACTTGGCGTGGTGCTTGCGGTGCACCGCCGTCCATTCGCGAGTGACCATGGCGGTGGTGAGCCAGGACCAGAACCGGAACCCGTGCGCCACCACGGGATGGAAGTCCACGCCCCGGTGCGCCGCGCTGCGGTGCAGGTACAGCGTGGTGCTCATCATGGTCAGCTGGGTGACCACCAGCAGGTAAACCGCCATCTGCCAGTAGGCCGCCTGCGTGAAGCCGCGCGCCAGCCAGTCGAACAGTGCAAGTGACATCGGGAAGGACTCCGGGAATCAGGCGCAGGGCCCGTGGACAGGGGCCGATGATGCCCGCGCCCGCGGGGCCGCGTCACCCTGCGACCACGTATGGTTGCACTGTAGGAGGGCCTTCAGGCCCGACCCACCCGCCCTGTGCGAGGGCCTTCAGGCCCGACCCGCCCCGCCCGGAAGCGTCGGGCCTGAAGGCCCTCCCACATCCCGGGCCGGACGCTCGGGCAGTTCGCGCACGTGCACGTCCAGCTGCGGATAGGCGAACGCGATGCCGTTCTCGTCGAACAGTTCGATCAGGCGGGTGTTGAGCTCATTGCGCGCCGCCAGGCGGTCGCCGATGGTGCCCACGAACACGCGCAGCTCGAACTCCAGCGTGCTGGCGCCGAAGTTGAGCAGCCAGCTGGTGGGCGGCCGGTCGGACAGCACGCGCGGGTTCTCGGCGGCGGCCTGCAGCAGCAGGCGGTGCACCAGCCGCGGGTCGGTGCCGTAGTCCACGCCGATCTTGATGGTGATGCGGGTGGCTTCGTCGCTCAGGGTCCAGTTCACCAGCTGGCCGGTGATGAAGGTCTTGTTGGGAACCACGATTTCCTTGTTGTCGAAATCCACCAGCGTGGTGGCGCGGGTGCGGATGCGCGTCACGGTGCCGTCGAGGTTGTTGACGGTGATCACGTCGCCCACCCGGAACGGTCGTTCGAACAGCAGGATCAGGCCCGAGACGAAGTTGGCGAAGACCTCCTGCAGGCCGAAGCCCAAGCCCACCGTCAGCGCGGCCGCCATCCACTGCAGCTGGCCCCAGCGCATGCCCAGCAGCCCCAGGCCCACGACCACGCCCACCAGCACGATGGCGTAGCGCGACACGCTGGTGATGGCGTAGCGCGACGCCGCGTCCATGTGCACCTTCGACAGCAGTCCAATCTCGATCAGGCCCGGCAGGTTGCGCGCCGCCACCACCGTCAGCGCCAGCACCAGCACGCCCAGCATCGCGGCCATCAGCGTCACCGGCACGCGCACGTCCACGCCGTCAGTGCCGGTTTCGGTGATCGACCACAGGGCGAACTCGTCGAAGCGGCCGAACGCCGGCACCAGGCTCGACCACACCCACGCCAGGCCCACCACCAGCAGGGTCAACCGGATGGCGCGCAGCAGGCTGCGGGTTTGCGCGTTGACCTTGGCCAGCGTGATCTCGTCGTCGGACTCGGCCACGATGGCCTCGCCGCCGTCCACGGCCTCTGCCCCGCCTTCGGCGAGCGCTTCGGCCTCGGCCTGGCGCCTGACCTCGAGCCGGCGCAGGGCCAGCCGTCGCTCGCCCAGCACGAACCAGCGCGACAGCAGCCCATGCAGCACCGCCACCGCCGTCACCATGCTGACGCTGGCGAAGGCCAGGCCGAACACGATGCCCACCGAGTACACGTAGCCGTCCAGCGCCAGCACCGCGCAGGCCAGCAGCGAACCGGGCAGGGCCACGCGCAGCGCGCGGCGCCAGCGCGAAGGCTCGATGCTGGGGCCGCGGCGGTGCATGAGCTGTTCCGGCGCCAGCAGGCGCCACAGCGCCCACGCCGACAGCAGCGACACCAGCAGGATCGCCAGCCGCGCCTGCACGGTGATGGCCAGCTCCTGGTTGCGGTTGAAGGCCAGCGCGACGATGAAATAGAGCGGCAGCAGCCCCAGCGCCAGGCGCGGAACCCAGAGCATCAAGGCCTCACGGCGCGGGCGGCTCCAGCGGAAATGCGCGTGCGCCAGCCCGCGCTCGCGCACCAGCCAGCGCAGGAAGGCCAGCGTGAACGTCGGCACCGCCACCGCGGCCAGGGCCAGGCCCAGCGAATCGCTGTACTTGCCCGGCGTGCCCAGCTCCTGCAGCAGCAGGCCGGCCAGCAGCAGGGCCGCGGCCCAGGGCAGGGACGCCAGCAGCGTCCAGCCCAGGGCCAGCAGGGTCGGGCGCATGTGCACTTCGCGCGTCACCTGCGCCAGCCCGTCCAGCCGGCGGCGCGCCTGGCGCTGCAGCCCCAGCAGCCCCAGCACGCCCAGCACGCTGAAGACGTAGGGCCATGGCGACTGGGCGAACGAGCGTCGCAGCAGCTCGAGCGTGGTGGCCATGCGCGAAGGCTTCACCAGGTCCGCCAGCCCGGCGGGCACCAGTGCAAGCCAGGCGCTGTCCACCGGCGGGTGGCTGCGGATCCACAGCAGGTGCCGGTCGAGCGTCTTGCGCAGCTGGCGGTTGGCCTCGATGCGCGCCTTGACGCTGCGCTCGCTCTGTTCAAGCGCGGTGATGCGGCGCCACATCAGCGGCTCCAGCCGGTCGGCCAGGTCCAGGCGTTCGCGCAGCAGGTCCTCCAGCGGATCCTGGGCGGCGGTGTTGGCGGCCAGGCCTTCCTCGTCCACGCCCGGTGCGGTGTCGCGCAGTCGCTGCGCGGCCTGGGCGTGGTCGGCCAGTTCGCGCTGCAGTTCGTTCAGGCCGATCATGCGCAGGCGCAGTTCGCCCAGCGTCTGCTCCACTTCGCCCAGCTGCTGGCTCAGCACTTCCTCGGGCTCGAGCCGGCGCAGCTCGGCCCACAGCCAGTTGCCCACCTCTTCGCTGCGGCCGCCCAGCTCCACGCGGGAAACGCTGTCGCGCAGGCCGGCCAGGTCGCGGGCCAGGGCCTCGTCCTGCTGGGCCAGGAAGCGCCGGCGTTCGGCCAGCCGTTCGTTGGTCTGCACCAGCTCGTCGGCCAGGCGGGCGTTGTCGGCGGCGGCGGTGGCCACCACCGGGTCCGCGCCGGACAGCGCCTTGGCGCGCGCGGCGGCGGCGGCGGCGAGCTTCTCCAACTCTTCGCGGCCAATCGCGGCGATGCGCTGCTGCAGCAGGGCCAGGCGCGGCGTGCGCAGGTCCAGTTCGTGGCGCAGCGTGCGCAGCTCGAGCTCCTGCAGCCGCTGGCGCATGCCGCCCAGGTCCTGCTGGTCCTGGCGCAGGGCCAGTTCGGCGCTGCGCTGGCGACGTTCGGCGGCGTTGCGCAAGCGGCGCGCGTCGGTGAGTCCGGCGGGTTCACCGGCGGCGGCCACCACGGGGACCGCCAGTTCGTCGATGCGGCGCTGCAGGTCCGCGATGGACGTTTCGGGGCCGGCCGGCTGAGCCAGTGAACGCGACAGGTCGGCGGTCACCGCCTCGATGCGTTCGCGCAGCTGGCTGACGGCCATGCGCTCCTGTTCCAGCGCGGCCTCCAGGGATTCGATGTTGGTGGTGCGGGGCAGACGCGCGCGCCAGGCGGCGAGCGACCGGCGCGCGTCCACCGCCAGTTCGGCCTCCAGTTCGGCGGTGCGGGCCGGGGCGTTGGCCGCCTCGGCGCGCAGCGCCTCGCGCCGCTGCTCCAGCGCCTTGGCCTCGGCGTCGGCGGTGGCGGCGTCGGCCAGCACGTCGGCCAGCGCCTTGTCCTGCGGGGCGGGTTCGGCGCTGCCGCCCGAGCCTCCCAGGGCCTTGGGCAGCGCCGCCGACGCGAACGAAGCCGGCAGGCACAGGGCCAGCGCGCACAGCGCCATGGCCCAGCGGAAAGATGCGGTGGTGCGGAAGGAAGTGCGCATCGCGCAAGGCTAGCCCCCGCGGGCGAAGCCGGCAATTCGCCGGGCCGCTGCCGCTCTGGGACAATGCCGCCATGCCCGAACTGCCCGAAGTCGAAACCACCCGGCGCGGCCTTGCGCCCCACGTCGAAGGCCGCGTGGTCACCGGCGTGGTGCTGCGCCGGCCCGACCTGCGCTGGCCGATCCCGCCCGAAGTGGCCGCGCTGCTGCCCGGCCAGCGCGTGCTGGGCGTGCGCCGGCGCGCGAAGTACCTGCTGCTGGACGCCGCGCCGGGCAGTGCGCTGCTGCACCTGGGCATGTCGGGCATGCTGCGCGTGCTGCCGGCCCGCACCCCGGTGGAAACCCACGACCACGTGGACATCGCGCTGGATTCGGGCCGCGTGCTGCGCTTCACCGACCCGCGCCGCTTCGGCTGCCTGCTGTGGCAACCCGCCGGGCAGACCCACGAACTGCTGCAGCACCTGGGCCCCGAGCCGCTGTCGGACGCCTTCGACGCCGACTACCTGTACCAGCGCAGCCGCGGCCGCAAGGCGCCCATCAAGGCCTTCCTGATGGACCAGGCGGTGGTGGTGGGCGTGGGCAACATCTACGCGGCCGAAAGCCTGTTCCGCGCCGGCATCGCGCCCTCGCGCGCGGCCGGCTCGGTCAGCCGCGAACGCTATGCCCGGCTGGTGGACGCCGTGAAGACCATCCTGGCCCACGCCATCACCCGCGGCGGCACCACCCTGCGCGATTTCCTGAACCCCGACGGCGCGCCCGGCTATTTCGAACAGGAACTGTTCGTCTACGGCCGCGAAGGGGAGGCCTGCCGGACCTGCGGCCGCACGATCCGCGACGGCCGCATGGGCAACCGGGCCACCGCCTGGTGCCCGGGCTGCCAGCGCTGAGGGCGTCGGCGCAGGCAATTGGCTATAGTGTCGGCATCCCGCGCAGACGGGACCCGGGGACCCATGAACGAAACGGCGGACATCACCCAGTGGCTCAGTGCCGCGCGCGGGGGCGACAAATCGGCGCTCGACCGCGTGCTGGCGACCCTGTATCGCGAGCTGCACGGCATGGCGCGCCGCCAGCTGGGCGGCCAGCAGCATGGCCACACCCTGGACACCACCGCCCTGGTGCACGAGGCCTACCTCAAGCTGGCCGGCCGCGCCGAAGCCGAGTTCGAAGACCGCGCCCACTTCTTCGCCTACGCCGCCTCGGCCATGCGTTCGGTGGTGGTGGACTATGCCCGCCAGCGCATGGCGGTGAAGCGCGGCGGCGACCTGCACCGGGTCACCGACCTGCCCGAGGATGCGGGCGGCGGCATGCGCCTGGACGAGGACATGCTGGGCCTGGACGTGGCCCTGAACAAACTGCACGACCTGGACCCGCGCCTGGCCCAGGTGGTGGAGATGCGCTACTTCGCCGGCCTGTCGGAAACCGAGATCGCCGGCCTGCTCAAGCGCTCCGAGCGCAGCGTGCGCCGCGACTGGCAGAAGGCGCGCATGTTCCTGCTGGCCGCGCTGCAGGGCTGAACCCGGGGCATCCCCGTGGACCCTGAACGCTGGAAGCAGCTGTCCCACCTGCTCGACGAGCTGCTGGAGCTTGACGGCCCGGTGCGCGCGCGCCGCCTGGCCGACATCCTGCGGTCGGACGCCGAACTGGGCGACGAACTGCAGCGCATGATGGCCCTGGAGGACGATCGCCCGGACTTCCTGTCCCAGTCGGTGGTGGACGCGGCCGTGTTCGCACCGCAGCCCGGCCAGTCCATCGGGCCCTACCGGCTGGAAAGCCCCATCGGCGAAGGCGGCATGGGCCAGGTGTGGCTGGCGATCCGTGCCGACGGCCTCTACCACCGGCGCGTGGCCCTGAAGCTGCTGCGCCCGGGCCTGGGCGACGCCGGCCTGCGCACCCGATTCACCCGCGAGCGGCAGATCCTGGCGCGCCTGGGCCACGCCCACATCGCGCGCCTGCTCGACGCCGGCGTCAGCACCGACGGCCAGCCCTACCTGGCCCTGGACTACGTGCAGGGCGAGCCCATCACCGACTACGCCCGCAAGCTTTCGCTGCCGGTGCCGGACCGGCTGCGGCTGTTCCTGCAGGTGTGCGCGGCGGTCAGCCACGCGCACGCCAACCTGGTGGTGCATCGCGACCTCAAGCCGTCCAACATCATGGTGACGCCGGCCGGCGACGTTTGCCTGCTGGACTTCGGCATCGCCAAGCTGCTGGACGAATCCGCCGACGGCCAGGGCGAAATCACCGGCACCGGCACGCGCGCCTTCACCCTGCACTACGCCGCGCCCGAACAGCTGCGCCACGGCGTCATCACCACCATGACCGACGTGTATTCGCTCGGCGTGGTGCTGTACGAACTGCTGGTGGGCCGCAAGCCCTACGACCCCGCGCGCCCCAGCGACGCGGCCTGGGAAGAAGCCATCCTCACCGGCGACCCGGTGCGGCCGTCGGTGGCCGCGCTGCGCCTGGCGCGCGAGAGCGGTGCGCCGCACCCGCGCCGGCTGGCGGCCGAACTCGCGGGCGACCTGGACAACATCCTGCTCAAGGCGCTGGCGAAGGCGCCCGAAGACCGCTACGTGTCGGTCGAGGCGCTGGCGCAGGACCTGCGCCGCCACATCAACGGCGAACCGGTGCTGGCCCGGGCGCAAAGCCTGGGCTACCGCACGCACAAGTTCGTCAGCCGCCACTCGGTGGCCATCCTCGTGGTGGTGTCGGTGTTGGGCCTGATGGTGACGGCGCTGGGCTTCATGTATTGGCAATCGAGCAAGGCCATCGTCGAGGCGCAGCGCGCCCAGGCGATGCAGGACTTCGTGGTGGCGCTGTTCGAGAACACCGACCGCGCCGGCAGCGGCGAAGGCCTGGACGTGCGCACGCTGCTGGACGCGGGCGTACGCCGCGCCGACACCGAACTGCTGTCCCAGCCCCAGGCGCGCGCCGAACTGCTGGGCCTGGTGGTGCGCCTGCGCCAGGGCCTGGGCGACGACCGCCAGGCGCTGGAACTGCTCGACCGCCAGTCCCAGGTGCTGGCCACGCTGGCGGGCGAAGCGCCGGCGCACATCGGCATCGAATCGGCGGCGCTGCGCGGCCGCAGCCTGCGTGCGCTCGACCAGCCCGAGGTGTGCGTGCGCGCGCTGGTGCCGTGGATGCCGGTCAGCGAACAGCTGGCGTCGCAGCAGCCGCGCGCGGTGTCGGAGTTCCTGTCGCAGCTGGGCCGCTGCCACCGCGAACTGGGCGGCCTGGACGTGGCGCGCGACCTGTTCGGCAAGGCGCTGGCGCTGCGCAGCGGCAGCGCCGACTCCAAGCCGCTGCAGGCCGAAAGCAAGGCCGACCTCGCCGGCCTGCTGGCCGACGAAGGCCGCCACGCCGAAGCCATCACCGCCATGCGCGAAGCGCTGGCGCTGCTGCGCGAAAGCGGCGGCGACCGCAACGCGCTGGGCGTGGAAATCTGGCGCGACCTGGGCAGCCTGCACCGCAACGTGGGCGACCCACTGGAAAGCGAAGCCTCCTACCGGCAGGCGCTGGAAATCGCCCTCAACCGGTTCGGTACCAGCCACCCGGCCACCACCGGCGTGCAGCGGCCGCTGGGCGCGATCCTGGTGGAGGCCGGCAAGCTCAACGAAGCCGAGCGCCTGCTGCGCCAGGCGCATGAACGCCTGCTGGCGCGCTTCGGTCCCGAACATGCGGAAGTGGCGTCGTCGTGGCAGGCGCTGGGCCTGCTGGCGCTGGAACAAGGCCGGCTGGCGCAGGCCCAGGACGCACTGCAGCGCAGCCTGCAGCTGCGCCGGCGCAGCAACGAACTCGGCGCGCGCGGCTCGGTGCTGTGCGACCTGGCCCGCACGCGCCTGGCCCTGGGCCAGGCTGAAAGCGCCGAACTGCTGGCGCACGAATGCCAGCAGCAGGCCCTGGCCTACGACCCCCTGCTGGCGGCCCGCTCCGAACGCCTGCTGGCCGACGTGGCCAGCGCGCGCGGCAATCCGCAGGCCGCGGCCGCGCTGCTGGCCTCGGCCAAGCAGCGCCTGCTGGCCGAGGGCATCGACCCGGCGGCGCCCGCGCTGTCCATCATCAACCTGGCGCGCGTGCGCCTGCTGGTGGACGGCGGCGACTTCCCCGAGGCCCAGGCCATGCTGGACGCCCTGCACGCCCAGCCGCGGCGCCGCCGCTTCGACTGGGACGACATCGCCCTGCGCACCGACGCGCTGCAGGCGCGCCTGCTGTGCCGCCAGGCCCGCGCCGGCGACGGCCGGGAGCTGGCAAGGGCCACGCTGGAGGCAGCCAGCCAGCGCCAGCCCGAACGGCAGCGCCTGCTGGATGAAATCGCCGAGCTGGTCAGCCCCTGCGGCCGCGGTTGATCAAGGCGGTCAGTCGCCGCCGCCCAGCGGCAGCTGCGGCTGCTGCAGGTCAATCACGCCTTCGCCGGCCATCACTTTCTTGAACTCGCCGCGGCTCACCGACACGTAGCGCTCGTTGCCGCCGATCTCCACCTGCGGGCCGTCGCTGAGCGCGCGGCCGTGTTCGTCCACGCGCAGCACCATGGTGGCCTTGCGGCCGGTGTGGCAGATGGTCTTGATTTCCACCAGGTTGTCGGCCCAGGCCAGCAGGTACTGGCTGCCTTCGAAGAGTTCGCCGCGGAAATCGGTGCGCAGGCCGTAGGCCAGCACCGGCACGTTCAGGCGGTCGACGATTTCGGTCACCTGCCACACCTGGGCCTTGGACAAGAACTGCGCCTCGTCCACCAGCACGCAGTGCAGCGGGCCCTTCGCGGCGATGTCGGCGGCCACCATGGCCTGCAGGTCGTCGTCGCGGCCGAAGATGGTGCCGCGCGCCTTCAGGCCGATGCGCGAGGCCACCACGCCCTCGCCGTAGCGGTCGTCCAGCCGCGGCGTGAGGATGAGCGTGCGCATCCCGCGCTCGTGGTAGTTGTGCGCGCTCTGCAGCAGGGTGGTGGTCTTCCCGGCGTTCATCGCCGAGTAGTAGAAATAGAGCTTGGCCAAGGCGGGATCCGGCGGGCGGGAAGCCGCCATTATCGCCGGGCCGGGGCCCCGTGGGGGCCGCGACCCGGCGCGGGGCGATCAGCGCGGGCTGTCGTCCGTGGCCTCTTCCGTGGCCTCGTCTTCGGCCGGGTCTTCGTCGGACGCGTCGGCCGGCACGGTCATTTCGCCCGCCGACTGGATTTCGCCGATGTCCACGCGGCCTTCGCCGAATTCCTTCCAGTCCGAATCCTGCATGCGGAAGTACAGGTTGGGATTCCAGAACTTCTCGTCGTAGTAGTCCGAGCCGTCAATGATGGTGGAACCGTTGGGGCCCGGGATCTCGATCTTGAGGCTGCCGGTGAAGCCCGTCCGGCTGCCCGTGACCTTCATGCGGGCCTGGCGCAGCTTCTGGGCCAGGCGCGGCTTGGCGTAGGTGTCGGCGTACTCGAGGTAGATCGCGTCGCCGATCTCCAGCGCCTGCTTGCGCTCGGCTTCGGTGAGGGCGGCCCAGTACTTCTCGCGCTGCACCAGCATCATCTTGTAGGCGCGCTCGGCCGCCAGGTCCATCCAGATGTAGGCGGCGGGGCGATCCACGGCGGTGCCCTGACCCTTCCACAGCATCTCGGCGATCATGCCCTGCGAGGGCTTGTCGGCGAAGCGCGCGGCGCGGCGGAAGTAGACCATGGCCTGTTCGTAGTTGCCCTTGCGGTACTCCACCAGGCCCAGCAGGCGGAAGCGCAGGTCGGGGTGGTAGCCGAGGAATCCTTCGGACGTCATCACCAGTTCATCGGTGTCGTTCTCGTTGGCGGACTGGGCCGCGCTGGGCAGCGGCGACACCAGCGCCAGGCCAAGGGCGAGCAGCAGGGGGCGGGTGAATTTCATCAACGACTCCGGGTGGGCGGGGGCAGCGCGACTATAGAGGGGATGCGGTGCGACGGTAATCGGTCGCAAGTCACGGTGGCGCGACGGGCGTGGTCCAGCCCAGCAGGGCCATCGCCGCTTGCCATTCGCTGTCGCCGGGTGCGGCCACGGTGAGTTCGCGGCCGTCGGCGGGATGCGGGAAGGAAAGCCGCCACGCATGCAGCAGCATGCGGTGCACGCCGCGCATGCGGAAGGCGTTGTTGTGGCGACCGTCGCCGTGGCTGGAGTCGCCAATCAGGTGGTGGTGGATGTGCTTGAGGTGCCGGCGGATCTGCCTGAAGCGCCCGGTTTGCGGCGAACAGCACAGCAGCGCGTAGCGCGACGTGGGGTGCTGGGCGCTGGGGATGTCGAGCTCGGCGGTGGCCAGGCGGCGGTAGGTGGTGACGGCGGGCTTCTTCTGCGGCTTGCCGGGACCACCGTCCAGCGGATGGTCGATCACGCCCTCTTCCGGCTCGGGCCAGCCGCGGCACACGGCCAGGTAGTCCTTGCGGAAGGCCTGCGACATCAGGCTCTTGCCCAGCGCCGAGGCCGTGTCGCGGTCGAAGGCCAGCAGCAGGCAGCCGCTGGTGGCGCGGTCCAGGCGATGCACCAGGAACACCGGCTTGCCGAACTGTTCGCGCAGCCGATCGGCGGCGAAATCGGTTTCGCCGCGCGCCAGGGCGCTGTCGTGCACCATCAGGCCGGCGGGCTTGTTGACCACCGCAAGGCGTTCGTCGGCGAACAGGACGTCAAGGGCAAGGGTCACGGGCGGCCCGGGAAAGGAATGGGCCGCGATTCTCGCACGGCGCCACCGCCGGCCCGCGGCGTGCCCATCGGCAGGGTGCGCCGCGCGGGTCCACGCGCTAGGCTGCGGGTGCACACCACGGAGATGCCGGCATGGCCAAGCGACACCACGCATTCGCCCTGGGCGCCGCCGCCCTGCTGTCCGTCGGCACCGTCGCGGCGCGGCCACCCGATGGCCACGGCGTGCTGGCCCCCGCGGACGCCGCCGACCGCATGAGCCCCGAGCTCGACCGCCGGCTCGTGGACGAGGTCAACGCCAACGTGGCCCGCCTGCAGGCCGCCGGCAAGATGCCGCCCAAGACCCAGTCGCTGACCGCCATCACCTGGCCCCTGGGCCCGGTGAACGGTGCCGGCACGCAGTGGCACGGCATCTCCAACTTCGTCGACCTCAACGCCGCGTTCCCCAACCAGGTGACCGACTACACCTGCGGCACCCGCAGCTACGACAACGCCTCGGGCTACAACCACCGCGGCATCGACTACTTCATCTGGCCCTTCGGCTGGACGCTGATGGACGCCGGCGCCGTGGACGTGCTGGCCGTGGCGCCGGGAACGCTGGTGGGCAAGGGCGACGGCAACCCCGACCGTTCGTGTTCGTTCGACGCGCCCGACACGCCCAACTACGTCACCGTGCAGCATTCCGACGGCACCATCGCCCGCTACCTGCACATGAAGACCGGCTCGGTCACCACGCTGCCCATCGGCGCGCCCATTCCGGCCGGCACGCCGCTGGGCAAGGTGGGCAGCAGCGGCGTGTCCACCGGGCCGCACCTGCACCTGGAGCTGCGCGCCAGCAACACCGCCGGCGCCGCGGTGATTGAACCGCACACCGGCACCTGCAACAACGTGCCCACGCGCTGGGCGCAGCAGCGCAGCTACCACCAGCCGGCGGTGAACCGCCTGTCCACGCACAGCGCCGCGCCCGGCTTCGCCAGCTGCCCGTCCACCACCGACCAGCCGCGCTTCAAGAACAGCTTCGTGCCCGGCGACCCGGTGACGCTGATGGCCGCCTACCGCGACCAGGGCCCGGGCCAGGCCACCCAATACCGCGTGCTGCGCCCCGACGGCAGCGTGTTCGACAGCTGGAGCCACAGCCAGAATTCCGCCAGCACCTACAACGCCTCCTACTGGTACTGGAACACCACGCTGCCGGGCAATGCGCCGCTGGGGCTGTGGAGTTTCGAGGCCACCTACCAGGGCACCACCACGCGCCACAATTTCCAGGTGGCCGCGGCCAACCCCGGCACCGTGGGCGCGTTCCCGACGGAAGTGTCGGGCAGCTGGTTCAACACGCAGACCTCGGGCCAGGGCTTCAATCTCGACCTGGTGTCGGCCAACCGCTTCCTGCTTTATTTCTACGGCTTCAACAACGCGGGCAGGCAGCTGTGGCTTTACGGCGACTACAACCCGGGCAGCGCCACGTTCGCCTGGAACAAGCCGCTGAGCGTGGACATGTACGTGCTCGAGGGCGGCGGGTTCCAGAGCTTCGCACCGCCGCCCAGCCGCATCTGGGGCACGGCGCGCGTCATCTTCGAGAACTGCCGGCGCGCCACCGTCGAGCTCACGGGCGAAGAGGGCAGCCAGATCCTGCAGCTCGACAAGCTCAACACCACGATGGGGCTGAACTGCCCGTAGCCATTGCGTCGGGCGGTCTTCACGCGGGGGCCTGCGCGGGGTAGGAAAAAAGCTCGCCGACGCCCTTCGGGGTGGCGGCCGCGGCGGCGCTTGGGCATGCTCGGGGCTGGCCCATCGATGCGGGCCGCGCCGTCATCCCGGGAGTCCCACATGTTGAACCGCTTGCTCGCCCGTCTGTCGGGCGCCCTGCTGCTGGCCCTCGCGCTGGCCGTGCCCGCCTCCGCGCGGGACACCGCACCGCCCAAGGGCGTGGTCGAAGTCGCCTCGGTCGAAGGCATCACCGAATACCGGCTGGACAACGGCCTGCGCGTGCTGCTGTTCCCCGACGCCACCAAGCCCACCGTCACGGTGAACCTCACCTACCTGGTGGGCTCGCGCCACGAGAACTACGGCGAAACCGGCATGGCCCACCTGCTGGAACACCTGCTGTTCAAGGGCACGCCCACCCACGAAGACATCCCGGGTGAAATGCGCCGCCGCGGCATCCGCTACAACGCCAGCACCTGGCTCGACCGCACCAACTACTTCGGCAGCTTCGCCGCCGGCGAAGACAACCTGGACTGGCTGCTGGCGCTGGA
>Ga0075158_10001610_pt1 | contig 16891 bp, 12 predicted proteins | sample JI91814BDNA_FD_70968 | JGI IMG/M metagenome (GOLD analysis project Ga0075158, IMG submission 70968) | Wastewater effluent complex algal communities from Wisconsin, to seasonally profile nutrient transformation and Carbon sequestration -... | ecosystem: Engineered > WWTP > Effluent > Algae... | reverse complement strand
TCTCCTTTCTCCTCTCTCCTTTCTCGCGCAGCGCCCTGTCGCTACGCGTCGACGAAAATCCAAGGTTCGGAACCCTGGAAGCAAATTTTTTCGAGTTTATCCGATCGACGTAAGTCTCTTACCAGAAAGGATTTAGGGCGACCCCTGCAGTGCTCAGTCCCACGATGTTTCAAAAGTTTAATTGACGCGGCGAATCTCGTGGGTATCTTTGGGGGCATGTGGAGGAAAGTGGAGGGTTTTGGAGGCCAGGGGCGAAATTCATTACCACCCTTAAACTGGGTAACGGATGGATAAGGTCACGAATGCTCGTTGGAAGTTATCGCCGAACGCTAGATGAAAAGATGCGGGTGGCGATTCCCAAACCACTACGAGATGCTCTTGGTTTCCCAGATCGAAACGAACTCTATTTGACTCCAGGTACCGACCGATCCTTGGCAATCTACACTTCAGAACATCTAAGTCAGTTAGGAGAAACACTGGCTCAAAAATCGCCCGTGGCTCAGGAGACCAGAGCCTTCACGCGGCTGTTTTACGCCCAAACGCAAGTCGCAGAAATCGATAGTCAAGGACGGCTACGAATACCCTCTGAACTTGCGAAGCTGGCGGCATTAGATGGAGAAGTGATTTTGTTAGGCGTTCGTGACCATATCGAAATCTGGGCTGTCACCGCTTGGGATGCGTTTCTCGAGCAGACACAACCACTTTACGATCAGTTAGCAGAACGAGCCTTTGAGACGACGAACTCAAGACCCATAAAACCAAACGAACCATAAAGGAGTGATCCTTCGATTTCGCTTTAGGTTGAGAACCATCGAGCTTGCGGCCACGGGCTTGATGAAGTGAAGCCACCTTCACCATTTCTCTTCCGATCATTTCACGGATGGAATGGTTGCGAAATAGCACCCGCCTACTTCTTGATGTAGGAGGTGTGCATTGCTGTAACCAGCTCGGGAATGAATGGACGCATTCCCGGTTACAGTCAATCTTCGTTTCAACTACAGCGACGCGAATGTTAGTTCCCGTGTCCTACCCAGAAACTTCCTGGATCGGCCACTTCAAACAATGGTCGATAATAATCTTGCAGACCACTTAAGCATGAACGACTTGGGGTCCAAACCAACATTAATCCCGCTTGCCATTGCTCTTGTTGATGATCAGCCACCGAAACCGCATCACCTGGAATTCCAAGATTAAATGAGCTTTGCAGATTCACTTGGGAACAAATCGCGGTCTCAATCATCGCACCAATAACCGCATGCTTCTTATCCGTCCAACCAGCCGAAATCTCAAAGAATGTAGCACTCTCTTGATCTAGCACATGTCTTGTAAACAAGCGGTATTGATTCAAGGCTGTCAACGTACCACTAGTGCTCACCAAGGCACCGGCGTCATTCAAAATAAAACCACCAGACGAACTTGATTGCATTCCATTGGCAAAGCGAAATCCAAATTCGTGACATGGCTCGAACATATAGCTCAGCTCGCCACGCAATTGAACTAAGTCCGTGTTCAAGTACCAACGTTCCGCCAAATAATCAACGACTAAACCACCTTGTAATCCATAGTCGGCGCGGCGAAACATACCAGCGGTCAAATAGACTTGGCTCCGACCATCAGCGGTAAACTCAGCACCCTCTAAATTTGCTTGCACCGTCCGCACGCCTACCTGGGCTCCCATCTCACCGTAGAACAAACCAGGAATAGGCGTGCTCCATTGCAAACTCTCTTGGAATCCAAAACTCCCCGATCCATCGCCGCTCCAAGGATTTGTACCAGCGCCAGCGAAATTCATCGCATTGCTAAAAGCCAATGCACCAACCGATAACCGAAGTCGGCATTCATTCATGCAACTACCATGACTTCGAACTCCGCAGCCGCAGCCCATATCGCCACAGCTATCGCAATAAACACCACCTTCTTCATACACATTCATCATCGGTTCGCCATAAACCATCCCCTGCTGACCTTGGCCCAAATCCCCCGTCATCGTTTCATCTGCACCTGTCACATCTGGAATCGGATTCGAAGGAGGCAAGGTGTCAGGTTCAGCCACCTCACCAGTATCGATGTTCTCTTGATACGCGGCAGACATGACTCGACCACGACCGATGCGATCGGATGTTCGGCTCAACGATTTATGGTTCATGCGCTGAGCGGGATGACCAGTGCGATAAGCCGTACCACTGGCAAGAGAAGTGGACGTCGCGGAAGGCATAGATTGGGGTCCGAGTATTGACTTGTACCCAACCGAATTGCGATTAGTGGGTTGGGCCCCTGACTGATAGGAACCACCCGCTCGGTTTTGTGCTGGTATCTCGAACTGGCCATACGAGGAGCGCGCACTTTGTGCCTGCACTCCTGTACCAAATGATGACAGCATTACGGCCAATGCCAACAGCACCGACCGGCTGCAATGGAATCGCTTAACTCCCGAGTTGCATTCGAAGAGCCCGCGATATACCAAACCAACAAGCAGTTTGCTTAACATACCACCAACCTACGCCTTCCTTGACGTCGGTCGCGGCAAACATCCTCCACCCACCTTTGGTTATCGGTACAGCTTCCACAATCGGTACACTCGTTTTGTAAACTTTTTGCAGCTTTTGTGAGGGGAGCCTTTTTGCCACCCTCATCGAGAGGTACCACAACGAGCCACGGCACTAAGCCAATTTAGTTAGTTACGCTTTTCTAACACAAGACCAATGCTAGCAACTCGACAGTAGCAAAACGAAATGGGACTCATGTCGATACGGGGCGTTGTTCGGCAACCGATTGTTGCTGACACAAGCAAAGACGAATCGCATCGCGAGCATAGAGTCCATCCAAGCGCGGCGCGACAACACCCGACTGTACGCTAGCAGCCATGTCGGCAATTTCATCTACAAACGCCGAGACATCATCGGCGGCGGGCAATTCTGGACGAAGCACTTCGCCACTTGTGGTGAGTACCTTCAGGGGCATCGTTTCGCCACCGTCGGTGAAGCCTGCAAATTCGAATTGTAGAGTGGCTTTTTCGAGATAGAGTTCAAAGCCATGGGTGAATGGGCGACCAGAAGGATCGATGGTACCGCTGCTGGCGGCAACCGAGATCGAAGGATCCTCGAATTCAAACAGTGAGTGGCAAAACTTTGCAACTTGGCCCTTCATCGCACCGCGACTGTAAACTCGTTTTGGCATTCCGAAAAGCAAACGAATGAAGTGGGCATCATGGACATGCAGATCGACCAACGGCCCACCGACTCGGTCTGGATCAAAAAAGTCCGGGATCCAATCCGGATTGGATATGATTCGCTTGAAATATCCGCCGATGGGTTTCCCGTATTCACCTGAGGCGGCAACTTTTGCAGCGTAGGCAAAGGGGCCGATGAATGGCAATACTTGCGCGACCATAACAAGTCGACCGTTAGCTTTCGCAGCACTTAAGATCTTGTCGCAATCGGCCGTATTCAGTCCGAGGGGCTTTTCACAAAAAACGTGTTTACCATTTTCAACCGCTTTGAGGGCGGCATCGACGTGCAGATGCGGAGGCAAACAGATATCGAGAACGTCGAGGTTCGGATCGCGTACCATATCTTCTAGGTTCGCGTAAGTCTTCAAACTCGACACATCGATTTGTTCGCCGGGAGGGCCAAAGTTTCCCCGTATACCGCGCCAATCGCCCCCACGCTTCTTTTCCTCTCTCGAGCTAAAGGCGCATAGTTTAGCAGCGTTGCTTCGTTGATAAGCTAGATAGTGAATCCAGCCCATGAAACCGACACCAACCAATCCGACTCGTATCATGGAATGTGCACCTTATCTGTTCTTATTGTTGGCTAATTAGCTTCAAAAATCGCTGGTACGCTTCTTCCCACATCGCGCCATTTTGGGGTTCGTAAACGGCGATTTCATCACTTTTACGAATTCGTTCACGTGCCGCATTCACATCGGCTAGTTCACCAGCCCCAATCGCTTGCATCGCGATATTTCCCAAGGCTGTCGCTTCGACAGGACCAGCGATCACGCGTCGTTGGCAAACATCTGCCGTCATTTGGCAAAGGAGTTTATTTTGTGTGCCACCACCGACAATATGAATGACCTTTTTCGTTGAACCAGTTAGCTCTTCAAGCCATCCCAGGCACAATCGATAACGCATGGCCAAGCTTTCTAAGCTGCAACGAGCTACGGCGGCATCGGTCTCAGGTACCGGCTGACCTGTGCGTTTGCAATAATTGCGAATCGCTTCTGGCATGTTACCTGGCGCGACAAAATCGCGATGATCGGGATCGATCAACGATCGCAACGGCGCCGATTTAGCAGCGCTCTCGACCAAGTGATCCCAATCATAAGTTCGTCCTTCACGGACCCATTGTTCTCGACACTGCTGGAATACCCACAGCCCAGAAATATTCTTTAGCAAACGGGTGCTACCGCGAACTCCACCTTCGTTCGTAAAATTCAATCGCATACAAACATCGTTGATATAGGGGCGAGGTACTTCTACTCCCATCAACGACCATGTGCCCGAACTGATGTAACACCACTCCGGTTTTGCGGGCGCAAATTGTTCGGCTGGAATCGCCACAATAGCGGCAGCCGTATCATGGGTCGGCGGCAGAATAACGTCCGCTTCACGGAGCCCCGTCCATTCGCGTACCGACGCTTGAACAGTGCCGATTTTGGTACCAGGTTCCGTAGGCTTACTGAAGAGTGGTGGTGGAATAAGAAACGCTTCCAAAATTTTCTTCGACCATTCGCCCGTTTCTGCATTCATCAATTGTGTCGTACTCGCGTTGGTTCGCTCATTACAAATCTCGCCACTGAGCAACCAATGAAACAAATCGGGCATCATTAGAAATCGATCTGCCACATCGAGCAAGTTTGAGTTTTCCAGTCGCATCGACAGCAACTGATATGCCGTGTTGATTTCCATAAACTGCACGCCGGTTTCGGCAAAGATCTCTTCGCGGGGCAGCAACCGAAATGCTCGGTCAAAAATACCTGTTGTACGTTGATCTCGATAATGGAAACATGGGCCTACAAAATCGCCCAACGAATCGAGCAGTACATAATCTACACCCCATGTATCGACCCCGATACTCTGGATAGCATCGCCATATTTCTTGGCAGCAACAGATAGACCTTTTAATGTCTCTTGCCACAGTCCGACCACATCCCACAACAAACGACGACCGCAACGAGTGCCGCCATTGGTAAACCGATAGACCTCTTCTAATTCAATACTGTTGGACAGGACGCGTCCTGCCAGAACTCGACCTCCGGATGCACCAAAATCTACGGCAATTCGAATGGGTGATGAACTCATGAATGTTTGTCGTTTAGAAAAAGCTAAGGATTAGAAAATGGGTGGGGTGGATCTCTATCAAAAATGGTCTTCTATTTTGACAGAATGGTCATCAATTCGCTACCATTGATGGCCCGAACAGGGGTGGACAACAGCAAAAAACTGCCCAGCCTCCAATTCCTTTTGCCCCCATTGGCTTATACAGATCGAGTTTCCTCTGCACACCGTGTCTCTTTGGCACTGTTTCTACTGAACAGTATCCTGAGAACATAGTATCCTGAGAACATAGTATCCTGAGAACATAGCGTGACAGCCAGAACTCTACCCGATAAGTCATTTGTCGGGCAGTGCCCCGCCGAAGACCTTCGAAAATTACTTTCCCAAACACCGTGACTTTCGCTCACTACCTCTTCACCTTCTCAATACAAAACCATGCTGAAAAACAATCTTCGTCATCGCTCCGATTCGCAATCTAATCCACAATCCAGTTCGCGCCGAAACTTTCTAAAGCTTGCCGCCTCGATACTGCTCCTACCAACCGCGCTGAGCCTCGGTTGCCAACCTCCTAAGGAAAACGCTAAATCTCCTGATTCAAAATCGGCAGATGCATCAACCAAATCGAGCGACAAGAAATTCAAGATTGCCGTGGTACCGAAAGGAACGACCCACGTCTTTTGGAAGTCTGTCCATTTTGGTGCCGCTCAAGCCGCCGAAGAGTTTGGTGCTGAAATTTTGTTTCAGGGACCACAGAAAGAAGACGATCGCGATCAACAAATTAGTCTTATCCAGAGTTTGACCATCAAGGGTGTTGATGGAATCTGTTTAGCACCACTCGACTCTGAAGCTTTGGTGCGTCCCGTCAATGAAGCGAAGAAAGCCGGTATACCTACGGTTATCTTTGATAGTGGCTTAAACGCCCCTGACTCCATTGTTAGCTACGTTGCCACGGACAACTTTCTCGGCGGCAAAATGGCCGCTGAAGCGATGGCCAAAGCCCTGAATGAAAAAGGGCGGGTCATCATGTTGCGATACGCTGTGGGTAGCGAAAGTACCGAGCAGCGCGAAGAAGGCTTTTTGGCCAAAATCAAAGAATATCCGGGCATAGAAGTTCTCTCGTCCGATCAATATGCGGGGACTTCCGTTATGTCATCGGTAGACAAAGCTCAACAGCTCTTTCAACGTTTTGACAATAAAGTCGATGGAGTTTTCGCTGTGTGCGAATCCAATGCGGATGGTGTTCTCAAAGCCATCGAAGATAGCGGCCTGTCGGGCAAAATCGTGTTCGTTGGCTTTGACCCTAGCGAGAACTTGCGGGCCGCCTTAGCCAACAAAAAAATGTCGGCGATCATTCTGCAAGATCCCGTCAACATGGGTTATCAAGCCGTCAAGACGATGATCGAGCATCTGCAAGGCAAAGAAGTTGAAAAGCGAATCGATACGGGTGAATTTGTGGCAACACCCGACAACCTCACGGATGAGAAGATCAACAAACTTCTCAACCCAGCTCAGAAGTAATCAGCTTCTTTCCTGAGTCTTGCAAGGGATTCGTCATTTGCTCACAACGTCGTTATTGAATGTAACTGCAGTCTCGAAAAGCTATGCAGCGAATCGTGTACTCTCCCATGTCAATTTAACGTTATCCCGTGGCGAAATCCTGGCCCTACTCGGCGAAAATGGCGCAGGCAAAAGCACTCTCATCAAGATCCTAACAGGTGCCGTGCGACCCGATGCCGGCACCGTTATGCTTGATGGAAACCCCATCGTACATGGTAACACCGCCTTAGCCCGACATCTCGGAGTGGCTGTGGTCTATCAGGAACTCAGCCTGTGCAACCACCTCACCGTTGAAGACAACATCATGCTCGGGCGCGAGCAACAGCGCTTAGGAATCTTGGATCGTCAAACGCAACGCAAGATTGCCGTCGAGGCTTTAGCGAAACTCGGTCAGCCGGAAAGCTGGCTCGATCGAAGAGTCTCAAGTTTGTCTATCGGCCAAAAGCAGTTGGTTGAAATCGCGAGGGCAATCGCGCAAAACGCCAAGATCCTTATCTTAGATGAACCAACCAGCTCCCTTTCCCAACAAGATGCCAGACAACTCTTTGATGTTGTGCGTCGTTTGCAATCGCAAGGCCTGGGAGTGATTTATATCTCGCATTTTCTGGAAGAGGTTCGCTCACTCTGTTCCTCCTACTTGGTACTCCGCGATGGGACCGTGGCTGGCAGTGGCCAACTTCAGGATACAACACCGCGCGAATTGCTAAAACTCATGGCAGGACGCGACATCGAACAACTTTATCCTGCCAGAAAACAACGACAAGGCGAATGTCGGCTCGAGCTTCGAGCGTTGTGCGGCCACCCTTGGCCTGACAATATTTCACTTACCATAAATCGCGGAGAGATACTCGGTCTGGCAGGACTGGTGGGGTCCGGTAGAACTGAATTGCTTCGAACCCTCTATGGTCTTGATCCACGTCGAACGGGTGACATTTTCATCGACCAACGGCGTCGAAGCAAATCCCAAGATCCAGCTGACCGAATTCGCGCTGGTGTCGCCATGATATCCGAAGATCGCAAACAAGAGGGACTCGCGCAAAGCATGTCGATTAAAGACAATATGACATTGAGCGACATGCGTCCCTTCAGCTTGTTCGGCTGGCTCAACGAAACCAAACGCGACCAATGTTGCCATGAGTTGAAAGAGAAATTTTCGATTAAAGCCCTCAGTTGTGATGTTCCCATTTGGACGCTCTCCGGTGGCAATCAACAAAAAGTAGCTCTGGCTCGAGCGGTGCATCAAAAAGGAACTATTTGGCTTCTAGATGAACCAACACGCGGAATCGATGTTGGCACGAAAGCAGAACTATATCGCTGGATGGCAGAGCTCGCAGAAAAAGGGGATTCGCTATTATTCGTCAGTTCTTATTTTCAAGAATTGCTGGCCACGTGTGATCGAATTGCCGTTATCTCGCAGGGAAAACTTGTCGAAGTTCGACCGACAGAACAATGGACAGAACATGAACTCATGCAATACGCGATGCAAGGTCGTGCGTGAGAGCATCACTAAATTCAGAATCGCTATTACTTACTCGCAATCCCATTTTCGCTTTTTGATTTGACTTCCCTATGTTGCGCTCACTCATTACGCCTCTTGTTCTCGGCGCGATTTATCTTCTGTTGAGCCTTTTGGTTTATGGTGGATATTGTCTCGATGTAAGCTGGGAAACACGTTCCTGTTCACTGGCTGGGTGGCTCGTGGGTTTGGTGATTCTATTTGTGGGTGTTGTTGTTCTCAAGAAGCACATTCACGCCCCCAGCCCCACTCTCATTCGCTGGGTGCCTATCAAACAAGCGGACCAAATCGTTGGTATTCTTGGTCCCATGCTCGTATTGGGTCTCGTAGTGTCTCTGTTCGCCATGGCAGATGCCTACCGTAATTTTCAAGGCAACTTCTGGTCGTTACCAAGTTTCCGACTCATCATGCTGCAAACTTCCGTAGTTTCCATTGCAGCCTTAGGCATGACGCTGATCATTGCATCAGGCGGCATTGACCTTTCCTCTGGAACAGCCTTGGCTTTGTCCGGGGTCGTCCTAGGCTTGGGCTTGGAAGCGGACCTCCCGTTTGTTGCAGCCGCTTTGCTATGCGTTACATGCGGAACATTGTGTGGAGCTATTAACGGCACACTCATTAGCTTCATGAAGTTACCACCATTTATCATCACACTCGGCTCGATGACGATCTTTTTGGGAATCGGCAAAATGATTGCTACCGATGGTGGAACCGTGAAACCTCCAGCGGGAAGTATTCCCAATTGGATTGCTGATATGGTCACGTTGTTCCCTGATCCTGCCTGGATCGCTTATCCGCTACTCCCCAATGTGGCCTGGGGAATATGGTTCGTGTTCGGCTTGGCGATTTTGGCCGCTGCAACCTTGAATCGTACGGTGTTCGGTCGACATATTTTTGCCATCGGATCAAGCGAGTCGACGGCTCGACTGTGTGGTATCCCGATCGCCCGCACCAAGATCGTCATTTATACATTGGCAGGCTTCTTGGTAGGAATCGGTGGCGTTTTTCAATTCGCGCGTCTTTCACAAGGCGACGCGACAGCCGGTGTTGGACTTGAACTCCGCATCATCGCTGCAGTCGTGATTGGAGGGGCCAGCCTCAGTGGAGGACGGGGATCGATTATTGGCACACTATGCGGTGCGGCCATTATGAGTGTCATTAAACTGGGTTGCACAGCGCTCGGCTTGGGAAACCAACTTGAAGATATCCTGCTCGGCACAATCATCATTGCTGCTGTCGCTGTTGATCAATGGCGAGTGCGTTCGCAGTCTGCCAGCCCCAATTAATTTACTGCCAGTCTCAGTAAATCTTTTCCGCCCCGCGTCCAAATCACGCGCATGAAAAAGCCGTTGTTATGAGACTCACACACAACAACGGCTATCATCCATCACATGAACTTTTGAGACTTGCTTATCGGGTGAAGCCCAAGAAGAAGCTGAAGACTTGGCGATCGTCGGTATCTGCGTAGTTGACTGGGAATGCGAAGTCGAACGCCAGTGGGGCAGGTCCCATTGCTGGAATCATTACGCGAAATCCTAGACCTGGAGCCACACGGAAGTTCTCTGAATTGAATTCAATATCCGATTCAACGGTACCATAATCGCAGAACACAATACCACGTAACATGTCATCGGCAGTCAGCGGGAAGATGTATTCGAGCGAACCTAACATCTGGAATCGTCCCCCGACAATCACGTCGCTGTCGCGTGGGCTGGCACCGCGGAAACTAAATCCACGCATCGTGCTGTAACCACCAGCGAAGAAGTTTTCGAAGACAGGTGTATCTTCACCGCTAAAACCAAACTTCAAAGAATTGGCCAACACATGGCGACCGCTGCCGTCAGCTCGTTCTCGCATGAGCAAGTAATTGGAATAGTTAACCTGTCCACGAGGGAAAGAGAAGTCACCAAACACTTGGTCATAGATAAGCTCCAACAGATGACCTTCAGTGGCCATAAAGGGATTATCTCGCGTATCGTGCGCTAAACGGAACCGGGCGGTGTACAGTTCGTTACTCCCCAAAACTTCATCAAGCTCAGGAACACCCAACACTCGTGGGTCATAAATCTTAACGTTTTCACCCCGAAGCTCAGAGGAGATCGACAAGTCTGGGGTTAACTCATAACCCAACATCACGCGGGCACCTAATCGCTGTTCGTCCCAGTCGCGATATCGTCGAGTAAACAAGAAACCACCAACCGAGAGACTTACCGGTAGATAACCAAAGAGATTGCGTTCTGTCCAATTGACCGTATAGCGTTCTACACGATTACCGGGCATGATTTCCAAGCGAAAGTTCTGCCCAGCTCCACGCCAAGCTCGACCGCTCCACACATCTTCCCAACTTGTAGCAGGGCGGAACAAATCGAAGTTGCGTTCTTCGACAATGAACTGACCAGCCACACCTAAGTCGCTATTCACCGAACCGCCCAACATCACGCGACCTGTTCGTTCTTCTTGAACATACACATCGATTGGTGCCACACGCTCTCGAGGTTGATAACGAGGGAGGATTGGTGAAGATAGATCAGGGAAAGTTCCGCTTGCGTCCACGCCATAGGGATTTACACCCATAGGCTGTCCGGCAACTGGAACACCGCTGGCCCCTGTATCAACATAACCGCTTTGAACGGGATTCGTCGTACCATAATTGGTCGTGGTATAACCTGGCGGCAAGCCTGCTGGTGGTGCTGCCGATACAACTGGAGGAGCGGCTTGTGAAGGAACTAGAGGTTGGCGAAAATAGTTGCCAGTACCAGCATCGGTTTGAGGATAATAGTTTTGGCCATTTGCACCAGTTACAGGTTGTTGGGGAACAGGATTTTGGCCACGGGCAACGTCAACTTGGTTCCATACTCCAGCCAACTCGTCTGACGATGGTGCCTGACTGACGGAATATCCAGCCGGGCTCACATGTCCAACTGTGGAAGACTGTGGCTTAGAAGATGTACTTAAACGATCATTCTGGGCAGCTGCGGGCAATACAGGATTCGCGGACACCGCTCGCGTGCTGCTGGGTGGCGTGAATGTTTGACATCCAGCCATCAGCAATGCGGCCAAAGCCACCGCAGTGCGGATCAAGCGCTTAACTTGCTTTTCCATTTCGATGGCCATGAACTATCCTTGTTCCCACTTTGAACGCTGAAGCGTTTACCATTCTTTGGCGACTACCTCGCGGTTCAGCGGAGAGTAGTCATATTTCACATTTAGTTCAATGTCGTTCTGCTAATCATTAACGCATTTTCGTACCTTCTTGGTCAGGTGGCTTCACTTCGATTGATGGAGGTGCACCGCCTGTCTGTTGCGTCGCAAAAATTCCGGATGCTGCTAGACGTCGTTCGGCTCGTTGTAGTTCTCGCATATCAATAATTGAGCCAGGTCGCACTCGTCCCAGATAATTAAGTGCCACCGTATGTTTCGTGTGACTTGAGTCGCCTTCGATATGCACGCGAATATCACCTGCGCGATACCGATCACCTTCTTCCACGCGATACACAATATCGATCATGCCGGGCTCTTCTAGGTAACGCGGTTCGGGCTGCACATCGACAAACACAAAGCCTTGGGCACCGTACAGATCTTTGATCGATCGAACATCCCGCATCATCTTGTCTTCATTGAAAAACTCACCGCCACTCATTTTCAAAAGTTGGCCGAGTTCGGATTCATCGTGGTATTTATTGCCCATCACGGCAACATTTCTAACCTTAAAACGCATCCCTTCATAAATCACAAACGTCAGCGTAATCCATTTGCCCGTGGTGTCATAATCGATACGATAACCAACACGAGCCTGGAAGAATCCCAAACTGCGATAATAACCTGCCAGTAGTTCTTTATCCGCTTCAATGGTCGACATAACCGCTTTGTTGGCCATGTATTGAGTGATTCCCCAGCGAGAATCACGCGACTGAATGCGAACCTTGAGCAGTTCTTCAGATGCGAATGTATTTCCTTCGAACTGAATCTTGTCGATTCGCTCCAAAGGCCCTTCATTGATTTCAAACAGAACCATTCGCTCGCTCGGATTTTTGCCAGAGCGAATCTGAATGTCGATGTGATTGAAGCCATTCTCTAAATACAACTCAATCAAGCGACGGCGTGCCAAGTCGAGCGAGGCCGGATTGATCGGATCACCCTTCTTGATCCCGCAATGCTTTTCCAGCATCCCGTTGCTGATACCCCGATTGCCCTGGAATACCACGTCTGTTGCAATAGGTCGCTCACGAACCTCTAAAACGACGACAACTCCACCTTCCGCTTCATATGTCGCAGGCTTAATCGACTCGAATAATTCGGTTCGCCACAGCTCGCGAATGTCGGCTTCAAGTTGTTTACTATCAAACGCACGATCCGTGCGGGTCTGCATATGCGATAAGATTCGATGTTCCGAAACAGTTCGATTTCCGCGGATTTCCACAGCGACAATAATCTTGCCACCATCGGCCGCATTGATGCGGGGGCCACCAGATTCCCAAACTCGGTCGCGAAATTTCGGTTCGTCGAACGCGGGTAACGCGGGTTGCCCACCACCTCCGCCTGGCTGAGCTTTAACAAGCTCCACTGCACCAGCGAGCACAAGCAGAGCAAGCCCCATTCGCGCGAACCATCGCAGAATCGAGGGATTTCTAATGTACATCGCGTCGCATCCGTGATGAAAAACTGCCACCAATTAAGTTCCTGGCAACCGTTTGCGCCTTTGTGAAAGAGCCGCACAGCTGCCGCACAACGCTGATTAGGGTTGTGCTGGAGCGTAAGTAGCAAGTCTCGGAAATTACGGCAATGTCATTTTTGTTTATCCCTTACGCTGCAGGCTAGGCCGCGCAAGACATCCCATCTTGCTAGCTTTCCCCCTATCCCCAACTACAATCTCTTTTGCCCTTACGAATGGTTTAACCCGTACGCCGCAGGCTAGGCCGCGCGAGACATTCCATCTTGCTAGCTTTCCCCCAATCCCAGACTACAATCTCTTTCGCCCCTACGAATCGTTTAGCCCATACGCCGCAGGCTAGGCCGCGCGAGACACCCCATCTTGCTAGGTTTTCCCCTATCCCTAACTACAATCTCTTTCGCCCCTACGAATCGTTTAGCCCATACGCCGCAGGCTAGGCCGCGCGAGACACCCCATCTTGCTAGGTTTTCCCCTATCCCTAACTACAATCTCTTACGCCGTTACGAATCGTTTAACCCGTACGCCGCAGGCTAGGCCGCGCAAGACATCCCATCTTGCTAGGTTTTCCCCTATCCCTAACTACAATCTCTTTCGCCCCTACGAATCGTTTAGCCCGTACGCCGCAGGCTAGGCCGCGCAAGACATCCCATCTTGCTAGCTTTCCCCCAATCCCAGACTACTTCCCATAATCCCTTACCGAGGCCTACTCTCTACTTTCTCGCACGGCGTCGCCTGCCTCGATTACAAGCCCTATGATTCCTTCGCAGTCGTGATGCACTCGGAAAGCCAATTCCCCGTTCGCGATTTTCGTCCTTTTCGTGGTTCGATCAGCCGGGGGAACTAAACTCCCAAAACGCAACACAAAAATGGACAATCAGCACGGCCAATGTGGCCCACAAAACAGTGGATGTAATTGCTCGACTCACATCCCGCGAACTCGTTTTGGGACGGACGCCCCACTGGTAGGCGACCCAGCCCACCATCAAACCACACAGCAAGCTCTTCAATTCTACCCACCAAAAGCCATCGTACAGCCATTGATCCGATACGATTAACCGGCGATGAAAATGAAAGTCCCAGTAATAGGGTCCCAGTTGAGAATGAGTGGAGTTGAACACGACTAAGCTGGTGAGCTTTGCAATCCAAAATGCAAATTGAGTTAGTATCGGAGTACCAACCAAAAAGGCCAACAAAATCGAGGTAAAGAGATAACGACTCGGTTTTACTCCCAAAGTCTTCAGTGCATCGATTTGACCACCGTATTTTTTCCCACCCACATCAGCAGCCACTGCAGCTCCGCATCGTGCCGCAATCAAAATGGTTGCTAAGACGGGAACCAAAATTCGATAAAGTGCAAACCCAATCGAGGCGAGTAACTCCTCCATCAATAACGGCTTCGTGTAAAGCTGATAAGGGAGATAACGGAACGTGAAATAGGTTGCCACAAACCCAACGATGACACCGGCCACGCCAATGTAAAACCAAGCCGACGCCCCCACCACCAAGCTCGCGTAGTGAGCCAAAAACCTGCAGCCCCAACTCGGATTTTTCCACAAGGGCAACAAGTGCAGCGGCAATACCAGAAAACTCAAAACCACTCGTCCCAAGCTTTCAAGCAGACTCAATATCCCGCTTTGAAGATGTTTCAATGCGTTGCCATTCTCAACGACAACTTTGTCCTCATCTTTTTTGATCAGGCCAGCTTCAATTCGACTCGCCACTTCATCGGCAGACCGAGTCTGTAATTCAATTAACGTTTTATGGGAAGGTTCCAAAAGAAAAACATGGTCAGCCACACCTAACCAACTCGCGTAATCATGCGTTACGACAATCGACGTTATACCAAACTTCTGCTGCGTTTCTTGAATCAGCTGCGCTACCTTCTGCGCAGACCAAGCATCGAGTCCGGAAGTGGGCTCATCGTAGAGTAAAATGTCGGGATGCCCAGCCAAAGTTCGGGCGATCGCCAAACGCTGTTTCTGTCCACCGCTAAAGCCTGACACATGTCCTTTGATGGGAACATGCAATGATTCAAGCCACTGCTCAGCTGTGAGACTTCTCTTCTTTGCAGACAACGCCGAAGGTTGATGATCCAGGGCCATTTTTACATTATCGATTGGCGAAAACTCATCGAACAAGGCAAAGCTCTGAAACACTAGCCCTACATGCCCCGCTTGACCATTGAGCTCAGTATTGACGGAACCGCTAACTTGCAATGCACTTTCATCATCAATAAGCCCGGCCAGCACCTTCAGCAACGACGATTTTCCACTGCCGCTCGCACCAACAATGACAGACAGCTTGCCAGCAGGAAATTCAAGGTGCACATTTTCCAGAAGCGATCGATCACCAATCTTGATACCAAAGTCGTTCAAACGAACGGGCGTGTGCGAGAAAATCTCAGTGATTTGCTCCTCTTCGACTACCGACTTCACAGCCTCACTTTTTGTATTGCCCGTTTTCGCAATGTCACTCATGGCACCGCCCCATCTGCCGCAACATTTTTGGGCTTAAGCAATAGGTCGGCATTTTGAAACGGGAATAAGGGAACGTCTTCCCCTAACACGCCTACCCAAGCTGAATCGACGGCGGAAGGAGGATTTTGGGAACCTACATGATTACGAACGATGAGCCAGCGTTGATCTTTTCCGAGAATTTGGCTGCGTAGAACGGCCACCAACTCGGGTGTTAGCCCTTCCGTTTCGGTTCCAAACAACTCCACACCAATTTCATTCGCTAATGGTTGCAAGCTCTCTTCGAATTGCCTTCCGAGTTGCATGGCTTGTTCGCTGCTCATTACTTCTTGCAAGACACTATGCAGTTTTTGGTTGTTAACTACCGCATGCTGAAGAACATCTCCTAAGAAATCTTGAAGCTCGGGGTCATCAATCAACGTTCCCATCGATTCTTGAATCGCTTTTCGCACAGCGGGATTTGACGAAGTTTCGACCAAGATGCGCTTTTGCACCTCGATAAATTCGTCGAAATGTGACTCGAGGACAGGGATGGCTTCCTCTTCAACGAATCGTCGCCATTCGGCTTGAACTAGATTGCGATTGGTAAGAGGTAACACATCGTACGCGTATCGCCACCCAAAACGCCACAGCGACGCCCGATCCCAAAGCTCAAGACCGATATCCTCGACAACGGGCTTCGAATGTTTCTCCACAATGGGCATCACATCGCGTCGGAGCAAGGGAACAAGCTTTTGTTTTACCAATGTCTCTTGGTATTTTTGTCCCAAACCTTGGACACGAGTCCGTTCCTTTTTTACGTACTCAAGAGCGGCTTCTTCGATAATGGGAATCGAACGCTGAAAGACTTCACGCAGTACGGGCATGAGCTTGGCGTTAATTTTAGGAGCTTCCTGCTGATAGTGCAGCATGATTTTGTCGATAACGCGCTTCTTCTTTTCTGGTGGCAACAAGGTGCGAGCAATCCAAACCAAAGATCGCGGTGTCTCGTAATACTCGACGCGTGGCTGTTCCGGCAAAACGTGTCCGTTTCTCCAATAAATTTGCACCAGCTTTTCTCCAGTGCTATTGGATGTTACCTGGAAGACATCTCCTGCAAACTCAAATTGCCCTGTCTCCAGTTCCAAGAATAGGGGATCGCCCACCCTGATCGAACTGTTCGCAGGAAGCCGAATGCTCTGAGTTGTCTGGGAAGTAAAGAGATAGCCGCTCCATGTCCAATTGCGATGTGTTCCGGTCGTGAGTTGATTTCGTACTACCGCAAACCCTATCACCAAGAACAGAATGAATGTAGCTCCCATCAAGCGATGCAAGAGAAGATAATTGAGGCGATTGCCGCGCATGGCAGTCGTTCCAAAGAGTTATCGAAGCCGCTTGATTTAGCGAACCTGGGTCGT
>Ga0075158_10001606_pt1 | contig 16918 bp, 16 predicted proteins | sample JI91814BDNA_FD_70968 | JGI IMG/M metagenome (GOLD analysis project Ga0075158, IMG submission 70968) | Wastewater effluent complex algal communities from Wisconsin, to seasonally profile nutrient transformation and Carbon sequestration -... | ecosystem: Engineered > WWTP > Effluent > Algae... | reverse complement strand
TTTTCCAATTCCTGCCTTTCCTTTACTGGTTATTACTTCCCCGTGAACACTTTGAGCCAGTCTTAAACTACAGTAAAAAGGTTTGACTGCTTTTAAATAAAGCCCTTTGTTACCCACAACGAATGCTTCAGTAGATGTCCCTGTGGAAATAAGGCTATTGGTAACCTTATAGGTTTGTGGGTTACCTTTACTGATTGTAACAGTGGTAACCAAAGTATTGTTGTTGTAAATGGTTACATCAAAAGGAGTTGCTGAATCAGTAGAAAGGTATATCATATTGTTATACCCTCCAACACTGTCATAATAAGGAGCAATCCAATGCTCGGTATCCCTTTGTGCAAAGAGTGTATTAATTGTCAAAAAAATTAATACCAAACTGAGTAGAAATCTTTTCATGAGTATGGAATTAGGATTTCTACAAAAATAAAATAAAAAATGAAATATTTTTAATAAAATTTAAATAAATGTTAAAAAAATATCGCCAATTTTTAACTAAAAGTCATCTTGGATACGAAACTGGTAATTAACTTTTAAACTTGACCTTTGTGATTATCTGGAAATAGTTCTTTAATGGGTGAATTGTAAAATTCTGCTAATTTTTAAGAATATGGCGTTGTATTGATGAGTAGAATAACATTAACAAAAAAATCCCGGTGAAATTCACCGGGAGTCTATTTTTTTTGAAACAGTCAGCTTATAGGCTTACTCTTACAAATCCTGTTACTTTTAAGTCTGCGTTCACAGATTTTACGTAATCAGCAACTGAGATACTTCCGTCTTTAATGAAATCCTGGTGTACCAAAGTATTGTCTTTGTAGAATCTCTGCATTTTACCTTTCAAGATGTTATCGATAATGTTTGCAGGTTTACCTTCTTCAGTAAGTTTGTGTCTTTCGATCTCTAATTCTCTGTCGATAGTTTCCTGAGAAACAGCAGTTTCATCAAGAGCAATTGGGTTCATTGCAGCAACCTGCATAGAAACAGCTTTAGCCGCTTCTTCAGCTCCATCTACTTTAGCAGAAAGAGAAGTGATTGCAGCAATTTTGTTTCCAGCGTGGATGTAAGCTCCTAAGAAATCTCCCTGGATTCTTTCGAAAGATCCGATTTCGATTTTCTCACCGATAACTCCTGTTTGCTCAACTAATTTCTCAGCAACAGTGATTCCGTGGAAATCTGTAGCTAAAAGCTCTTCTTTGGTAGCAGCGAAGATAGCCATTTCAGCTAATTCGTAAGCTAGCTCAACGAATGCTTCGTTTTTAGCAACAAAGTCAGTTTCACAATTTAAAGAAATTACAGCACCTAAAGTGTTGTCTTCGTTTACTCTTGCGATTACTGCCCCTTCAGTAGACTCTCTGTCAGCTCTGTTAGCAGCAACTTTTTGTCCTTTTTTTCTAAGGATATCTACCGCTTTTTCGAAGTCTCCTTCAGCTTCAACTAGAGCTTTCTTGCAGTCCATCATACCTGCACCTGTTTGGTTTCTTAATTTGGCTACGTCTGCAGCAACTGGTGTATAAGACATAATATCTATTATTTTTTATTTAAGATTAGTATTAATTTTTAGCTTATTTTTAGAGCAGTGCAAAGATAATGATTTTAATGATAAACTAAAAAATGACTTTTCACGTTATTAATATATTTAATACTATTTTAAAGGTTTGATTAATGAAAAAAATCTTCTTTCTTCTATTTATATGCATTTTTGCTCTAGGTTTTTCTCAAAAAAAGAAAAAAACAAAATCTAAAGCTGTTGTTGAAAAAGAAACTGTGATTATCTATACCGAACAGGAAGCTGAGATCTCAAAAGAGGCAAGAGTAATTGCCGGTTTCTTGAAACAGAACCCTGGACATGCTAAAACAGACTATTTCAAAAGAAAGCTGATTGATATTATCATGGCCGGTAATTCTCCTGAAGCAAAGCCTACAATTAAACCAATTAGTAAGGAGAAAATTGAAAATATCGTTAAAAATAATGAATTGAATAGCGGAAAGACGATTGCTGCAAATAAAACTTATACTGCTAACGGTAAACCTGTTTCTAATAATACGGCTGCTGCTATTGAAGCTCTGAAAGAAGAAAGAAGAACTACTTTTGCGTCGGTAGGATCTGCTGGCTCTGCAAAGACTGCGGGTACATCTACAGCATCCAAAGCTGAACCAAGTGAAGAAGGTAAGAGAAGAGCAGCAATGCTTACCCACCTATTTAATAATGATGTTAACAAAAGTGAAGCTTATATTAATATCAAGAACAGGTCATCATGTAACCTTATTGTTAAGATAAGTGGAAAAAAATATTATAATCTAACTGTCCCTGCAAAAAGCGAGAACTTTATTCTGGTTGATAAAGGAGAATATATCATGACCACATTGGTGTGTGATGCAAAATATTCATCTGTGAAGAAAATCACGCAGGATATTGAAATTGCACTTAATGTTGCAGAATAGATAAATAGAAGAAAACTAAAGAAAAAAGGTTAAGAAGAAATTCTTAACCTTTTTATTTTTTATCCTTTAAACTGACCCATTGCAATGAATTTGTCCTGTCTTTGGGTTTCAAGCTCCTGTCCTGTAAATTTGGAAAAAGCCTTGATATTTTGTAAAATTGAATTTTTCAGGTTCAAGTAAGTTGTCTCCTGATCATAATGAGCACCTCCAAGTGGTTCCTCGATGATTCCGTCAATGAACTTTTCTCTTAAAGCATCTGCCGGAGTAAGATTTAATGCATTGGCAGCATCTTCTTTGTGATCCCAGTTTCTCCATAAGATAGAAGAGCAGCTTTCTGGTGCAATTACTGTATACCATGTGTTTTCCAGCATATATACTTTATTTCCTACACCTATTCCTAATGCTCCACCACTGGCACCTTCTCCAATGATGTAAGTGAAAATTGGGGTTTTCAGCTGAACCATTTCAAAAATATTTCTCGCAATAGCTTCACCTTGTCCTCTTTCTTCAGCTTCCAATCCAGGATAAGCTCCCGGTGTATCTACTAAAGTTACCACAGGGATATTAAATTTTTCAGCAAGCTTCATTAATCTTAAAGCTTTTCTGTATCCTTCCGGATTAGGCATTCCAAATCTTCTGTGCTGTCTTTCTTTAGTCGTTCTTCCTTTTTGAGTCCCTATGATCATTACTTTCTGACCATCCAGGGTAATCAATCCTCCAATCATTGCCGGATCATCAGCGAAATTTCTGTCTCCATGAAGTTCTAAGAAACTGCCTTTGTCTGCCATTCCGTTAATATAGTCCAGTGTATAAGGACGATCCGGGTGACGGGACAGTTGTACTCTTTGCCAAGGTGTAAGATTTCCATAGATTTCTTTTTTCTTTTCTAAAATCTTATCCTCAATCTGGCTGCATGCTAATTTTACATCAACACCACTTTCTTCTCCTACTAAAGAACACGTCTGGTATTGGTCCATCAATTCTTTGATAGGAAGTTCGAAACTTAAATATTCCATTTCTTGAAGTAAATTAAATCTTTCAAATGTATGAAAAATTATGGTTATTCTATTTAAAATTATTTATAGCATTGTTTATTCTGGAGATACTTTCCTCTTTACCAAGGGTTTCCAGGATATCCGGAACGTCCGGTCCCTTCAGTTCCCCTACTAAAGATAATCGTAACGGCATCATTACTTTACCCATTCCTAATCCTTTGTTTTCCGCAAAATCATGCATGGTTTGCTTTAATGTTTCAGCAACAAAGTCTGAGGATTCAAATGCTGCAGCCAATTCTCCTAAAACTGCAGATGTTTCCTCATTCCATGCTTTTTTTGAAGCTTTTTCATCATAAGAAGCTGGAGCTTCAAAGAAGAATTTTCCATTCTCATAAATGTCTTTCGGGAAAGTTGCTCTTTCTTTCATCAGATGAATTACTTTCAATAGCTTTTCATCAGAAGCCCCGGAAAAATCAATGTCTGTATTTTTAAGGATCTGAAGAAGTTCTTCATCAGACTTCATCTGAATATATTGGTGGTTGAACCACTCGGATTTTTCTTTGCTGAATCTTGCTCCTGCTTTATGTACTTTATGAAGATCGAATTCCTTGATCATTTCATCTAAAGGAAGTATTTCTTTATCATCCGCAGGAGACCAGCCTAATAGGGCAACCATGTTGATGAAAGCATCAGGAAGATATCCGTTTTCTCTGTATCCTTTAGAAACTACACCTGTAGCAGGATCTTTGAAATCAAGAGGGAATACCGGGAATCCGAATTTATCTCCGTCTCTTTTGCTTAATTTTCCTTTTCCTTCAGGTTTTAAAATTAAAGAAAGGTGAGCAAACTGTGGTGCTTCCCACTGCATTGCTTCATATAATAAGGTATGAAGTCCCAAAGATGGAAGCCATTCTTCTCCACGGATGACGTGAGAGATTTCCATTTCATGATCATCAATAATGTTGGCAAAATGGTAGGTCGGCATTCCGTCGTTTTTCACCAGTACTTTATCATCTAAAGTATTGGTATTGACTGAAAATTTTCCACGGATGATGTCTTCAAGGTTTAGTACCCTGTCAACAGGCATTTTAAATCTTACTACATAAGGAGTCTTTTCATCTAACAACCTTTGAACTTCTTCTTCAGAAAGGGCAAGACTGTTTCTTAAACGGTTTCTTGTTTTATTGTCATATGAGAAAACATCACCTTTCGCTTCGTATTCTGCACGGATGGCATCCAGTTCTTCTGCAGTATCAAAAGCGATATAAGCATAATCTGTCTTTAGGATCTGTTCTGTATATCTGTCATAGATATCTCTTCTTTCAGATTGTCTGTAAGGAGCGAATTTTCCTCCTTTTTTAGGACTCTCATCAGGAACGATTCCGCACCATTCTAAAGCTTCTTCAATATATTCTTCAGCTCCTTCTACATATCTGGCTGTATCTGTATCTTCAATTCTCAATACAAATTCTCCCCCTTGATTTTTAGCAAAAAGATAATCATATAATGCAGTTCTTACGCCTCCCAAATGTAATGGCCCTGTAGGACTTGGAGCAAAACGTACTCTTACTTTCTCCATTTCAATTTTAATTTTTGCAAATTTACTTAAAATTATGCGTTTGAGAGATGATTTCTGACTGCGTATTGTTTTTTTTGATCCTGATTTTTTATTTATTTCCATAGATTTTCGATAAATACGGTTTTAAAACTCCCAATCTAGTATTTCTGATAATATTTTTTTATTAATCCACGAATAGTAGTTATGAAAAATGAACTCATAAACGATAATTGTTGAGTTTAATATGTGTATTCTTTTGTGACTGTTTATACGTTTGTTTTTAAAAATTATATTTTTAACTAAATCACGAATTGGTGATAGTTTTGTTGTTTATCCATAGTACTTTAATTATATGTTAAAATCACTAATAAATGATATATGTCAGTGATTGTTTTTTATTTCACTCAATGTTGAAGTTTATATTTGTTGAAAATTTTAAAATAATACTATGAAAAAACAAATTTTATTTTGCTTCAGTACAGCACTGATGCTTTTCATGGGGGCATGCTCTTCAGAAGATCTGAATAATGAATCTACTGCTGATAGTCCGGCAAAAGCAAATCGTTTGTCAGCTGCGAAATTTGCGGGTGATGGCGTTTATGATGTCTTAGGGCACGGTTTTAATGCTGCTGGGGAATATGCCAATGCTAATTCTGCAGGGTTTAAAGTAATTGATATTGATCGCTTCAATTCTGAACAGGGAGGAAGATTACTCTCTGAAAATACCAATACGCAACAGTATGTTGAAGAGTATGGAGAAAACGCAGAAACCTATTCTAAAATGGTTTCTACTAAAGTAGAGGCTACTGCAGGAATTCCTTTATTTAAAAAAACAGTATCAGTAGGATTTAATTCTGCGGTTACAACCAACCATAAATTTGATGCCAAATACATTTACGGTAGTTACAACCTTATTATTAAGCAGAAAAGATTAAGATTCAATGCTACCACAGATATGTTGGCAGATTATGTAACTCCTGAATTTACCCAGGATCTGCAAACGAAAACTCCTCAGCAGATTGTACAGGATTACGGAACCCACGTTATGATTGATATTTATACAGGAGCTAAGATGGATATCATGTTCCAGTCTGAAACCAGTAACGAAAGCCGTGAACGTGCTGCCAGAATTGGAGTAAAAGTGGGGGTGAAATCTATTTTTGATGTAGATGTAACCAATGATGTGAATACTTCGGAATCATCTATGAATTACTCTAAGAAATTATCCTATAGAACAAGAGGAGGAGATCCTTCAAAAGGTTTGGTTGGAGAACTGAATCTTGATCAGGCTTCTCCAAAAATTAATATTGCCAACTGGCAAAGCAGTTCTACACCCGGCAATTCTGTATTGGTAGAATTTGGAAATAATGGTCTTGTTCCTATTTATAATCTGGTAAAAGATGCGGCTAAAAAAGCTCAGCTTAAGGCTTATGTAGATCAGTATTTAATTGATAACCAGATTTCATTGGAATATAATACAACAATGTTATATGGTTACCAAAATCAGGCAGACAGTAATCATTATTTCACTTTCAATACGAACCTTCAGCCATCTTCTTACTGGACTAATGAAGGACCAACATTTAAAGTTTTTCAGTACAAAGCACCTGATACAGTTCCTATTTACTGCTATAAAAGTACTTCAGGAGCGGATCATTACTTTACGCAGGCAAGTACGTTACAACCGTCTTCTTATTGGAATGTTTATATGGGAGTAGCATTCTATGCTTATAAAGATCCGGGTGCCGGAAGAATTCCTGTATACAGCTATAAGGCTAAAAACGGATCGGATCATTATCTTTCAGTGTCGCCTAATTTAGGCCCTGTGAACTATTGGAATATCAGAGAAGGTATTGCCTTTTATATTCCTGCCAACTAATTTTTGGATTTATATTAAATCAATTTGGTAATACATTATGAGTGGAGTCGGTAATTCTGGCTCCGCTTTTTATTTCAAATTAAAAGGGGTTGGATTTGATATGAAAATAATAATTGAAATAGCTTATGGTAATTAATTATCTATTTTGTGATATGGAAAGTGTTTATAAAAAGCATTTTAATCTATTGTTAAATTCACTCATTAATGATATATATCATTGGTGATTTGTTATTTCACTTATTGATGAATATTATCTTTGCAGGAAAATTTTAAATAATACTATGAAAAAACAAATTTTATTTTGCTTCAGTAGTTTACTGATGCTTTTTATGAGTTCGTGTTCTTCTGAAGATCTGAATTCAGAGACAACGCCTGAAAGCCCAGCGGCAAAGGCTAATAACAGAATGTCAGCTGCGAAATTTGCAGGAGACGGAATTTATGATGTCTTAGGACATGGCTTTAATGCAGCAGGAGAATATGCTAATGCCAATTCTGCAGGATTTAAAGTGGTTGATATCGATCGTTTCAAAACTGAACAGGCGGCAAGACTGGTTTCTGAAAATACCAACACTCAGGAGTATGTTGAAGAATATGGAGAGAATGCAGAAACTTATTCCAAAATGGTATCTACAAAAGTAGATGTGACTGCAGGAATCCCTCTATTTAAAAAAACACTTTCGGTAGGATTTAATTCTGCAGTTACTACCAATCATAAATTTGATGCAAAGTACATCTATGGCAGTTACAATCTTTTGATCAAGCAGAAAAGAGTAAGATTTAATGCAACAACAGATATGTTAGCTGATTATATTACACCTGAATTCGCTCAGGATTTACAGGTAAAATCATCACAACAAATTGTGCAAGATTATGGTACACATGTAATGGTTGATATTTATACTGGAGCAAAAATGGATATCTTATTCCAGTCTGAAACAAGAAATGAAAGTCGTGACCGTGCTGCAAGAATCGGAATAAAATTGGGAATGTCTAAAATTTTTGATGTTGATGTTCAGAATGATGTTAATACATCAGAATCTACCATGAACTATTCTAAAAAATTATCATACAGAACAAGAGGAGGAGATCCTTCTAAAGGTTTGATTGGAGAACTGAATCTTGATCAGAATACTCCGAAGATAAATATAGCAAACTGGCAGAACAGTTCTACACCTAATAATTCTGTATTAGTGGATTTTGGAAATAACGGTTTAGTATTTATTTTTGATCTGGTTAAAGATCCTGTTAAAAAAGCAGAGCTTAAATCTTACGTTATCCAATACCTTATCGATAATAAAGTAATGCTGGATTATATTCCGGTTCCAATTTATGGATTTTATAGTGGTTCAGATAGAGATCATTTGCTTTCTACATGGGCTGGAACTCCTAATAATTATCAGGCGGAAGGTGAGCAGTTTAAAGCGTATAGCTATAAAGCACCTAATACAGTCCCTGTTTATCAGTTCTATAGTGCAAATGACAGGGATCATTATTATTCCACGTATCAGGGAACACCATGGAATTATACCTATGAAGGAATAGCTTTCTATGCAACAATGGATAGCACAAAAAAGCCTATTTATCAATTTTACAGCGGCAGCGACAGAGATCATTACTACAGTACTTATCCGGGAACACCTAATAACTATGTTGCAGAAGGAATTCCTTTTTATGCTTATTAACTAAATAATATTAATATTTTACAACAAAGAAACCGTCTCAAAACTGAGACGGTTTTTTTTTGACAAAGAAAAGATAATATTTGTGCAAATCTCGTTAGTAATAGAATTTAAGACTAATATTTTTTTATACGCTAGTAGTTAAAAATGTATTTTTGTAACTTATAAATTTAGTTTATCAATGAGAAAAGCAATATGTCTTTTTATTGTAGGAGATAAGTACTGGAAAATGTACAATAAAAATAAGGCAGGGTTTGAAAGCTATGCTAAAAAATGTGGTGCGGATATAAAGATCATTGATAAACCTATAGATGAGAACTTTCACCGTCCACTCCTGGCTCAGAAGCTGCTGATTCCTGCAGAAACAAAAAATTATGATATGGTTCTTTTTATGGATCTTGACATTATTATTTCCGATAAAGCACCATCTGTTTTTGAGTTTCTTCCGGAAGATAAGTATTTTGGAGCCATTTTGGATCCTAGAGGTACACAAGAATTCAACAAAACCTGGAGACATATCCCAAGAATATTGGAAGAAACCAGTGAGATATATTTTACTGACCGTCATTTTGAAGCTAATCCTTTATTGCAGGGAAGCATCAATGGAGGAGTATTTGTCTTCAGGCCGCAGAAAGTAGCAGATATCTTTGCTGAATATTATTTTTCAGATCATAATCAAGGTGAACTGAACAGTTTTGAAGAAACGCCGTTTGCTTACTTTTCCCAGATTAACAATTGGTTTGAAGCTTTACCTATAGAATTTAATACTCAGATTTTATATAAAATAAAAGGAACGGACAAAGGAGTTGAAATAATTAGAAAAGAGAAAAAACTTCCAAAATTTTTCCTGAAATATTATTATAAAAAAACAGGCTTTTGTTTCTACCCTACAAAAGCGTATAAAAATTACATAAAACAAATCATTGCTGAAAATTACTTTATCCACTTTTCTGGCAATTATCCTATAATCTACAATTAAATTATGAGCATACTTTCGCGCTTTTTCAGTAAATTTATAACTATTTCTTACGGAATCACGGTCAATGATGAAGCTAAGGAACTTAAAAATTTATTGGATATTCTCCTCCCTTTGATTGATAAGAATGATGAGATTATTGTCCTTCAGGATATTACCCATAAAAATAAAGAGGTAACAGAGCTGCTTGCCGGTTATCATGATATTGTAAAACTTGAAGCAAGGCTGGATGGAGATTTTGCGACGTTTAAAAACAGATTAATTGAAAAGGCAAACGGTCAGTATCTGTTCCAGATCGATGCTGATGAATATCCTACTGAACATTTTATTAAAACATTGAAACCTTACCTTAAAAAAGAGAAGAGTGTCGAAATATTTTATGTTCCCAGAATCAATACAGTAGAAGGAATTACAGAAGAATACGTACAGCAAATGAAGTGGAAAATGAATAGTGAAGGCTATATTAATTTCCCTGACTATCAGCCCAGAATTATCAAGAATAATAAAAAAATATTCTGGAAAAATAAAGTACATGAAGTTCTCTATGGAAATAAAAACTTTACAGAAATTCCTGCAAAATATGAATTGTCATTGGTTCATAAAAAGAATTTTGAGAAGCAAAAAAAACAGAACAATTTTTATGAAACCCTGGAAGATTAATCAGTTTGAATTATTAGAAAATAGAAATGGCAGATTTAGGAATTAACGTTTTTGGATTTATTAATGGTGAATTCGGTATTGCTGAAGCAACAAGACTCAATTGTAAAGCGATACAGAAGGCTGGTATACCCATCAGTATGATCAACTATGATGTCAGAACCAATCATAATAATAATGATCTTACATTTACTCAGTTTTCACATAAAGCAGACTATCCTATTAATTTAGTTCAAGTGTCACCTTCTGTTTCTGAAATCTCAAACTTCTTCGAATATTTTGATTATTCATTTTTTGAAAGAAAATACAATATTCTTTATATGGCATGGGAATCAGAGACCATTCCGGAAGATTATCTTCTGAATATAAATCTTTTTGATGAGGTTTGGACCCCTTCAGAATATTGTAAAAAATGCATTGAAAAATACATAGCATCTCCTGTAAAAGTTATTCCGCATCCAATTGATATTCATCTCAGAGAAACAGAAGATCCTGACGCTTTGAATTTTTATAATGGGGACTACTTTAATTTTTTATTCATTTTTGATTATAACAGTTCTATACAACGGAAGAATGTTCTCAATCTGATCAAGGTTTTCAGAGAAACATTTGACGGGAAAGACAATAATGCTTTCTTAACCATTAAATCCTCTAAATCAGATAAGTTTTCTTTAGAAAAACAACAGATAAAAGAAGCAATAGGTGGCTCAGCAAAAATCAAAATTGTAGAAAAGATTTTTGATAAAAATTCATTGAACTATATAATAAGTAACTGTGACAGCTATATTTCTCTTCACAGATCTGAAGGTTTCGGACTTACTATGGCAGAGGCCATGTATTTTGGAAAACCTGTTATCGCTACAGAGTATTCCGGAAATCTGGAATTTATGAACTCTGATAACAGTTTTTTAGTCAGTGCTGAAAGAGTATCTTACGGTTCAGATGACCTGAATTATGATTCTAATACGGTATGGTCTGAACCCTCATTAGGAAAAGCTTCCGAATACCTGAAAAAAGTATATCAAGGCGGTGAGGATATTAAAGAGAAGTCGGATCATGCACGCAAAACAATTGCTAATGAATTTTCATTGGAAGGAGTAGGAAAACTGATCAGAGAAAGATCTGAAGAACTTATTTCCGGAGGCAAAATTCATCAGAGCAGGTCAGCGTTAATAAAACTATATGCAGACAGTATATTTCTGAGAAAGGATCTTAGAATTTACAAAAAGAGTAAACCTATTCAGTGGATATATGATGTCAAAATGTATTTTAGAAACAGAAAACAAAAGAAATAAATTATTATAAAATTAAAAGCGGTGGATTTACCTTAATCCACCGCTTTTTTTATTTCTTACCTTTTACTTTCTTTAAAAAAGTGTTTACTTTTTTCCTGATTTTATTGTACAAGGTTTTTTCAAGATAATTCACCCTGCCACTCAATCTGTCTATTTCAGCAAGATAAAAAACGTTACCTACGCTATTTTCTGAGATGTTTTGCTTTTTATCCATCTGATCAATAAAAGACAGTCTTAGCTTAAGAAGATTTCCTATACTTTCCAGGGAAAAATTATCCCTGATTTGAGTCTCTGCATTTTGTTTTACAGAATTTAAAGACTTGAAATTATTCTTTATATACAAAAGTTTTTGAATGGCATCCTGCAAATCAGGCTTTGCCAAAGTTAATCCCTCAGCAATTAATCCTTTTGTATTGGAGGTTTTTATAAAGCTATACTGAACAAGGAAGCTGTTATTCACATTCATAAAGTCCAAATTCCCGGAGTATCCGGTTCCTACAACTATTTTCCCATAAGACATTGCCTCTGCCATAGTAAGTCCGAAACCCTCTGAGCCATGAAGCGAAATAAGAACATCAGATTTCTGAATCAAGGAGTGGAGCTTTTCTTTCGAAAAATGCTCATTAATCATGATAATATTCGAAATACCGGCGTATTTTTCCAGTACTTTTTGCGCATCCTTACTTCTGTCGAGATTATGTGTTTTGACAATTAAAACACTTTCAGGATCATCTTTAAAGACATTAATAAATGCTTCAATAGTAGCCTCAGGATTTTTTCTGATAGTCGTACTCAAGGAATCAAAAATTGTAATATATACGGTTGAACCGGGTTTAATATTGTACTCCTCAAACTTAAATTCATCAGAAGGAGCCATTTTCTGAATGGGATGAGAAAATCTCATCACAGGAATCCCGGTATATTTTGTGAAAATATTGACACAAAAATCACTGGGAACCCATAATTCATCAAAAATATTCAGAAACTCAACGGTTTTGGCTGAAACTTCGGGAAATTCCCAGGCCCAGTAAACAATGTTGTAATGACCGGCAAGATTGATATCCTGATTTTTTGAGAAGAATTCGTGTGTCACATTACTGTTAATGTGAAAAATATTGATTAATGCATCTGCTGCTGTGCTACTTTTAGACTTTTCAAGAGTATCACTTGAGTAGCTGATGCGGTTTACTTTAATACCTGCATTTTCCATAGCAGTTGCATTAAGTCTTGTGGCTTCTGCTATCCCAAAATTCCCATCAAAAAAACCGTGATAGTTTACGCTTAATGACATGTTTTTATAATGTTTTAAGTTTTTCTTTTACTTCTTCAGGTGAAAATGCGCTCAGACTGTCCACAGAATTTCGGCTTAATGTATTCCAAAGTTCTTCATTATTATTCAGTTCAATGATTGCTTCTGCAAAACGGGTTTCATCATTGGCAATCAGTACATTCTTTTTATCGGTAAGCTGCATTCCTTCTGCTCCGATATCTGTGGTAATCACAGGGAAAAAGTATTCAAAAGCCTGTCCGATTTTCCCTTTTACACCTGCCCCAAATCTTAAAGGCGCCACCATAATTCTGGAATTCATAAAGTGCTCTTCAATGCTTTCCACAAAGCCTAAAAACTTAAACTTAGGAAATAGTTTAAGATCAAGTTTTTCTGCAACATTCCCGATGATGCTTACTTCCAGCTCAGGATTGGTTTTCCAGACGATAGGCATTATTTTTTCATAGAGAAACTTTACCGCATCAATATTCGGCTCGTGGATAGATCCGATGAAGGTAATTCCTTTGCTTTCACTGAAACTTTTTCTTTCAGAAATATCAATTTTTGGATAATGAATATTAGATACTGTAATGATCTTATTTTTATCTGCATACCGGCTCATAATTTCTTTCTCCTTATCAGATATGGCAATGATATAGTCCAGTTGCGGTGCAACAACAGTTTCCAGACGGAAAAAATGTTTGTAATTTTTCTTTAATGAAATACGGGTTGGTTCCAGTTCTATGGCTCTTTTAAACCTTAAAAAATGAATATCCACCATATCATAAATAAATTTGGCAGAAGGTAAAACGGCTTTCATTTTTTTATAAAAAAGATTCAGAGCCAGAGGCCCGTTGAACCAAACGTAATCTATCTTTTTAAAAGAAGACAGGAAATCATAAATATTCCTGTACTTATTGTTCTCTATGTAAACGATAACATTGTGCTGCTGATAAAATTTCACATAAGAATCGTCTTCAAACATATGGGGAGCAAATACAATGCAGTTGTATCCTAATTCTTTGTAAATAAATATAAGTTCTTTCAGTCTGTTAGCCCCGGATTCTTTATCATGGGCAGGGAAATCTCTTGAAGCAAACAGGATTGTTTTTTGGGAAGCGTCATACAGATTAATGTTGACGATATCCTTAGACTGAAGATATTTAAGTTTTTCTTTTCTTTCGAAGTGTTTTTTTATTTTTTTTAAGATTCCCATTTGTCAGTTTTTAGTATCAAGTTCAAAAACTTTATTCACCCAACTATCCAAAGTGTATCTGTAATAGATTTCTTCCGGAATTTTCTCGTAAGGTTTTTCAAAAAAAGATTTGTCAAGATTACTAATATTTTTGTTTAAAATCAAAATATTATTGGGATTGTAAAAATCATAGGTTTTAATGACTTCATTATCAGTTATGATTTTCTTTTCCAGAGACATGGCTTCAAAAACTCTGAAGCTGAGTCCATATTGCCCTTCACGCATCAGATCCAGTAGAACTTTTGAGTTCTTATAATATTTTGGAAGATCGTTATGTGGAATCTTCTTGATACTGAAAACCAGGAAAAGATTCTTAGGGACTGTCATGAAAATGTTGGTCAGCTGATGCTTCCAGGATTTTTTTCCAATGATCATAATCTGGAATTTTAATCCTTGTTCAATCAGTTTTTTAGCCAGTAATTTTATCAATGAAACCCTTCTGTTATCATAAGAGGTGATGTAAAAAAGATCCATTTCAGGCTGCTGGGTTTCTTTTGCACAGTACGGAAGGTAAATGTAATTGGTTAATTTTTCAAATCCATGTTTCTTGACATCAATATAATCAAAGGAAAATACTTTGTCAAAAAGATAGAGTTTGTCTTCCACAGGAACTCTTTCGAGATTATCATAAAGATAGGTGACCAGACGGTCTGTAGATTTTCGGATTTTTTTAAGGGTAGAAAGATCAAATGTATCCGGATTCATCACCAGGATCTGATCCTGATGCCCTAGTTTTTCCAGAGAATCCAGAACATATTTCTGTCTTTTTTCAGTCTTAAGATTTTTGTTTAAAAAAGTTTTACTTAAAGCATTGACAGCTCTTTCGTTGAAGTTGGAATGAGTAACGGTACTGATCTTTATATGATGAGCATCAATACCACGCTGGCATAATGTTTCAACAATATACTTATCATAATCCCAAAAATCATAACTAATGATACAAATCTTCATTCAACTAATTTTGCTCTTTTTTTAATGATTCATAGGTTTCATAGACGCTTAAAGATTGCAGATAAGATAACTGATAGCCTTCTTTTCCGTCTAAAATACCAAGTCTCATTATATAGGCTTTAAAGAATTTAAAAGCAGTTTTAAGATATTGAACCCAAACACTGTACTTTTTTCCTTTAGCAGCCAGTTCTTTCCCCTTTAAAACTCCGTAATGAACCATTTTTTTTCTGTAAGATTCATAATCTGAAACGGAGTAATGCAGTAATTTATTTTTTAAAATTCCGATGGTTCCATTAACCTCCAGAGTTTCATGTACCTTTTTTCCTGCCATATATCTGGCCTTCGATTTTCTGAAAAGTCTGAAATTCTTATCAGACTGTGTTCCTGAAAAATGGATCGGTTTCTGGGCAAAAAAGAATTTCCTGTAAAAATAGTAGGCATCTTTTTGCACGGGTTTATTAAGCTCATCGATAATTTCCTGCTTTAGGGCCGGTGTGATTCTTTCATCACCATCCAAAAATAAAACCCAGTCGTGGGTTGCAGTATCCAGAGCCAAATTTCTTTGCTTTGTAAAGTCTTCAAATTTATTCTGAATCACTTTTACATGGGGGAATTTCTTCGCAATTTCTACAGTTTTATCCGTACTAAAAGAGTCTACAACTATGATCTCATCACAAAAATCAAAAGACTCAAGGACATCCTGTATATTTTTTTCTTCATTATATGTTATGATCAAACCGCTTATATTCATCACAACGCTTTGTTTGACAGAGAAGTAGGTGATCCTTCTCTAAAATTGTTTTTTAAAATAGTTTTAATCTACCAAAGATAAGTTTTAATTTGAATTTTATAAGCGAATCTTTGCCTTTTATATCAATTCTACATAGTTCGTATGGATGCCGGGTAGGGTAATAATTCACTTTATTCCCAATTCTTACTGCAAAATCAATTCCTATTTTTTTTAAAATAGAAAAAAATGCTAATTTATCCTCTTTTTTTTGTGGATATTTTCCATAAGGATATGCCAAAACCTTTGAATAGCTGATGTTTTGGGCATCGAGAATCTCCATATTTTTTTTTAGATCTTTTTCTATAAAATCAAAGGAAACGTTTCTTAGATTTTCATGGGCATGGCTGTGAAGGGCAATCTCAAAATATTTTTTATCCAGATTTCTGATTTCTTCAAAGCTCATCATAGGATAATTGTTATATCCCTTTTCAATAAATCCGGTTGGAATAAAAATTGTCGCCTTCAGATTATACTTTTCCAGTAAAGAAGGAAGATACTCAAGGTTATTTCTGTATCCGTCATCAAAGGTGATAACAATGTTTCTTTTTGCTGAAAGAGTAAGTTCTGAAAAAAAATATGAAGTGTATTTTTTACGGCTCAGATAGGAAAATTGCTTTTCAAGGTCCTTTACACTGACTGTAAGATCTTCATGACTTTCCTTTTCAACCTGGTGATACATAAGAATAACCAGTCTGTTATGTGGAAAGGCAAATAAATAGAGACGGAAATATATAACGATAAATACCGCCAATAAAACAGGAATGAGATACAGGATCATACTATTTTAGTGCATTTTTTTGAATTTCCAGCAGCCGTATTTTTTCATACAGTTTAATGTATTTCAGGAAGGTGTAATATGCCATTGTTCTGGCAATGTAAAATCCTGGAAATCCATCCAGAAAACCTAGTTTGAAAATGAAAACCTTGATAAATTCAAAAACAGGACTAACAATAATTTTAAATCTGTTGATTTTTTTTCCTCTTTCAAACATCTTTTCAGCCATCATATCAGAATATTTATTGATTTTCGATATATGATGATGAATGCTTTTGTAAGTATAATGATCCAGTTTTCCTTCCATAAGGCCTGCCTTCTGATCGGTAATCAAAAATTCATGAACTTTATCATCAGAATACTTTACATATTTTTTTCTGAAAAGTCTTTCACGGCATA
>Ga0075158_10001605_pt1 | contig 16921 bp, 21 predicted proteins | sample JI91814BDNA_FD_70968 | JGI IMG/M metagenome (GOLD analysis project Ga0075158, IMG submission 70968) | Wastewater effluent complex algal communities from Wisconsin, to seasonally profile nutrient transformation and Carbon sequestration -... | ecosystem: Engineered > WWTP > Effluent > Algae... | reverse complement strand
ACCCGCTAGAGATAAAAAAGAATTCCCATCGGAATCCAGTGCGTTGATATCCAACTTAGGATTGGCTTCAATAAAACGCAAAACCGATGGATAATCACGATTTTCAATCAATTGGCATAACTGTTCTTCTAAAGACATAATTCACCCTTGGGTCTGTGTGGCTTCATATTATACAACAAAGTGCGTTTATTATCATCGCCATCATTATTTTGACATAAAGCATCCATGACTGGATCAAGTCATTTCGGTTGCTACATGTTATTACTCGCTTGATTTGATACATGTTCGGTTTCATCCGCAGTAAGTAAAGATGGGCTCGAAGATATAAGCTTTTTAAGACTTAGTAAGGTAGCTTCACCTGGTTGTGCCTTGACCAACGGTATTAACTCATCAATACAACCATCTATAAGATTAGCCTGAACATTTGTCAGGCCTTCTTTTTGTAAGTCGCCTAGGTTAGAGAGTATGCTCTTAAGTTGCTCCCCTTTGGGATGGTCGCCAAGTACTTCGTGACTCTTTATGAGATTAGTTACTTGTTTGCACAACCGGCGGAGTTCAACTAAGGACTCTGGAGTAAAAGTGATTTTTTGAGGACTTTCTTGTTTCAGTCCATGAAGTTGTTTTTTCATGAGCATGGGGTCTGCACTAGACGCTTTTTGGGGCTGCTCTTGTTGAGGCTCAGTGAGAGGAGCCGTGTTTTTAACCCCCGTAAGCTCAGCAAAATTCTTCTGGTAACTTTCAAAGCTAGGGAAACTTTTATGCAAGTCATTGGCTTCCAATAACTTTAATAGATTGTGCATTTGAGAATATAAAGATTTCATTTCTTCATCGGATATCTTTTTATCTTCAGAGATAAATTGAGAGATTTGCTTTAATTGCTCGTCACATTGTTTCAATGCGCTGGATTGAGAATCCGTTAGTTTTTGATCGGATAGCGAGCTCATACTCAAGAATAAATTACCGTGCTCAACAAATTCCTGGACTCCAGCACGAAAGACACGTTGCTGTTCTTTTTTCAACCCATCTATTTTCGTCTGATACTCTTTGTCTAAATCATTGAGTTTCTGTTTTGTTTCTTCATGGCTTTTAACGGTGAGATCGTAAAACCTTTCCAAGGCAGCACAGTCTTTTTGAAGGTAGGGTGATTGTTTTAAGCATTTAAGAACTTCGTTTGTCTTTTGTATAAATGCCTCTTCATGAGCCAGGAAAGTTTCATTATTTTGTGGGTCAACTTTGGATGGAATAGCGTATTCTTTTAAGAGCAACATATAGTCTGAGATGATTTTTTTTTCATCTGATGTGAGATCGGGCGATGCCATACATCGTTCTAGATTGACTAGAGCCTGTTGTTTTTCAGATAGTTCATTTTCTTTTTGTTGACTCATGAAAGACTTCAACTGAGTAAGCTGCCTGGGTGGTTCAATCATTGTTCCGAGATGGGATGAAATGTATTGGTCAATAGATTTTGGTAAATCTGCCTGTAGAGATACAGGTAATGTTATCTTAAAATTAGGGAATCGTTCATCAAATACAGGCCCTAATTCTTTTTGTAAGTACAAAAGAGCAGCGTTTAGTTTATGAACCATGGGAGGAGCACCTGTCACAGCCACGGAAGTATGCTCTGGTTTTAAATTGATAAAACATTGAAAAGCTGTTTCCAATACTAAATCGGTCTTTTGTTCATCATTTAAATTTTCATGTACTGCCTGAAAACTTCCATTTTTTGCAAGAACCTGCCCATAACTCTTTTTATCTTTCGAATAGTAGCGTGTGGAGGAAAACTGTTCATTATCCTTTAATTGGCATCCATGGACAGTTTGATTTGATTCATAGCTTGAAGGGCTAGATACACTGGGGAAAGCACTAGTTCCTTGCAATGTATCTTTTTTGCTTGCTGGAATGATGTCATGTTGATAGGGATAATCTGATGCGGCCAGCTGAAAAATATCAGTTTTAGACGTTGGATGTGTTTTAGATTGAAGGGCGGGGTCTGACGATACGAATGTATTATATTCTTTTGCTAATGTACGTACTTGGGAAGCTGTTAATGCATTGATGTCTTCAAGATGGATGTGTGAAGCAAAACAAAGGCCCCTAATGATTTTTAATCGTCTTTTAATTAATTCTGGGTCGTTTTCATCTAAATGTAACAGTAGAGCTGCGGTTTTAGCATAAAAAACCAACATTTCTTTAAGGAGCCGGTCGTGTTCGGTTGCCATAAGCGTGCTTATTTTGACCATAATAGATTATTATAGTGCATTTTTAAACTTAATTTAGGGCGATTGACGAATGATTCATCCTTTATAATCAGTTTTTAACAAACTTAGAATGTTTTAACTTTTCTTGTTTTAGCCTATAGATTTCTTCCCTGTTAATCGATAAATCTCTGGGTGCATCTATGCCTAGCTTGATATTTCCATGTTCAGGGGTTAGAAAAGGTGTTATTGAGATAGTTTGACCATTATTAATAATAACCAGCTTTTCTTCAAATTTAATTAGTCTAATTTCCATTGTTTATACTTGCTTAAGTTTGGTTAGATAGTTGGATATTAACTTGATTTTTATTCGAATTGTCATTTTCATAAGTGAATTGCACAAATTTCAGAAGACGAGTTCACTAGACATGATCAGATATTAATGATGGGGTAGCACATTAATTAATTGTTAATTATGAGGATGAAAGGGTTAGGCGATTAGACCAGGCTTCTTTTAACTCAGAAAGATTAAGGATAGTTTCTGTCTTTATATTGTCTTCGATCATGGCAAGAAAATATTCAACATTTAAGTCAAGAGCACCTTCTACTGATTTAACTAAATTAATATGATTTTTGATGATAGATAGCTGTTTCAGATTGATAAAATCTTCTGTAGATAATACTAAGTAACCATTAATCCAACATTTAAATTCATCGTTAGTCATCAAATCTGCCCATAGTTTGTTTTTCTCAGGACATTACCGAGATAAAAATATCAGCGCAAGATTAACATACTTAAATTCAGTAGACTAAAATGCTGGGCTTTAAAGCCCAGCCTACTTTTGTTAATAGTACAGCTGTTTTTTTACGCTTCTGTTTCCGTCACCAACGCCCAGCCATAATTTTCATTATCTTTTTTAACGCTTCCAAACATGGTGCAAACCCAGGAACTGTTATTTGATTGTAATATGGGTACACCTGTATAATTTCCCAAGCTCTCAAGTGCTTTGACAGGAACGTAGGCACCATCATCGTCATTCAAAATACTAAAGTAAATACCTACCATCCATTCATTTTCTGTGCCGAATTTGTATTTATAAGCTGGAAATTCGTATTTATATGGATAGGAGCTATTACCATACACTTGATTACCAAGGTTTTTATGGATCCCCTCTAAAATAGCTGCTGCACTTGGGCATCGTGTAGGCTTTTGGGGTGGATTATCTGCTAGAACAGGTTGAGATAAAGAAGTTATCAATAATACAGATTGTATAATAGTGAAATATGTTTTTGGCTTGCTCATGTTGACTATCCTTAGTTTAATTTCTCACTTGGAATTGTTCTCTGTAACTCAGTACAGTCGCTTAAATATCATTAATAAAGAAAGGGATCAAGCAATCTTGCAGCAATCTTATATAATGGCAGAGGGTTTAACATTCATAATTTTCGGTAGATAGAGTTAAATAACTAGTTATCCCGAATTTAAATTCCTCATGAGTCATGGAATCTGTCCATCATGAATGCGTTGCAGAGTGTCTTTGTTCAGACTTGGATCATAACTATTATCAATCACATGATGAAAAATAGAGTTTAACCTTAATTCGATCACCGGTAAGAAATAATTTAAAAATTCTTGTTTATAACTTTCAGAAGCAAATAATTTGATAACTCTCAAAAGCCATTGCGTGAAATGTCCGAGGGGCTCACAAATTTGTAACAATGAATTTTCAATAATAATTACTTTTTCTTTGGATAAATCGGGAGCTTGGCAGATCTCTAAATACCCTTGTAACCAATAGCAAAATTGTTTATTTGTCATTTAAAAGTCAGCACATAGCTACCACTTTTTCTTTTAATGGTTGCTCTTCTAATAGTGATAGGGACTCAATTATTCCATCGATCTTTTCAAGCTTTAGTTTTTCAAACGCTATCTTAACTATAGTATTACTCCAATAAGAAACGGCTCCTTTTTGTTTTGATATTTTTGGATCAAATAACTTGAGTAGCTCAATAACTTTTACGTTTGCTTCATCCATTTTTTCGGTATCAGCTCCCTGGGTTCCGTTGAATAACACAAGTTCAACTTCATCGAGTTCCAGATCTAACCTTCCTTCTATCTTATTAATTCCATATTTATTTTTAATCATCTGGATACATAATCTAATTTTTTCTATTTTTTGTTGTGCATCTTCAGGTAAATCTTTAGATATAGGTGATTTGGGGTTCACTTCGTATTTAAATTTCATAATTGTCCCTAATTAAATCTATAAAAAATTACACTGGGGATTTTATACTAAAAAAATGAAGTCAACCAAGCAGTTTTTTTCCATCGGCGCGTAATTCGCCAGTTGGAGAGACATGTCTATATAATGTTTGCTTGCTGATACCAAGTTCATCACATAAAGGGCCAATTTTTGTTTCAAGTTGCCCTAAAGATGCCATAGCAAGCCTTAGTTTTGCTGGAGTCATTTTGAATGGACGCCCTCCCTTTCGGCCCCGTGCACGTGCTGCGGCCATTCCAGCAAGAGTCCGTTCTTTGATCATCTCACGTTCAAATTCAGCTAATGCTGCAAAAATACCAAATATTAATTTTCCCGCAGTAGTGGTGGTATCAATAGCCGCACCATGCCCCGTCAAAACTTTAAATCCAATATCTCTGGCCGTTAAATCATGAACGGTATTAACAAGATGGCGCAAATCTCGACCTAACCTATCAAGTTTCCAGACAACCAAGGTATCGTTCTTACGTAACGCTTTTAAACAATTATTAAGTTCAGGGCGATCTTCTCTTTTTCCTGAGGCGAAGTCTTCATATATTTTATTTTCATCGACGCCAGCTTCTAATAAGGCATCACGTTGTAAGTCTGTACTTTGCGAACCATCCGCCTTCGATACTCTCATGTATCCAACCAGCATTTTTCTCTCCATTTATTGCGTCACATAAACGAACGGTTATGTGACAACTTAAAATTGCTTCAAGACTTTAATAAATTTGGTCACTTATCTAGTCACCAAATTAACGTCTTTTAAATCATTCTGCAAATTGATTATGTTACTAAAAATTCAGGTGGTATGCCAATTTTGATTAATGAATTGTTAGTTTTCTGAATTGATTCAAAATCTACTTTCCCGCATAAAATTGAATTACGGAAGTTTCTAGCCACAGAAGGGTCTTTTTTTGCAATCTCGATTAATTGATTTAGGGAGTCCAGTGCTTTTTGAAACGACGATTCTGGTTTTATTATTGTTTCTTTTCTTTTTCCTGGATAAGACGGTAAATCTTTATTGTTCAAAAGTTCTGGTAAAAACAAAAAAACCTGTTCTCCTGGAGTAGTTATTAATCCATTTTCTATTTTTTCAATAATTGTTGCAGCAGCCATTAATGTTTGTTGCTGTATTTTCAGAGGTAATAATTCGTATGGACGCCATCGTGCTTGCCCACCTCTTGGAGTCAGACCCAGCGATGTCCAATGGTTGATAATATTTTTTGAATATAACGAATTAATAGGAGACAACGGAATATGTAATTCATCAAGAAGGGTGCGGAGTAGTCGAAGCCAAACACCACCATGTACAGTTCTGCGTGGTAGCAAAACCTGACCAGTAGTTAATGCAGACCAAGTTCGTTGATCCATTCTCCTAATGGCAGGAGTTATCGAAATCAGCAGTTCATTTTCCATTGTCCAAACAATATGACGCCCCTGATAAATGCGACATTGAAGTAATTGGCATTGATGAATTGGGCAACTTAGCATTAATGGTAAGCACCATGTCAATGATATTGCACCAACCTTCTTGCTATCAACACAAACAGGGCAAGCTTTTGAAAAATTCAATGATTGTGATAACCAGGGTTTCCAAGGCTGCTTGGGTTTATATTTTTTGCGCTTACTTAAAGGTAATAACAATGAGTAAGATTGCACGTAAGCTTCAAAATCAGAATTTGTTTCAAAGATGTCATCAAGCAGGAGAGGAGTCCATGCCGACAAAGTCATTGCATAAATATCTTGTTCATCAATGCCCGTACGATTAGATAACAATGTCAAAAGCCACGGCGGGGCATTGATATTAAGAGCATCGATATCCCCATGAAACCCTAAATCATGTTTCAGTAGCTCATCAATAGTAAAGTCATAGCAATTTGCAATTCTGGCTAACCAAGATAACAGGCATTCTTCTGTAAATGGTAAAGGATGTAACGGCCAACGCAATCGACTCATTATAATTCACGCTCGAAAGCCCGTCTCCTTTCTGTCGGTCCATCATAATCGGCTAAACTTAGTGTCCGTGAAGTAATAGCCTCCTCCCCTGATTCTATTGCAGCAATGGCAGCACATGTTAATAATTGTGCAAGTTCGCCAATAGTCCCTTCGGTTCTGGTAAGTAAATAACGAGCCATGTCTGATGTAGCAATAAATGAAGGTCTGCGTAAAGGCAATATGGCTACAAAGCTTGCTAATAATGATTCTAGTTCGTTACCTTCTTGCCATAAGGGTAAGACCAATGGTTCAAAACGATTTTCTAATTGGTCATCTGTACGGATTGCCAAATAAGCTTCTTTGGTACCAATTCCTACTAACGGTATCCGTAATTCATTCCCTAAGTAGCGTAAAAGATTAAGAAATTCGCGCTGGCTACTACCTTTTCCAGCGATGATATTATGCAATTCATCAATGACTAACATTTTTACCTTAACAGCACGCAATAAGTTTAATGCTTGTTGTTCTAATTCCGCTACTTGTTGTCGAGGGCGAATTGGTGCGCCGATAGCTACAAGTAATGCGGAGTAAAATCGTTTTATTGATGGTTCAGAAGGCATTTGTACACTAACAACGGGTATTTTTTCTGAATTAAGTTCAGTAATGGGAGGGTGAGTACGGCGAAATTTTTCGATAATCATTGACTTGCCATTATTAGTGGGGCCAACAATCAGTAGATTGGGCATGCGTTGCTTCGATGGCCAATTAAGTAAAGCCTCTAACTTTTCTATGGCTGCAATCGCCTTGGGATATCCAATCCAGCGATCTGCACGAATCCTTTGAATTCGCTCAGCTGAAGGTAACATGGCAATTTTCTGAGTCGAAGGAATTAGATGAGATAAATCAAGAAAAGCATCTTCGTTCATGAATTACCACTCCTCAATTTGATCAAAAGGACGAGCTACTTCTGTTCTTATGTCTGCGGGGGGCTCTAATTTAAAGTTTGTTTTCTCTTGAATGATGCGCAGATGCGCTATCTGACTAAGGCGCTCTTGATTACGTCTGGCTTTACGTGTGCTTGATTGTGCCGTTTTAGTAATTTCACGCATTTGTGAGACCATGGCAAACAACATTGCTTCATCCACTTGGGCTCTACCTTTAGCACGCAATTTATCCATTGCCTGTCGATGTTCCCACAGTGTCAATGCTGGGCGAGAAATGATCCGATAAGGAATCTCAATATAGTGCTTACTCACTGGATCCAATACCCAAATACGACTCAGATCAAGTGGATTGCGTCGAATAATAAATTTTTGTAACTGATGTCTATTGGCAATCCATGATTTCAGCACATCAGAATAATACGTGATGTGATCAACTAAAAAGCCATTCCGATTAATTTGTCGCCGTAATACCGGTAAAAAATCAATAAGAAACGCACGTGGTTTTGTAACTGTAGGCATACTGCCATATTGCGCGATACCCTCCGACCAACGAGATGCAGGAGTTTGATTCAGACTATGGTGAATACTTCCATGATAATGACTTACGGCTAATGCCAACCAGCGTTCTAACTCATTCAGCGTCAACGCGGCTTTTGCTTCAGAATCATAATCGCCTTTTTGAGATGGATTAGAAAATGTTGTACCAGGTAACTCATGTATTTTCTTCATAAGCGTTCCAATCACACGCTCAATAATACCACCATAATGAGTTTTACCTGGGGGTCTATAATCTAGCGAAATACCGTGTTGCTCGCATCCGCGGCGCAGTGCTTCACTTTTGAATTCAGCTCCATTATCAACGTAAATTAATAGCGGTTTACCCGTCATAGGCCAATCGATGTTGACACCTAACCGTTCTAACCAGGGACGTTTATCACATACGGCGTGCGCAAGACATAAACCAACCGACACCGCGGACGGCGCTTCCAATGTAATTAATATACCAATCAAACAGCGACTATAAACATCAATAGCAACTGTAATATAAGGTCTACCAATTGGCTGGCGGTTGATTTCATCTACTATCATTAGATCAATAACCGTGTGATCAATTTGAACCTGCTCAAGAGGGGAAACAATTTCTGGCGGAACACCACCAGCTGATTCTAACGTTCGAGCTGCATCTACTCCCTCACGTTTACGAGTCACGGTATAGGGATCAAGCCATTGAATTCTAAGACGAACCGTATTGAGCGCAGGAACAGATAAGTTAAGTTTACGACATCTATTTACTACTTCATTCCAGATAACAGTTTCAGATAATTTTTGTTTATTTAGATAATGGGATCGCAATACTTCTCGAATAATCTGCTCTATTGCTTCAGGCAAACGACTTTTGCCTTTGCCACCATGAGATTTATTTAAAAGCATATCAGTCACTAATCCTTGACCGTGACGATAACGTTTTATTAAGGTGTAGATCTGTCTTCGTGAAAGACCCAGTTTGCCTGCGGCATTATCAGCAAGCTCCCAAGTTACAATCTTTAGTTGTGCCAGTGGTTCGATCACTTCCATGCGCAAACGAGCACAGTCCCACTCACTATCTGAAGCTGACAGCAATCCTTGTTCAATTAAAATATTATCGCCTGAATTCATCATCCTGATCTCGTGGTGAAGTCCGCTTCTGAGTATAAATACAAATAGTGAAGATGGCTACTGAAAATCAGACAGTCAGCAGTCGAGTGCACAAGTGTGGTTGAGTATGACCTATCAATGAAGACGTCTTATGAAAATGACATCCGGAAAATCAAAAGTTTGTGATAGATAAGATTTTTCATCCTTTGGATGTTCATTTTAACACCAATTTATTATCAGCTTGGTTGTCTTATTATTACTCAGTTCATGTGAAAGGTGCTCCTGAAAAAACAGAACAAGCAAAAAAGAAAGACATATCTAAATTCATTCAATTTTTCCAAATGGAAGTAGGGCATGACTTAGTAGATAGTTGGACGCCGGCAGTGAGTAAACATTTTCAAAAGAACTTAATAAAGACAATTTCCGAAAAAACGGGAAAACCTTATAAGGCAACGTCAATTAATCGTACTATGGCAACCATGCGCCATATAGGTCGATGGCTCCATCAGCAACGACCATTATTGGCAGGTGATCCCTTAGCCCAAGTTAAAGATTTACAAACGGATGCTCCTGATTGGAATGGATTGACCTCAAGACAATTAATGCGATTAAAATCAGCGTGTGAGCAACGCATTAAAAGTTGCACTCGCAAAAATCAAAATCCATTAATGGAAACCGCTTTATTTTATATGCTTCTTGGAACTGGTCTTCGTGAGTCAGAAGTTGTTTCTTTAAATGTGGGACAGTATCGACAAAAAGGGTTGTACGATGTTCTACGCCATAAGTCGAAGCGAATCAGTCAAAAAATTCCATTACCGCAAGAGAGCCGGGAGTATTTGGAGCAATATCTGGGGAAAAGAGTTACACAAGAACATGAGCCATTATTTTTAACAAGATATGGGACTCGATTACAAAGCTTAGATGTTTATCGAATTTGCCAGCGCGTATTAAATCAAGCTTTAGCATTTTTACCAGAGCAAGAGCGATTTGAATTTACACCCCATAAGCTTAGGCATACTTTTTTGAAGAAAGTAACTGATAAGCATGGCATTCATTTTGCCCAAGAATTAAGCGGCAATGTTTCTATTAAAGAAATATTTCGCTATGCTAAACCCAGCCAAGAAGAGATTCAATCTACAATTGAAGAGCTGTTTGAAAATTAATTACGGGGTGTTGATTTAATGAAAATTGCAGTAAAGAAGAGCGTGGGGATCACCTGCCTGGTATTACTACATGCGTTTCTTTTTCTTCTTCTTATAGGGTATGTTGACATAGCGTGTTCAACAAAAAGTGACAATTTATTTCTTGTGCCTTATGAGCCATCAGGCATCCAAATGCTCTATTATTATTTTACTTTGCCCATCTTCATAGTAATAACAGCTATAAATTATTTCCTAAATATTTGGCTTAAGATTAAAAAAGTATATGCGATTAATTCATTAATCATTTGGCTTATGTTTTGTATTTTTATTGAATATATTGATGATGTTGTGCATTTCCCCTCGGGAAATGAATTGTTTTATCAGGGAAGTCTTTTTATTGCAGTAATTAGTTTATTATTACTGATAATATCTGCTTATTGGCAGATTAAGGGAGTACACGGAATACATGACCAATTTAATAATCAGAATAGCTACTGAATTTGATGCAGAGTCAATCGCAATAGTTCATATTCACTCTTGGCAAAAAGCCTACGAACACTATCTCCCTGAATCCATATTATATAGTTTATCAGTCCCAGAGCGCACTCAACAGTGGTATGAACTTATAAAATTAGGGGTGACCATTTTTGTGATGGAAATGGATAGCCAAATTCTGGGTTTTGCTAGTATTTGCGCCTTTCGTGATGGAGGTGACGATGATTTTCAAGGAGAAATTAGCGCTATATATTTAAATCCAGATTATTGGCGTAAAGGTATTGGGGCAAAATTATGTATGGCTGCAGTGAATGAGCTCTCTAAAATTGGCTATAAAGAAGTGCTACTTTGGGTATTGAAGGATAATAATAAAGCGCGAAAGTTTTATGAAAAACTAGGCTTCTTCCCAGAAGATAAAACAAAATTGGAAGAATTTTATGATGGCGGAGCGTTATTAACTGAAGTTTTATATAAGAAACATATTTAACTAACGCCATCTAGCTACCTACGCTTTTTCCGCAAAATGAGTGGATTAAGCAGATTTATATTATTTTGTACTCATGTCTTAAAGAAACTGTTCAGCACACGAAGCCTTCTTGTTTTTTCGCATTTTCTTTACCCTATATTTCGAACCACATGAATTTGAGCACCATTTGGCATTTGTGCGGCCTATAAAAAATTTAAGACAATCCTTATTGTGGCATCGTTTCAGCCCATCAAACCCACTAAGAGAGACAACATGAGAGAACATATAAGCGCCAAAAATTAAGGGTGGGGGATTGTGTGGCATATAAGCAACATGAACTGCTTTTAGTTTATTATCTATGTTTTCAACAAGGCATTGTATTTTAACATTTCTGAGAATTTCGTTTAATTTATTTAATAAATCATCCGAGGCACCATGTTTACAATACTCATCCATGCATTCATAAAAAAAAGCGTCTAAGTCTGTTATAGTATCTGGGGAGTCTTTACCGTTATTCCTTTCTATGTGGAAGTTAGCTGCCTCTACTAAAAATGAAGATTCTTTGTCGCTGTAAAGCTTGAGTTCACTTCCTGTATTTATATAAAAATAATCATGTAACGCTTTTTCCACTTAAATCCCCTCTTGATGACGTAACACTTTTAGTGGTTATATCCCGTAACATTATTTTTTTCAAGTATAAGCTATAAGGGGATGAGAAATGACAGATATTAAAATAAATGATTTTAATCATGAAGTGGATTTTATATATAAAGGAAACAAGTATTCAGTACGTGATAATGGCGCAGTATTGCGCCATCCACAAGCAGGAAAGTGCTTACGTCCGCTTGATAATAAATGGACTTTTGGTAAGCCCTGTATCCAAAGAGGGTACATGTACTTTGCTTCAAAATTTCCCATCCATAGAATAGTCGCTTCTGCGTTTCATGGCGAACCTCCTACCAAAGATCATGTTGTTGATCATATAGATACAAACCGTAGAAACAATCGTCCAGAAAACCTTAGATGGTTAACGCGATTGGAGAACATACTTCTAAATCCTATCACAGTAGAACGTATCATTTTCAGCTGTGGTAGCATCGAGGCTTTTCTAGAGGACCCTTCGATATTGGGTAGTAATAGTCTTGATCCTAATTTTTCATGGATGCGTACTGTAACACCTGAAGAAGCGGAAGCTTGCAAGGCACGTATGCTATCTTGGGTACAAAGCGATAAAAGAAACAGTGATGGTTCATTGGGGGAATGGGTGTTCAGTTTACCTAGAAATCTCCCATCTGAAGAAGTGTCAAAATCACCTAGCCTGGTAATGCCTAAAAAAATTCATATAAATAAAATTAAACCAATGCCAACCGTAGAAAACTTCGGATATATGTTCAATTATGACAAAAAAACAATTAGGTCGCACAAAGATCACGATCATGATTTGGTGTTAGCCGAAACGCTAGGAGCTGCTCAACGTAAATGGAGCACACCAACTGAATTTCCCTGTTGCCCGCAAGAAAGTGTGTCAGAGCCAATCAACGCTTATGCAGAGAAATTAGTTCCCGGAGTTGTTTTCTCACGTAATCGGTTTTCAACATCATTAACTTTAGAATGTGCAATAGCTGATTCTAACCAATCAATTTTGGTGATGTGTCAAAAAGCTGAATCAGGGGCAATTAAGCCATGGACGATTGCTAAAATAACCTATGAAGATGGCCTATATATCCATGAAAGTATCGGCTCATTTTTTCTTGATGAAGGGGCTAAAAAGAATTTCTGTCTTGCACAAGGCTTAGAATGGGAAGGAGGAGATACCTTTGATGATTTCTGCTGATTCCATAGTTGATAGGTTGAGCCTTTGAGTCCTAAGTTAGAATATTAATTAAAAGCAGTTCGTCAAGCTAACTATATTAGTAAAATGATGGGATCAGGATTTAATTGATTTTTTAAAAGAAGACTGTATATCCAACCAATAATTTTTTGTCTCAAAAATCGATTAAGAAACAAGGGGGGTCTATTAAGTCATACCAAACGATTTTATAGACACCTCTCAACTCGGAATTTCTGTTGTCTATTCACTTATAAAATAGGAGACATTATTAAATTATGCGTATTGCACTAGAACTTTTTAATTTATCCTGATTTACAAGCCTCCACTGCGTACACAATGAAAGGAACTATATGTATTGTAAATTCCCATTTTTCTTTGTTGTGCTCTCCAACTACGGATAACTGAGGACTTAAGGAGTCATATAAACTACAATTTTCTAAATTACCGTACAGTGGATTATTTGATGTATGAACATCCGTATATTTAAATGCACTGGCATGGATTATTTTATTACATGCTTCACGGATATTCCTTTCACCAATATTTCGACTGCTGGAGATAGTGGTGATTATTTCAATTGAAGAGTTTAGTCTCTTTGAAAAATTATTCAGATATGGTCTGTGATCATCTGAGGCTCTAATTAAAGAACTAAAGCTTACTAGGTGTTCCATCAAAGAATCATGATAAAATGCAATATAATCATCCAATATGTCGGAATCTCGATATTTTGATTCAATAGAGGATTCTCTGTATAGTTTGTCCATATTAGGTCCTGATAAGCATGTAGATAAAATTGAGAAGGCAAGCTTTCTTATTTTTTCTTCTGAAAGGAATATCATGAGCCCTCTCCATTAATATATTTATGCAACGTTGGGTTTAACTACACCCACTAAATTAACCAAAATCGTTTTATAGTTTGTTCTTTTCATTATAGAGGTTTAAGCCAAATTTTGGTTTTAATACCTATGGTTAAATATTTCATCTTTCGTTTAATTTATAGGCTTAGTAAAATTAACCACATATATTAGTTAATCTCTTGTTTAAAATTTATGACGGGCATAGCCGGGTAGGGTGGTTAAGAAACTCCCGTTTGATTAACAGGTTATTAAGAATGATTTATATAGACAATATGTAAGCAACGTACAAGGTATTCAAAAAAATACATCACTAAATATTTTTGTGGAGGAAACACCTGCCAGAAACACTTTGGTTTTTAATCTATCGGTAGTTTCTTTCGGTCCGCATACATATACTTGCATAGTGTGAGTATTAGATGACAGGTAGCGGAGGGTTTCATTGAAAATATTGGCTTCCAGATACAGCCCGCTGGTTTTTAAAACACAAGGAACATACTCAAAGTGATCATAAAATGATGCAAGGGTTTGCAATTCCTCATTTAAATAGATGTCATTGTCTTGACAGCCTCCATGAATTAAGGTGATTTTTCCTTGATGTTGTTCGCTCAAAGCGGTTTTGACGATGGCTAATAAAGGGGCTAATCCAGTGCCCGTTCCAACTAGAAGCATATCAAATGACGAATGGTCAGGATTAATATAATAGCATTTTCCGAATGGTCCTCTTATATGAACCATCGTATCAACCGTGGCAGTTTTTTGAAGCCAATGGCTCATCACACCATTTGCTTTAAGCTTAATATGCAGTTCAATGTAGCCTTCTTTAGCGGGTATGTTGGCAATGGAATAGCTTCGGGAAGCACCGTTAGAGTTCATTAAGTTCAGATATTGGCCTGGTATCCAGTTTTCCAGGTTTTCGGTTAACAGTTTGATTCGGATAACATTATGATTGAGAGGAGACAGCTCTGTAATCACGGCCTCTTGCTCACACTCTGCAGCATCTGGATCTTTCAGATAGAGGGGTGATGTTGGTTTTGCCTGACACGCTAAAAAATAACCTTGGGATTTTAAGGTTTCAGGTAAACCTTCCTGCCATTTTGACTCAATGGGTCTGTCCGTATTTTTTATTAAACAAGCCTGGCAAACACCCGAGCGGCAGGCATTAGGATAATCCACTTTATTACGCAGGAGGCAATCCAGAACAGACTCATCCTCCATAGAATGGAGGACTCGGTCCTTGTAATGCAGCTCAGTCATCATATCACCTGTCTAATACATCATCTCGAACACTATTAGCGATAGCGGCAACCTCTTGAATATCCTTTTGATTAGCACCTAGCTCTTGCAAAGTAGCTCCCAGGTGTTCAATTACTATATCCACATGTGTATCATTCAAACCACGTTTGATTAAATGGCGGTGGCCTTCGCGCATGTCTTTGCCTTTATAGTTATTGGGCCCACCGAAGACCAGGGTTAAAAAGCCTTTTTGTTTTTGGATTTGCTGTTCCATATCCACATCATCAAAAAAATGACTGACTCTATCGTCAGTTAACATTTTGCGGTAAAAGATATCAACAGCAGTATTGACAGCGTTTTGACCACCAAGGCGTTCAAATAATGATTTGGACATGTTATATTCCTTAAAGATGTATTTAGAATACATCTTATAAAAAGAAATAATATCCGTCAAGAAATGTTTTGAGAGATCTTCTATGCAGCTAACCCAGTTTACGGATTATTCATTGAGAGCATTGATATATATTGCTCTAAGAAAAGAGCTATGCACAATTAATGATATTGCCAATGCGTATGCAATATCATCAAATCATTTACTAAAAATTATTCACAATTTATCTAAGATGGGTGTTATAAAAACCACTCGAGGTAAAAGTGGGGGAATCACTATGGCTCAAAACCCTTCAGATATTAACTTGGGTGAATTAGTTATTAAGCTAGAGCCAAATTTTGATTTAGTTCCTTGTTTTAATAAGGAAAAAGCAAATTGTTGTATTGCACCTGCTTGCAAGTTAAAACGAATTTTATTTGATGCCAAAGAATGTTTTTTAGCTTTTTTAAAGGAGTATACACTTGCAGATATTCTCTATAATCCAATGGAATTGAAAGATTTGCTTTCTATAAGTGAGAAGGTATAGAGTGCTAAATTATTTTTGGTGTTTTTGGCCGGGACTCAATAAGCTATAATGTTGATCCAAAAACCACCAATAAAGGAGGAGTTACATATAACGTTATTAACGAAAGTGCCTCAAAGTTGATTGGGTATATATTGATAAATACATAGGTTAGGGTTTATGAAAAAATATCTGAGTGGGTTCCGGTTCTAACAAAATACAAATCTTCACCGTCAATTTTATAAATAAGTAACCAATCCGGTTCTATATGACAATCACGATGATGACTCCAGTTATTTCTAAGAGGATGATCTTTATACTCGGGGGGAATGGGCTTGTCCTCGATTAGAATTAACATTATAGCTTTTAGCTTAGACATATCTTTGCCACGTTTTATACATAGCTTCACATCGCGTTTAAATTGAGTTCCCTGAATTGGGTTACGCACATTAAATTCCTAGATCTTTAAACAATGAATCAGCCGAGTCAAATCTCGTTCCTTCGCCTCTATCTGCAGCCTGTAGGGCGGTGACGGTGATTTGGTTAGGAATTTCCTGTTGGGCGATGAATTTACGCATCAATTGTCTAACAACTTGCGCAGCGGGCGTGTGAGCTACTGCTGCCGCAGCCATAAATTGATCATGTAATTCAGATTCCATTTTGATGGACATCTGGACATTCTTAGGCATGGAATTACCTCCTTATCATATATGAGTACAATTATAGGACAGTCTATTTGGATAGTCAATAGATATCCAATAGGAATCTATAAGGTATCTGTTGACCATCTAAATGATGCACATACGTATGGATAATATCGTCCATGTCATTTTTATTTGACATTTAAGAGAGGTTGGATAATATAGATATATAAATAGTGATATAAATCAATTAGTTAAGTCTGATTAACGCGATAATCAGACCCTAATACTTAACCGTTCAGAACGTTCACAACGTTGATTAAATACTTTATATTTAGCAACCTTTGTGGAGCGTTAACATGAAAGTTCAGAAAGTCCTTGTCAGTCCTT
>Ga0075158_10001594_pt1 | contig 16979 bp, 11 predicted proteins | sample JI91814BDNA_FD_70968 | JGI IMG/M metagenome (GOLD analysis project Ga0075158, IMG submission 70968) | Wastewater effluent complex algal communities from Wisconsin, to seasonally profile nutrient transformation and Carbon sequestration -... | ecosystem: Engineered > WWTP > Effluent > Algae... | reverse complement strand
CTTAAGAATAGGGGAGTTGGCGGATTTTTGGACCATGCCAGAAATGAATTGAACGCTACCGTTCTTAATTTTAATCATCGCGGATTTATTGATTCGGAATCACGCAACAATTTGTTTTCGTGGGGTTTTGACATACAAAGCGAAATGGTACGCGATGAGCTGAAGGAGTGGTCGCTCATTGATTCTGCAGGTTATGCTTCGCCACGTCCGCCTGATTCGTTGGGTTATACAAATCCTGCTGCACAGCCAAATCAAATCATTTTTCTTCACGATAAAGTCCGGGCCGTGAATGAAGTGAATTCTGAACGTGCCACGGCTTTTGTTCAAAATGAAAAACAATGGAATTTTGAAAGTGGTTCTACTTTGACGTTGAATGCAGGTGCCAGAGCAAATTACTGGACATTCAACAATCAGCTTGTTGGCGGTCCACGCGTAAACATGTCGTACACGCCTCAGTGGCTCGTGGCGCGAAAATCTAAAGATGGCAAAGTTGATTCTTTGAGAAAAGATATCATCCTCACCGCAGCATGGGGCTATTATTTCCAACCTGCTTTCTACCGGGAAATGCGAGGTTTTGATGGAACAGTCAATCCGGAAATCAGAGCTCAAAAAAGTATTCACTACATTCTGGGAGCGAATTATGTTTTCCACGCGTGGGATCGCGCATTTAATGTCACCACGGAATTATACTACAAACAACTTCGCGACCTGATTCCTTACGAAGTGGAAAATGTACGTTTGCGTTATTTCGCCACAAACAACAGCAAAGGGTATGCGGCAGGTGCGGATGTCATGGTGAACGGTGAGTTTATCAAGGGAGTGCAATCATGGTTGCGTGCTTCGTTTTTGAAAACAGAAGAAGACCTTATTGATGATTTCTACTACATTTATTTGAACTCGGATGGTGATACCATCAATGGTGGTTTTACGATAAACAACGTTGCGGTGGATAGTATCAAACAGGTGCCTGGATTTATTCCTCGACCCAATGACCAACGTTTCAGCTTTAGTATGTTGTTCCAGGATCAAATGAAAAAGAAACCCTGGTACAAAGTGTTGCTTAGTTTTTATTTTTCTACAGGTGTGCCTTATGGTCCTCCTAGCAATGAAAGATACCTTGACGTAAGTCGCACCCGCTCCTACCTCAGAACTGATATCGGTTTTAGTCGCGATTTGATTCTTGAAAAAAACAAAGGCAAAAACTGGTTCAACAAAACATTCACACGTGGTTACGTTGCGCTTGAAATATTCAATCTTTTGGGAACGAACAACATCATCAATCATCAATGGATTGAAGATGTCAATGGTCGTCAATATGGCATTCCTACCTATCTCACAGGCCGCAGACTCAATCTGAGGATGAGCTTGAGTTTCTAATGATAAATTCTAAACTTCAGATTTTACTTTTCATGCATGCAAGGCATGAAGAATAGGTAGAATTTTTGTTAGGTTGAGAATTGTGTTTTATATCGAATTCATGGACATCGATTATTTGAACTTTGCATCGTTCGCAATTTTGCAAGTTCGACTTGTTTGAACCCAAATCCATCATCATAAATGATTCATCGATTAAGCATCTGTATTTCATTGCCTTGCATGCAATGAAAACAGTCTGCTAAATCGGGATTCACCCAACTAAACCAATAGCGCGGCTCTTACAGAGCCTTCTATTGATTAATTTGGGTTGAACTAGGTTATTTTAGCCGCCTTCAAATACAAGTATGAAAAAAGTCGACGTTAAGTATTATACCAGAAGAGCAAACGCCAAGAAAAAAGGTCTAGCTTTAAGTCTCAAAAAAATCGTTCGCAAAAAGCCAAAGGGTCTTGTGGCGGATGTGAAAGAAGTAACTGAAGAAACGTGGAAGGAAATTAGTTGCGTATCCTGCGGTCATTGCTGCATGGAAATGACGCCGACCTGGAAAAAGACAGAAATCAAACGTATGGCGGCTCATTTCGGAATGACTTACAAGGAGTATTATGAAAAATACTTGTATACCGAAGAAAAGACAGGCGATATCATGAATAATAGCACGCCATGCCAGCACTTTGATAAACGCAAAGGACTTTGCACGGTGTATGAAATTCGACCAATGGACTGTGCGGAATTTCCACATTTCCATCGCAAGGATTTTGCAGATCAGGTGAAGGATGTTTTTATTCCAAACATGCCTCGTTGTCCGGCAACACTTGTCATGGTGGAAAAACTTGAAGCACGCATGAAAGAAAAAGGTGTTATTTAGTTCATGCAGAAAGTGTTCATCAGGTAGAAAAATAGCACCTGTGCTTTGTATGATCTGATAGCATAAATTAGACAGATAAAATTGACATGAAATCACTCGCACATCCTTCCCGCGTACCTTATATGGTTTACGCTGATGAAGATGGAAACATCTTCGAGGATTTGCGCTATGAAGCTGTGGGTCGTTCAGGCTATAATGTTTATCCCCTGAAACCGGAAGATTTTATCGAAGTTCCATTCGGAAGTGACATGTTCACACTTCCCGGAAGAAGGCCATATGGCTTAAGTGTTGAAACCGGCGAGTTCGAAATACTTGAAGACGTTCAGGCGGTGGCAGCATTAAATGCGCCGGCATACACCCAGTTGTATATGGCTGCATTTGGTACTGATGAAGACAATGCGCCCACACTTCCCTTGTTTTGTTATACAACTGTAGGATGGCTTGATGGGAAATTTTACACCACTGCTGTTCGCATTGATGCTGATGAACGCCAAGATCTGGAAAATTTCGATCGGGAGTTTATCATTCAAGAAACTAAGAAGAGATTAGCGAAGCATCCAGATAATCGTCTGGTTCAGCACTTGGGAAACAATTGCAGTATCCAGTATTCGTGTCCTGCTGCACGTAATTTTTTTATGGGGCGGTGGGAATGTCCTATTCCTGTTTCGCCGGCGTGCAACAGCAATTGTTTGGGATGTATTTCCTTTCAGCCAAAAGAACATGAGTTGACATCACCACAGGATCGACTCACATTTATTCCAACGGTAGATGAAATCGTAGAATTTACTTTACCACATCTGGAAAACGCCGAACGACCAATCGTCAGTTTCGGTCAAGGTTGTGAAGGTGAGCCATTGCTCGTATGGCAATTGATGCGGGATGTTATAAAACGTCTTCGAGAAAAGACATCGCGAGGCATCATCAATCTCAATACAAACGGCAGCAAACCCAAGGCAGTGGAGGAGTTGATGAAAGCAGGTTTAAATTCTATCCGTGTCAGCACGAATTCGGCAAGAAGAGAAATCTACGAAGCGTATTATTTGCCGAACAATTATCGATTTGAGGACATCAAAGAAAGCTCTCGCATTGTTCGCCAGTACGGTGGTTGGGCCAGTATTAATTATTTCACATTTCCTGGCATGACGGATCAGCAATCAGAATATGAAGCATTGCGCGAATGGATTCGTTTTGCTGATCTTTCAATGATCCAATGGCGCAATTTTAATATTGATCCTGATTGGTATTTAGGCAAAATCGGCGTCACCGAAATTCCCGAAGGAATGGGAATTCGGGCCATGATGGAAAAAATCAGAGAAGAATTTCCGCATCTTGCTTACGGCTACTTCAATCCTCCTGCAGAGGTTCAAAAGAAGTACAACGAATTGAGAATTCAGTTGGGATAGTCTATCCATCATTGATCTTCTTTGGCTTTTAGGGCGCACTTCTCAATGCCATGAACGTTGTAAATTCGCGCTTTCAATTCAACCATGGAACTCAACTCACTCAACGCTATTTCGCCCATTGATGGCAGATACCGAGTACAATCAGAAATTTTGAGCGGCTATTTTTCGGAACAAGCATTGATCCGTTATCGCATCTGGGTAGAAGTCGAATATTTTATTGGACTCTGCGAAATTCCTTTGCCTCAACTCATTTCTGTTTCAAAAGATGATTTCAAAAAGCTTCGTTCGGTCTATGAAGATTTGACACAAGAAGAAATAGTTCGTGTAAAACATCTTGAGAGCATCACGAATCATGATGTAAAAGCCGTTGAATATTTTCTAAAGGAAAAGTTCGAGTCGATGGGATTTGGCGCAGTGAAGGAGTTTATCCATTTTGGACTAACTTCTCAAGACATAAACAACACAGCCATTCCTGCTTCATTTCGAGATGCCGTTGAAGAAGTATACATCCCATCAGTGGATCGTATTCTCGAAAAATTGATGGCACTATCCAATGAGTGGAGGGATGTACCGATGCTTGCAAGAACGCATGGTCAGCCAGCATCACCAACACGACTCGGCAAAGAAATTTACGTTTTTGTAGATAGACTCGACGAACAGCTCAATCAATTGGAAGAGATTCCTTGCAATGCAAAGTTTGGTGGTGCAACAGGAAATTTCAATGCACATCATGTCGCATATCCGGAAATTGATTGGGTGGAATTTGCAAATGCGTTTCTAGCTACCAGATTAAAACTTATTCGTTCGAAATTCACGACACAAATAGAACATTACGATAATCTTGCGGCTTCGTTTGATGCACTGAAAAGAACGAATACCATTCTTATTGACCTGAGTAGAGATATGTGGACGTACATCTCTATGAATTATTTCACACAAAAAGTGAAAGAAGGGGAAGTTGGTTCATCGGCCATGCCGCATAAAGTGAATCCAATTGATTTTGAGAATGCCGAAGGTAATTTAGGAATTGCGAATGCACTTCTTGAGCATCTTGCAGCAAAACTTCCCGTTAGCAGATTGCAGCGAGATCTCACGGACAGCACCGTTATGCGCAACATCGGTGTTCCCTTTGCACACACCATCATCGCTTTCAATTCCATTGAAAAAGGACTATCCAAGTTAATGCTGAATCGAAAAGCACTTGATGCGGATCTTGAGCAAAACTGGGCTGTGGTTGCAGAAGCTATACAAACAATTTTGCGAAGAGAGAGTTATCCAAATCCGTATGAAGCATTAAAGGGTCTGACACGCGGAAAGGCGACAATAACAAAAGAAGATATTCATGGTTTTGTGAATGAACTCAATGTAAACAGCTCTGTGAAGGAGGAGTTGCTGCGCATTACTCCATCGAATTATACGGGTGTTGACTTACTCATTTCTGAGTTTTAAGAGAGTATAAAGCATGTCTTGATTACATGAAAAAATTAGGAGCAATATTCGGATTAGTAAAGGGATACAAGCGCAGCTTGATCTCCAACTTTTTTTTCAATGTTCTCAATGCGATTTTTTCACTTTTTACATTCTTAGCGGTTGTCCCGTTTTTGTACATACTCTTTCGTGTCAATGGAACGGGCACTTCAGTTAGCGGCAATAGCAATGCGCTGTGGGCATGGGCTAGCGGCAGTCTTGATCATTTCATTGCGATCTACGGCCAGGCAACGGCACTTGCATTGATGTGTTTGGCGATTGTTGTATTGGCCATGCTTAAAAATCTGGTGAATTACATTTCATTGTTCAGCATTGCCCGCATTCGCACATCTGTTTCGCGAGATCTGCGTGAAAAATTGTATCAGAAAATTTTGGATTTGCCGGTTGCGTTTTTTTCAAACGAACGCAAGGGAGATATTATCTCTCGAATGACGAATGATTTGATGGAAATCGAATTCAGCGTTATCGGCACCTTGGAGGCATTGTTGAAATCACCTATCATGATTGTGATTTCACTGATCACTTTGGTTGTGATAAGCTGGAAGCTGACGATTTTTTCATTGTTGTTTTTGCCGCTCAGTGGTTTTTTAATTTCACGCATTGCTAAAAGTTTAAAGAACGCCGCTAAACGCGGAAAAGGCAGTCTTGGTGATCTTATTTCGATCATCGAAGAAACCTTGACAGGAAATAGAATCATCAAAGTGTTTAATGCGGAAAGTCAGTTCAAACAAAAGTTTGATCGCATGAATGACTACTATTTCCGGCTGATGCATAAGCTTTACAGACGAGAGTACCTGAGCTCACCCATGAGTGAGTTCATTTCGTTGATTGTCATTTCGATTTTGCTTTTTGTAGGTGGGAAAATTGTTATTTCCGGCGAAATGGGAGGCGAGATGTTGATCGGTTATCTGGTTGTATTTTCACAAATCATACAACCTGCGAAAGCATTCAGTGATGCCATTTTTAAAATCAACAAAGGAATGGCTTCGCTGGAACGTATCAATGAAATAATGGATGCACCGGTAACAGTCTTTGACAAACCAGATGCAACAGAAGTCGGCGATTTTGAGCGTGAAATTGAATTCAGAAATGTGCGATTTGGCTATTATGGAGACGAAGTAATCAAAGGTATTTCTTTCAAAATAAAAAAGGGTCAAACAGTGGCGCTGGTTGGTCCTTCCGGAAGTGGAAAAAGTACGCTGGCCTCATTACTAGCACGTTTCTACGACCCAATTAGTGGAGAAGTATTTTTGGATGGTCAGGATTTAAGGCATTGCAAAATTTCAGGCATTCGCAAACAAATGGGATTCGTTTCTCAAGATTCAATTCTATTTAATGACACTGTCAAGAACAATATCGCTCTGGGCTCGAATGGTATTATGATGGAGCGAATTGTGCAAAGTGCGCGTATTGCGAACGCTGAAGAGTTTATCGTTGGTCTTACCGGACAATACGATTTCAATATCGGCGACGGTGGCAATAAACTAAGTGGTGGACAAAAACAGCGTCTTGCAATCGCAAGAGCGTTGTATAAAAATCCACCTATTTTGATTTTGGATGAAGCTACGTCAGCGTTAGATACTCACAGTGAATTACTGGTGCAAGAAGCCATTTTTAAGTTGATGGAAAATAGAACTTCGCTCGTTATTGCTCATCGATTGAGTACCATCAAACGTGCGGATTTAATCATTGTTATTCAGAATGGTGAAATTGCAGAACAAGGCACGCACGATCAATTGATGCAAAAGGGGGGAGTTTACAATGGTCTGGTCAATATGCAGAATTTCACATAAATCAAACGTTCGGCCTTCGGGTTGTTGTAACATTGATTCTCAAATTCTACCAGAATGAAATTCAAAGTCTACAATGCGCTTTTAATTCTTACTTCCTTTTTTGGGTATCTTGAATGGGGACCAAATCAAAAACGTTTTCTGGGTAGCCTGGAGTGGGAGATTATCACCAAACTTTTTCAGGATCCGATGAGCGTATTGCATCCGCTTACTATTCTGCCTTTTCTGGGACAAATTGTTTTAGTGTACACATTGTTTCAAAAGAAACAATCTGTTTACCTCACCTCCATTGGCATGTCGGGAATTGGCATATTGATGCTTCTACTATTTTTTATCGGATGTATAGGAATGCATTGGAAAATTCTACTATCCACCATTCCATTTTTTATCTGTTGTTTTTTTACAATACAACATTTGAGAACAAACAAAAAGGTTCAGTTATAACTTGAATCACTCAGTCAGTTGTTATCTGACAATGGTAACTGTTCCCCGAGCGTGTTTTGAATCTAGAATGTCTTCGAACTTCGAGTTGACACCCTTCACAAGATAGGTATAAACTCCATCTGGAACGTAATAGTCTGGATTACCGCCAGTCCAAACATCATCAGGATCTTTTGATTCAAAGACAACATCGCCCCAGCGATTAAATATGAAGAACTCATAATTCAAAACGCCACGAGCTTCTACTTTAAATACATCATTTACGCCGTCATCATTTGGTGTAAAAGCATTGGGGATGTAGATGGAAATACAATCCGCCGTGACCAGAACTTCATCGGTAGTCTTGCATCCACTGATATCCGCATCAAGCGTGTAGACCGTGTTAATTGTTGGAGCTTCAATAAAAACTGTCGCAGAATCTCCAAGTATTTCCTGGTCTTTATACCAGGTCAAAACGCCATCACCGCTCCCTGTCAACTGCATCATTCCATCACACGGACTGAACAGATCTTCACCTGCATCTGCGATGGGCAATTCAATCACAGTTATACTCACAGTCGTATCCGTGACACAGGATGAAAAACTTACTTGTGCTGTATAGTTGCCGCTTTGATACACTTCGATTGAATCTGTTGTTGCGCCATTTGACCATACAATAGAATCATAAAACCCGAATGCTGAAATAGTTGCTTTTTCTCCATCACAAATGGTGTCCGAAGAAAGACTCACTGTCAATGTTATTTCGTTGTTGAGTGAAATGTTTATCTGATCTGAAGTGGCTGGACAAAGACCGGGTCCGAACGCTTCGAATTGGTAGTCTCCATCTTCTGTGGCGTTATATGTCGTTTGATTTGCTCCTGCGATCGGTGTACCATTGAGCAACCATTGCACGTTGCCGATTGTGATCGCCGTTAATAGTGCACTGCTTTCGCACAATGCAACATCTTCGCCAGGTGTAATTGATACTTCCACGTCGTCTTGAATGGAGATTGAGATTGAATTAGAAACAGCGGGACAATTCTCGTTTGTGTTGGAGGCTGTGTAAACACCTGCTTCCATAGCTTCATAAGAACTAGCCGATGCACCAACGATAACTGTTCCATCCAATGTCCACTCAAACGGTCCAACTCCAGTGGTATTCAGTATGACACTTTCGCCATCGCAGAGAATTGTGCTGCCGTCAGCGCTGAGCACCGGAGCAACATTACTTTGAACCAAAATGTAATCAGTTAAAACCAAATCATACGTTCCACAGGCATTCGTAATTTCTAAAGTGACATCAAAACTACCTGTCTGATCATAACATATGTTCGTTGGATTTGAAATCGATGAATTTGCTGTAGCAGCGCCTTCAAATGTCCAATTCCATGAGTCAGCGGTTGTGGAGCTAAGATCTTCGAATTGAATGCAGCTTCCTGTGCAGATGGTTTGTTCAGAACTTTGAAACTCGACGATTGTAGCTGGTATCACTACAACTTCTATTTCATTTGAAATACCAGGACAGAAAGCGCTTGTGTTGGAAGCTGCATAAATGCCCGATTCTGTGGCAATGTATTCGTTGGCTGTGATTCCAGCTATCAACACTCCGTTTCTGGTCCAATTGTAATTACCTGTTCCGTTGGCTTGTAGAGTTACAGATTCGCCCTCACAAAAAGTGGTAGGACCTTCGGCGACTATTTCTGGAAGATCTCCATTGTCTACCTGAATATACCCATCAAGTGAAAGAGAATAGGATCCACATGCGTTTGTGACAGTTAGCGAAACTTCATAAAGACCTACATTGTCATAACAAATTCCAGTTGGATTTTGCACCGATGAGTTTGAAACTATTGCGCCTTCGAACTGCCAATTCCAGCCAGTAGAACTTGGTGTGCTCAAATCTGAAAAGTCAATGCAGTCGCCTGTGCATAATGTTTGATTGGAACAGGTGAAGTCAACTGTGGTTATCATACCCGAATTGCTGGCACCGGGTGTGATATCGGCGCCACACATCACCTGCCAACTTGTGCCGCCGTCGCAACCCAAACCTACGCTGCAGCCGTTTTCCGCCGCGGATCCGGTTGGAGGCACTGCAATGAAATTTGTATTGTTGTTCGTTAGATTCAGACTCACATTAGGACATCCTTGAGTACTTGTTGATGAAATGTTTAGTGGTAAATCCCCACCGCCCCATGTCACAGCGTCAAATACCACTTCATTTTCATCCACCAAAACGAGCTGTTCGCTGCCATTGGTAAACACACCAATTGTGTTACCGTTGGTGCAGTTGCACGTTCCCCAGTTGAGATCTACCGCAAATCCGGAATTGCTGCTGCCAATGGTAAAGTAGTCATTTGGTTGGATTATGCTACCCTGCGGAAAAGTCACTGTAAAATCGCCATCTGTAAGAACAAAACAACTCATGTCGACTGCTGTGCCACAGGTGTTGTAAAGTTCAACCCATTCTTCTGTATTTGGGGAATTTGAGCCGTCATTGGGACCAGCTCCGTTTATGAGGATTTCATTAAAAACGACGCACTGTGCCTGCGAGTGTATCGCATGCAATACCATCATGGCAATAACAAAGGAGCACCTTTGAAGGAGCGTTCGTTTTTTTAATTTAAAAATCAATGTTTGTCCGGTTTGATTTTTTTCCTATACAGATTGCAAAGGTGCATTCGAAAGACTCAAAAAGCACGCTTTTGTTGCATGCTAAATATCACCAAATTGTAAAGAACCTTACATGTTCGGAATTACTCAAATGGTTTTAAGCATTCGGTTCGACTATGCTTTTGCTTTTTCCTTGATGAAAAAATGCGCCCACATGCTTCTTGACAATCTGAAGAGATAAGGAAACAAAAGGATTGTGAGTATAATGCCACTCACAAGAAATGTGATGGGATGCGTGAGAAATCCAAACGTTATTAATCCAATGGCGTCAAAGACATTCAAGGCGACGAGAAGACTGATCCACATGGCCACCGTGAGCGCGTAACTGGCATAGGCTGCGCCAAAATAAAAGCCCGTTTCAGGCTTCAAATTGGTACCGCAATTTCCACACGTGTCTTTTACTTTTCCGAAATCTTTTGATGAATATGTGGATGGATTGGTGAAAATGCATTCTTCGTGGCAATTCGGACATTTGAGTGTCAACATCGATCCTAGATACGTGGTGCTTTTAGACATGGAGCAAAGGTATTCATTCCCGGGCTGAAGGAATTGTGACCTAAGTCACGAATTTAGTTCAATAACAAACCACTGTGTCATAGATGGCGCCATAGCCAATGAATGCTCCTAAACCGCCATTGACATTTGATTCTAAGTTGAAAGGAATTGAAAATGGACTTCCTTGATTTGACACTTGGCTTTCATAACTGTAGATGAACTTGTATGCATTTCTGTCGATAGTGCATCCTCTAACTGCAATTGTATCACCTCTTTTGAAAAAGCCACGTTCTTCGTTTTCATCATCAAACTTTGAAGAATTGGGTTCTGTGCCACGGTAGTATGCGAATTCAAATGTCAATCCATTGAAAAAAGTATCATCGAAAACAGAACCTATCGGAGCGATGTATCCAAAGTCCTTTTGTTGACCGCGCAATTCTTCGTCATCCGCCCATTCAGGATAGTGATTTATTCGTTTTGCGAACCATCTGTATGCATTTCCGATTGTATCTGGATCAGATATGTTTCCGTAGATGAAGCCCAAGCTATCGTCTGGTAGTGAACTCACAATGTCAAAGAATACAGTATCCAAATAAACAAGCTCCGGCAACTTGGTGATGCTTGTGAGATGGTGCTCAGGATGCGTGACATCTAAGGAATACACCTTTCCGTTTTCGCCAAAAAGTTCAAACGAAGTGTACACACACAAATCTAATGATTGCAATGTGGAAATAGGCACGCCAAGCGCTTGTGAAGCGAACTCCAGCTCCTCCGGAGACAGATCAGAAGTGCAAAATTCTGGTAAGTTGTAAGCGATTCCATCAACGGAAATCGTTACCGCGGCGTCGTGGACAAAGATTTCTTGAAGAGAACTCAAATCTGTCGGGTCGAAATAACCTTGACTCCAAGTCAGCATCACCAAAGGTGGTTGATCCTGATAAATGCTACCCTCAACGACAATTTTAGATTCGACATCAGGAATGTCGACCGTGATTTCTTTCTCGCATGAGCTCAGTGAAAAAAGAAAAACGATGAATATGGTTGTGATGAATGAAGACTTCTTTTGACAAAACATAGGCGCAAAAATATTGATGAATGCTTTCTGATTTTTTGCCAATTCAAAGTCGGTATTTGGATCGCAGATACAGAAAAAATTCTTTTTCTACACAAATTTTGTAAGTGTAGTGCGTCATTTTAATCTATCATATATACAGCTCTCGCGGCAAGTGTCCAACTCAATCCATCAATTCGGATCGGAAGGGAAGCTTTAAAATTCAAACCGAAACTTTTAGTGAACATGTAAGTTGTTCCTACTTGCAATAGCATTGCCTCCTTATTGCCATAAATTATTTGGTCATCTACATTCAATTTGTTTATTGATTCAACGTTGTAACTAAGCAATCGAGTGTATGCCATTCCAAAATTGAGATGCCAATCATAAAATTCGTCTCGTTCAAATAGGCCGATTAGAACATCAAAATGAAATGGCACTTCTATGTGGTTTAACCAAATTGATCCGTACTCCAATGCTGGATAATAATCAGGAAGTATGTATTCCCCATTCTGACTAAAAAGAATTTCCATGCTAAATTGAGTGTGTTTTGTTAGTCGAGCGGTTCCTAAAAGTCCTGCATTCAAACCGAAATAATCGGTGACTTCCTTGCCTTCCAATTCGGAAAAATTGAGGCCTGCAATGATGCCAGAATTGAATCTCGATTTTTGACCTATCAAAGCATGAGTAGACGATAACAAACAAATTGACGTAATTAAACATTTAGACAAAATGGAGCGCACGGGTTTTCTTTTGTTGGATTACCACAACGCTTTGCATATTCTGTTATTGCCGGATTGTATAAAAAGGGCGAAGCCGAGAGTTTAATTTCGATTGCAATCGAAGAGTTTATCAGAAAAATGTAATGATTCGTCTGGTGTTTTTGATGTAGGTCAATATGAATTGTTTCGTGAGGACAAACGAATTCAATCACATTCTTAATTGGAAGTTAAAACTTGGGATGCCAAAACATAACGAAGAATCTAAAACCATTGATTTTGTTGGCTTTTTGATTGCTCATTTCTTTGCTTAACACTTTTTCAGAACGGCTAAGGCAATCACAAAAAAAAGTCTCGTTTACATTTGGAACTCAAATTAAAAAACAACTCATTTTTCAAATAAAAAAGCATATGAAAAAGAATCTGATGTTAATCGCAATGGCTTTTGCAGGTGGATTTATTTCACTTGGTTCTTACAAACTCTTCATGGAAGATACACGCTCCAGCCAAATGATGGTAGCGACTGAGATGCCTGTTTATCAAGCAGGTTATTCTGGATTACCAATAGATGGAAGCGTTGATTTTACTACTGCGGCGGAAAAAACCGTAAATAGTGTTGTGCATGTTAAAACACAAAGTACTATGCAGCCGGTTTTTAATCCATGGTCAGACTTTTTTGGCTATCAGCAGCAACCTCAGGTCCAAATGTCATCTGGTTCGGGTGTGATCATTACTGCTGATGGATACATTATCACCAACAATCACGTTGTGGAAGGAGCAGAAAAATTAATGGTGACGTTGAACAACAACAAAAACTATGAAGCGACGGTTGTCGGACGCGACCCAAGTTCGGACATCGCCGTAATCAAAATTGATGAGAAAAATTTGCCTTCTGTAACTTGGGGAAGCAGTGACGATGTGAGAATAGGTCAATGGGTTATTGCAGTGGGAAATCCTTTCGATTTGACAAGCACGGTTACAGCGGGTATTGTCAGTGCAAAAGCGAGAAACATTAATTTGCTTGGTAGCGATAGACAAACGAAAGAAGAGATTTTCCCTGTGGAGTCCTTTATTCAAACGGACGCGGCTGTGAATCCAGGGAATAGTGGTGGAGCACTTGTGAATACCCGTGGTGAACTGATCGGCGTGAATACTGCAATTGCCTCCAGAACTGGCGCATTCAGTGGTTATTCTTTCGCAGTTCCCGCAACTATTGCCAAAAAAGTTGCTCAGGATATTATTGAATTCGGACATGTTCAGCGCGCTTTCATTGGAGTTCGCATCGCGGATGTGACACAAGAAGTTGCTAAAGAGAAAGGATTGAATGAAGTAGCAGGAATTTATGTGTCATCGTTGACCGATGGCGGTGCAGCTGCTGAGAGTGGAATTCAGGAAGGTGATATTATTCAAAAAGTGGGTGACGTCGTTGTAAAGAATGTTCCTCAACTGCAAGAACAAGTGAGTAGATATCGCCCAGGTGACAAAATCAAAGTGGCTGTCTGGAGAAATGGCAAACAACAAGTAGTAGATGTCACACTCAGGAATCGAACAGGAAAAGCACAATTGGAAGATTTTTCAAACAATGCAATTTCAGAAGGCGAAACTGTCCAGTCCATGGGGGCAACGTTTGGAATTCCGACTCCGGAGGATATGAGCAAATTGAGAATCAGCGGAGGCGCTAAGGTTACAGAATTACAAGCAGGGAAGTTTAAATCAATAGGAATGCAGAAAGGCTTTATCATTACGAAAATTGATGGACAGTCTATTTCTTCTCCTGCTGATTTGAATGCTGCACTGCGAGACAGAGAAGGCGATTATATTGAAATCAAAGGATTTTACGCAAATGGTATGGAAGCCATGTACGGTTTTCGATTGTGAGATAGGTTAGGTTTTAATGGTTAAGAACAAAAAAAGAGAGGCCATTTGGCCTCTTTTTTTGTTGGCATAAAATCATATCAAGTTCTGGAATAGGCTTTTTCTGTTGATGAGAAGTTTGGCATCCACTGCCGAAATGGAAGTAAAGTTTCAAATCAGACGATGATATATGTTTTTGCCAATGATGTAAGGATTGACAAACTGCGCATGAGATGTCATCGCGATTTTGTAGATAGTCGAATATTAAAAAAGCCGTCTCGTTTCATCGAGACGGCTTTTCAATTTTCTAAGCGAATCAGTTTAGAGTTTCATAAACTGTTTGTGAACCTGAAGATTGTTCAATGTAACAGTAATTGTGTATGAACCTTGAGACAGATTGCTGCAATCAATTGTTTGTGTTGCATTGTTGGTTGTAATGTTTGTCTTGGAGACAATTTTTCCAACTGCATCCGTAATCATACATTCTGCAGTGCCGTACGCACCTGAAAGTTGCACTGAAAGTTGCTCCTTTACTGGGTTAGGATAAAGCTGAATGCTCAACGCATTTTGTATTTCATCCACACTGTTGATACAATCATCATCCACAATGCCGTCGCAGTCGTCATCAATTAAATTACAGTATTCGACTGCAACTGGATTGACATTCGAATCAAGGTCATTGCAATCATCTTGGTTTGCAACATAACCAAGTGGTTGGTCACATGCTTCTACCAATTGAGTATAATCACCATAACCATCGTTGTCAGCATCTGCGAAGTAAGAATTGTAAGCACCTTCATCGGTGTTACCGTCACAGTTGTCATCAATGTTGTTGCACAATTCTGTAGCTCCTGGATAGATTGTATTGTCTTCATCATCACAGTCACCATTAACAGTGCTTGAATTTTCTGGAGTGTAGCAGAATGATCCTAACAATGCTCCGCCAACGGCATCGCCATCGTTGTCTTGATAGTAAACTGTTGTGCTTAATCCTTCATTGATCAAACCATCGCAATCATCGTCAATCAAATTACAGAATTCGAAAGCTGAAGGGTAAACTGCGGCGTTATTATCGTCACAATCGCTTGATGCTGTTGTTGAATTTGCCGGTGGCAAACAAAAATTTCCAAGGAATGTAGAACCGTAACCATCGCCATCCATATCGCTGAAGTAATCTTGATACACGACGTTTTCATCAATGTTGCCATCGCAGTTGTCGTCGATTTCATTGCAGAATTCAGGTTGAATTGGATTAACTTCTGAATTATCATCATCACAATCTCCGTTTGCAACAGAGGATGATGCAGGAGGTGAGCAGAAATCACCAAGGAGCGTGAAACCAAAACCATCGCCATCGGCATCAAGGTAATAGGTCAGAACTTCCAATCCTTCATCAATGCCTTCATTGCAGTTATCATCAAGGTCGTTGCAAACCTCTGCGGCACCTGGATTCACGGCATTGTTGTTGTCATCGCAGTCGCCATTTACTGTTGAACTGTTTGCAGGTACAACACAGAAATTACCCAGGAATTCATTGCCATAACCATCGTTATCTGCATCTGAATAGTAATCGTGATAAACAACTTCATCATCAATGCTTCCGTCGCAATCATCGTCGATGTTATTGCATTGTTCATCTTCCAATGGGTTTACAGAAGAGGAAGAGTCATCACAATCGCCTGGTGTTAAAGCAGAATTTGCCGGTGGTGAACAGAAATCACCTAACAATGTTGAGCCGAAGCCATCATTGTCTTCATCCAGATAGTAGGTGCTAATAAATAATCCGTCATCTATTGACTCGTTGCAATCATCATCAATGTCATTGCAAATTTCTGAGATGCCAGGATTAACAGATGCATTTTGATCATCACAGTCACCATCAATCATTACACTACCAATTGGTTGAACGCAGAAGTTACCTAGGAATATGTCGCCATATCCATCATCGTCCAAATCTTCAAAGTAGTTGGTGAATGCAACTCCATTGTCTATAGCTGTATCACAATCGTCATCTTGGTCATTACAGATTTCTGTAGCGCCAGGATAAACGTTGGCATCTCCATCATCACAGTCACCATCCAATAATGAAGAGCTCAGAGGCGCTTCGCAGTAGTCACCAAGCAACGATGAACCAAATCCATCGCCATCGGCATCTGAGTAATAGGTTGAGTAGGTGAGACCGTCGTCAATCTGACCACTGCAATCATCGTCAATAGAGTTACACACATCAGGCGTTCCAGGATTGATAGCAGCATCTGCATCATCACAGTCACCGCCATTTATGGCTGATGATGGTGGTGCTTCACAGAGATTTCCCAGATATAGTTCTCCAAATCCGTCACCGTCAAGGTCTTGATAGTAGTCTGCGAAAGTCAGTCCGTCATCAGCAATGCCATCGCAGTCGTCATCAATTGTGTTACATATTTCTGTAGCATCTGGATTTACTGCGGTGTTCGAGTCATTACAGTCCAGATCATTCAAAGAGCTATTGAGTGGTGCAGAGCAGAAATCACCAAGGTAATCAAGGCCGAATCCATCACCATCGGCATCCGAGAAATAGGACAAGTAAGTTACATCTTCGTCAGTGCTTCCATCGCAGTCGTCATCAATGGTGTTACAAGATTCACTAGCTCCGGGATATACATTGGAGTTATTATCATCACAGTCACCATTCGTCGTGGATGCATTTGATTGAGGCAAACAAAACGCTCCCAAAAATTCGCTTCCATATCCGTCACCATCGATGTCTGCAAAATAGTCTAAGTCAAAAACGTCGTTGTCAACATTGCCATCACAGTCATCATCGATACCATTGCAGTATTCAATTCCGCCTGGATATATGAGTGAGC
>Ga0075158_10001590_pt1 | contig 16999 bp, 13 predicted proteins | sample JI91814BDNA_FD_70968 | JGI IMG/M metagenome (GOLD analysis project Ga0075158, IMG submission 70968) | Wastewater effluent complex algal communities from Wisconsin, to seasonally profile nutrient transformation and Carbon sequestration -... | ecosystem: Engineered > WWTP > Effluent > Algae... | reverse complement strand
GTCGAGGTGTCCTCGACGATGAGCACCCGGCGGCCCTCGATCGACGGGCCCTCGATGCGCTGCTGGAGCCCGTGGGCCTTGCCGGCCTTGCGCACGACGAAGGCATCGAGTCGCTCGCCATCGGCCGCCGCCGCGTGGAGCATGGCGGTGGCGACGGGGTCGGCGCCGAGCGTCAGCCCGCCGACGGCGTCGTAGTCGAGGTCGGCGGTCAGGTCCCTCATGACCCGTCCGACGAGCGGGCTGGCCTCGCCGTCGAGGGTGATCCGGCGCAGGTCGATCGACGAGGTAGCGGCGACGCAGCCGGGTAGTAATGGCGCCTTGGATGTCAGCGGCGGCCAGCAGCGATCGAACTTCTCGGCGTAGGCCTCGGCGCGGAAGCGACACGGCTGTCCATGGTTTGCCGGCGTTGACGACGATCAGAGTGCCGGCGGCCGCAGGTTGGATGGCGGCGAGGTGGGGGTAGCGGGTCAGTCGGTCTGGCCACCCGAATTCCCATTCGTCGGCCATGTTGTCGTAGACCCCGCCGTCGGTCAGGTCCACGCTCGCCTGCCGCACGGGCGCGGCGGTGAGATCGGCGGCGGTCAGCCGGCGCGGGGGGAACCCGCCGGGGAAGCAGGCCGAGGCTTGCACCGCCGTAGACAGGCGCAACGCCGGGTTCGGTGTGCCGGCTCCGAGGGTGTAGCCGTACACCACCCGTGGGGTCAGGAAACAGAATCTGCCGGCGCTCATGTCCGAAGCGCAAAAGACGTGGTGGACGGGGCGGTCCGCCCCGGACAGCGACATCTGCCGCAACAGGCCGGCGTGAAGAGCGTTGTCGACGACGAGGGCGCGGCGCCCGAGGACTGCGACCGCGGCACCGGCGAGAGCCAAGGTCAGCGTCACCTGCCCGGCGAGCGTCGCCCACGCCGGCGACAGGAACAGGGGAACCGCCGCCACGAGCGCCCCGCCGGCCACACACCCCGCCAGGACGCCGGCCCCGGTCAGGACGGGCACGGCTCGGGTGGCCACAAGCCGCCCGATCACCGCGACCGCCAGGACGGCCGCCGCCACGGCCACCCACCGCACGCCGTGGATGACCACGGCTGCGGCAGCACCGGCGGCGGCCGCGCACAGCGCCAAAGTGACCTGGACATACCGGTCCGTGACCTGCCCGGGAAAGAACAGACCTTGCCGAGCGAAGACCTCGATCCCCGGCCGCAGCGCCGCCTCCAACGCGGCCCGATCCATCCCTTGTAGATCCCCGGACGCGGCCACGATCCCGTTGGTGATCGACCCGCCCGACACCGAGGAGATCGAGACCAGCCGGGTCTGGAGGGACGCATCGACCAGTCCCAGGAGCGCGCCGGCAGCGAACAACGAAGCCCGGTGCCCACCCCCGGACAAGGCCACCCCGATCCGGGCACGGTCACGCTCCACGCGGTGAGCGTGACACGAGATGGCCGGTCGGTGGAAGAGCCCCGCCCGGGACTCACCGCCCCATCCGAGAGTCCGAGATCGGACCGCCACCGGACCGTCCTCCCGCCGGCGCCGTTCGGGCGACGGGGGGGGCGCGGCGCTTGAGGTGCCGATACGCTCCATGTCGATCAGTTGTTGACGACGGAAGGCGACACGTGCCCGGTCTCTATCGCGTGACCGTCTTCGACGCCGGCGGGAGTCGCCCGCGGCTGGTGTGGGAAACCCCGCACGGGCAGCATCGTCAACGGGCGCTGGACCGGGCCGAGCTGTCCAAGCTGATCGAGTCGGCCGAGCATGAGTACGCCGCAGACCATCCGGACCTGGTCGGCCTGGGCCGCCAGGTGTCCCGGTGGATCGATGGACCCGCCGACCGGTGGCTCGCCGCTGCGCTTGAGCAGCAGGGCCCGTTTCGGCTGCACATCGCCACCGACGAAGGCCTCCGCAGCCTGCCGTGGGAGATCCTGCACACCGACCGCGACGGGTTCCTCAGCGTCAACCCCACCACCACCCTCACTCCGATCCGTCGAGCCTCGCTCCGCGCGCCAGCCCCCCGAACCGTCGCGGCCCGCCCGGCTCGGATCGCGTTTCTGGCGGCCGCGCCCCTGGACGCTGGCCCCGTGCTGGACTTCGAAGCGGAAGAAGGGCAACTCCTGACCGCCACTGACGGCCGCGGCGACGTCATCGTCGAAGAAAGCGGCTCCCTGGCAGGGTTGAAGACTCTCTTCGAGTGGTTCGGCACCCTCGATGACGAGAACGTCAGCTACTTCGACGTCCTGCATCTGAGCGGCCACGCCCGGATCACGCCAGACGGGCCCCGCTTCGTCATGGAAAGCGACACCGGGCACGCAGTAGATGTCAGCGCGCAAGAGATCGCTGACGCGGTCGGCGGCCGATGGCCCGGGCTGGTCTTCCTCTCCGGGTGCCACACCGCTCAGGCCGGCCCAGACGGCGCCAGCGCTTCGATGGCCGAGGCCCTGGTCGCCGCCGGCGCCGACGCCGTCCTCGGTTGGGCCCTCCCGATCGGGGACCACTCGGCCAGTGCTCTGGCCGCCACCCTCCCCGCCCAATCGTCGGCACGGCAAGGTTGACGACGGTCCCATCGAGCAGGGCCATCCCAGAACCCAAGGTCACCGCGATCAGGGCGCCGCGACCCGCGGCGGTATCTCGTCGCAGAAGGTCCTTCCCTGAGGTCTGGTTCATGCTTTCAGAGCCTAGGCGGCGGCTCCGACAACCCGGCCGGCGGCTTCGAAGCATGGTTGTCGGCCCCCTGGGTTAGCGTGGGCGCTCCACCTCCGGAAGGGCCGAAATGATCCGGTTCGAAGCAGTGAGCAAGAGCTATGACGGCGGCACTCTGGCCGTCAACAACCTCACCCTCGAAGCGCCCACGGGCCAGATCACTGTGCTTGTCGGGCCCTCTGGCTGCGGCAAGACCACCTCCTTGCGCATGGTCAACCGGATGATCGAGCCCACCTCCGGGCGGATCACCATCGACGGCCGCGACACCGCCACCATGGACGCCGCTGCCCTGCGTCGCGGCATCGGCTATGTCATCCAGCACGGGGGACTCTTTCCGCATCAAAGCATCGAACGCAATATCGCGACCGTCCCCCTGCTCCTGGGGCAGGACAAGAAGGCTGCGTATGCCCGAGCCCACGAGCTCTTGGAACGCGTCGGACTGCCCGTGTCGCTCGCCCGGCGCTATCCCGCGCAACTTAGCGGTGGTCAACAACAGCGGGTCGGGGTGGCGCGGGCGCTGGCTGCCGACCCGCCCGTGATGCTCATGGATGAGCCCTTCTCGGCCGTCGATCCGGTGGTGCGCGAACAATTGCAGCAGGAGTTCATGCATCTCCAACGCGACCTCGGCAAGACCATCATCTTCGTCACCCACGACATCGACGAAGCCATCACCCTTGGCGATCAGGTCGCCGTGCTGCGGGTCGGGGGCCGACTGGCTCAGATCGCCCCGCCGCGCGACCTGCTGACCCAACCCGCCGACGACTTCGTTGCCGACTTCGTCGGGCGCGACCGGGGCTATCGCGCGCTGAGCTTCATCGACGGCTCGCTCCCCGTGCGCCACGAGGCCACGATCGCGCCGGGGGAGTCCATCACGCGGGCGCGAGCCCTCGCCCGCGATGCGTGGGTGCTGGTGGCTCAGGACGGCCGACCGCTCGGCTGGCTCGACCTCGACCGCGTCCCGACCGGCCCGGATACAGCGGCAGACACGGTCACGACGCAGAGCCTGGCGCTGGGTGGCACCCTCGCGCGCCAGGGCGGCTCCCTGCGTGCCGCGCTCGATGCCGCCTTGTCGGCACCGAGTGGTCGGGGGGTGATTGTCGATGGTGACGGCCGCTTGCTCGGCACGGTGGCGGCACGCGACGTCATCGACGTGATCGAGGAACGGCGCGCCGGGCCCCTGCACACCTCCTCGGATCAGGCGGACGTTCGATGAGTTGGGTCCGCGATCACCTGGGGCTCATCCTCGAGTTGACCCTGCGACATACGGTCTTGGCGGGGATCCCCTTGCTGCTGGGCCTGGTGCTCAGCATTCCGCTCGGGTGGCTCGCCCGGCGTTATCGGGTCCTGGCGCCGGTCGCACTCGCCGGCACCGGCCTGCTCTATACGATCCCCAGCCTGGCGCTCTTCATCCTCATGCCGCTGATCCTCGGCACCAGAATCCTTGACCCGATCAATGTCATCGCCGCGATGACGATCTATACGGTGGCCCTGCTCGTGCGCACGGTTGTCGACGGGCTCGCCTCGGTCCCCGCCGAGGTGGATGCGGCGGCGCGCGCCATGGGATTGACCGGGCTGCGCCGCCTGGTCACCGTTCAACTCCCGCTGGCGGTCCCGGTGATCGCTGCCGGCCTGCGGGTGGCCGCGGTCAGCAATGTCAGCATCGTCAGCGTCGCCTCGATCATCGGGGTCTCCCAATTGGGTTCGCTGCTGGTCGACGGCTACAACCGAAACAATCCCGGCGCCTTGTGGGCGGGGATCATCGCGAGCTTGATTCTGGCGCTCCTGTTTGACCTCGTCATCCAAGGCGGCGCGTGGTTGCTGACGCCCTGGCGTCGGACCGCCGCACCGCGACCGGCTGGGGTCGGCGCATGATCGCCTCGATCTGGGCCTGGCTCACGGATCCGGCGAACTGGTCCGGGGCAGACGGCATACCCACTCGGCTCGCGCAGCACCTCGGCTATAGCGCCATCGTGCTGCTGGCCGCCGCCGCGATCGCGATCCCCCTGGGCCTGTATGTCGGGCACACCGGCCGGGCGCGCTGGCTCATTTCCGCGGCGAATGCGGCCCGCGCAGTCCCCACGCTCGGCCTGCTCTTCGCCCTGGCACTGTGGCTCGGTCCGAAACTGCGCGGCGACCTCGCCTTCAGCCTCCCGAGCATCATCGTCTTGGTCCTGCTCGCCATCCCCCCGCTACTCGCGGGCGCCTATGCCGGCGTCGAAGCGGTCGATCCGGCCGCCCGGGATGCCGCCATCGGGATGGGGATGCGGCCGGCCCAGGTGCTGTTTGAGGTGGAGCTTCCCGGGGCCTTGCCGCTGCTGCTCTCTGGCATTCGGGCGGCGACCTTGCAGGTGATTGCCACGGCGACGATCGCGGCCTATGTCGGTCTCGGGGGGCTCGGCCGCTACCTCATCGATGGCCTGGCCACCGGTGACTATCCGGCAACGGCCGGCGGCGCCTTGTTGGTCTGCGTCCTGGCCCTCGTCCTCGACCTCATCCTGGCCGGCCTCACTCGGATCGTCGTCAGCCCCGGGCTGACCGGGAAGTATCGCGGCGCCACCGGTGTTGACGAAGCAAACCGCATCGCCGCGGTGTCCGAGCGCTGACCCACCGAGCGTTCCCCAACCGTCGCTCACGTCCGGGCGACTTAACAAGGAGTATGCCGATGCGCCGCCCCGCGCTGACCCTCACCCTGGCTGTGACTTCCGTGTTGGCCCTGGCCGCCTGTGGCGGCGGGTCCGACCCGCTCGCGAGCACATCGAGCACCTCCTCCTCCACCACGTCCGGCGGGTCGTCGGCCGAACCGGTGATCGTCGGCTCCGCCGACTTCTCCGAGAGCGCGCTGCTCGCGGAGATCTATGCGGGGGCGTTGCAGGCCAAGGGCATCAACGCCACGACGAAGCTCAATATCGGCTCGCGCGAGATTTATCTCAAGGCGCTCGATGACGGCTCGATCAATCTTGTCCCCGAATACACCGGCGCCCTCGCCTACTTCTATGACAACGCCTTCGCCGAGACCGACCCGGCGAAGGTCTATGACGGGCTCGTCGGCCTGCTCCCCAGCGGCCTGAGCGTGCTGAAGCCGTCGAGCGCCGAGGACAACGACTCCATCAATGTCACGGCCGAGACCGCGCAGAAATACGACCTGACGTCGGTCGCGGACCTCGCCGCACACGCGGGCGAGTTGACGCTTGGTGCGCCCCCGGAGTTCAAGGAGCGGCCCCAGGGCATCCCCGGCCTGACCAAGACGTATGCCGTGACTTTCGCCTCCTTCCGTCCGCTCAAGGGCGCCGCACTGGTCAATGCGCTGAAGAACGGCCAGGTCGACGCGGCCAATATCTTCTCCACCGACCCGTCGATCGCCCAGAACGGCTTCGTCACCCTCACCGACGACAAGCGACTCTTCGGTTCGCAGAATGTCGTGCCATTGATCAGCACAAAGGCCGCGACGCCGCAGGTGACGGCCGCGCTCGATGCGGTCAGTGCGAAGCTGACGACGGCGACCCTGTCCGATCTGCTCAAGCAAACCGATATCGACAAGCAGGATCCAGCGACGGTGGCCAAGGGCTTCCTGGCCGCCAACGGACTGGGCTAAGGCACGCCCGCTTCGGCAGCTTGCACGCCCTCGTGCGCACGCAAAGGAGGCGATCCAGCCATCGGCTGGATCGCCTCCACGTGCCGGACCGCCGTCCCCCGACTGCTGATCCGAGCGTCGAATCGGCCAGTGCGAAGCTCCTCCCTCCAAAGCTTCGAACCTTCCGGGCTGGGCCCCGGTCCGATTCAACTGACACTCACTCTTGTCCACCTCGCAGGCCGATACATCGGTAATTTCACTCAATCTGTCCATCCGATTCCGTGGGATTCGCGTGCCCGGGCATGGCTACTTGGGGTCGGATAGCCTGTGGCCGTGTTACCCGCCTGCCTGGGACGGCGAGACGTGATCGCGCACGTCCGATCGAGCCTGAACGATCGTCGCTGGGTAGCCATTGTCGGCCCGTCCGGCGTCGGCAAGACCTTGATCGCACGCCACGCCGTGCATGGCCTGGACCCGGCCTGGGTGGATGCGCGCGGGCTGACCGACATCGACGACCTGCTCGCCCGCTGGCTGCCCGCCTTGTCCCCCGATATCGCACCGGGTGATTCGCCCTTGCTCACCCTCAGCCGGACCCTGGATGAGGGCGGCCGACTCAGCGTCCTGGACGGCGTGTCGGAGCACCTGGCCGAACCGCTTCGGGACCTGGTCGAATCCGTGCTCGCCTCGACCTCCGAACCCCGCATCCTCAGCACCGGCGATGTGCCGACCGGCTCCGCCGACGAACTCGACATCCGGGTCTCGCCCTTCCCGGTCCCGCTGCCCGATGAGCCCCTGAGCGGCACGGCGCTCGAACTCTTCGTCGGGCGCCTCGCCAGCGCTGGCGGTCCCCTCGTCGACCTCCACCGCGATGAGACGGTGCTGCGCTCGCTGATCACTGCCAGCGCCGGCCTGCCCTTGATCATCGAGCAGATGGCCGCCCAGGCCGCCCAGGTGGGGCTCGCGGCGGTGGCGCCGCCGGACTCTCTCGCCTCGGCCGTGGAGGCTTCATACGCCATGGTCGATCCGGCGACGCAGGCGGCATACCGGCGGCTGGGTTCCTTGGGTTTCGACGTCAGTCTCGACCTCTTTGCCGCGCTCGCCAACCAACCGCGCGCCCTCGCCATCGGCACCGCAGCCCAGTTGGAGCGCCACTCCCTGCTCGAGATCAGCTCGGCCGAACGAGTGCAGATGCACCTGCCGGCTCGACGGCACGCGCTCGCCCTTGCCCGCGACACCAGCGATGCCGCGCAGGCACTGTCCACGCTGGTGTCCTGGTCCGATGCGGCCCTGCCCGGCGCTGACGAGGGCTCGGCCAGCGACCCGTGGTTGCCGGACTATCCCGCGGTCGAGGCCGCGATCCGCTGTGCCGCAGCCGATTCGGACACCCGGGATCTTGCCTATGACCTCGCCAATCGCGCTTTCGGTCCGCTGTATACGGCGATGCGTTCCCGCGACGCGCTGACCCTGCTCGAGACCGTGCTCGATTCCGGGGACGGCCCGCCCGAGGTGGGCGCGCAGGTTGCGCGGCGCGCCGGAATCTGTGCCTCCGAGTTGCTCGGCACCTTTGAGGGCCTGCGCTTCCTCGAACGCGCCGAGCAGCACGCCATCGCCAGCGCCAACCCCGGCGCCCAGCAGGCACGGACCTCCTCCATCCGCGCGGAGATGTATCTCGACGCTGGCCAGTTGGACGCTGCCCGGGCCGAGGTGGCCCGTCTCATGAGCATCGATGGTGTCGATTCGTATGCCCTGCGCCAAGCCCGGCGCACGCTGATGGATGTGGAGGTGAGCTCCGGGAATCTGGCGCGGGCCGAGGCGCTGGCCGGACCCATCATCGACGGCGCGACCGGCGAGGAGGCGTGGCTCGGCATCGCCGCGCGCGTCCTGTGCTCCCAGATCGCCTGGGCGCAGGGCCGGGAAGTGGAGGCGCTCGCCGCCGCGCGGGCCGCCCGCCAGGATGCCGTCGCGCGGGGCGAGGATCGGATCGCGCTCCTCGCCGACGTGCTCGCTCGAAGGATCAGCGGCGCGCCGGCCGTGATGTCGCCCGAGCCGGAAGAGCTCCCCTGGGCCGTCCGCCTCGGCTACCAACTGCAAGGTGCGCGCGATATCGCCGCGCGCGGCGAGTTCGCGCAGGCCGCCGGCCTGGCCGCCGATGTGGTCGTGCTCGCGGACAGCGCCCGGCTCGAGCGCGACGGGATCGAGGCCCGCATCGTGCTGGCCGATGCCTTCCTCGCCCAGGGGGACCTCGCCCAAGCCTCCAGCACGTATGCCGCGGCGGCCCGCCGGGCGGCCGGCTGCCCGCTTCCGCTCCTAGCTGCGGACGCCTTCGACGGGCTTGCGTTGTGTCTGCGGGACGCGCGCCCGGATCATGCCGGCAAGTGCGCCTGGGTCGCGGCGGCCCTGCGCAGCCACCGCGGCGCCGTCGCACACGCCCGCCCGGGCGTCGATTGGAGCCTGCTGCCCACCGGGCGGCCAGCGCCGAACTGGCTCACCGATGGGCAACTCTCCGCCGCGGGCGTCGAGGCGGCGAGCAGGCTTGAAGCCGGCCAGGATGCCGCGGCCACGGCCTCGCCGCTGGCCAGCCTGACCCGCGCGCAGCGAGCGGTCGCCGAACTCGTCGGGGCCGGTATGACGAGCAAAGAGATCGCCGAACGCCTCTATCTCTCGCCGCGCACGGTCGATAACCACCTGGCCACGATCTATCGCCGCCTCGAGATTCCCTCGCGCGCCCGGCTGGCCGCCTTGATGGCGGACCTGTCATGAGTCCCGACCTGCCACCCCCGCCCGCGCGGGAGTTCGCTCCGAGCGGGCGGGCGGGGGAGGAGATGGTGTATGCCGTGGCGGGCCCCACGGCATACGCCCGGCTCAACCGGCCGCACGCCCTCAATGCCCTGACCCGAGCGATGGTCGAGGACCTGCTCGAACAATTGGCGACCTGGGAGGCCGACCCCCGCGTGCAGTCGGTGGTGCTCGATGGCGCGGGTGACCGCGCCTTCTGCGCGGGCGGGGATGTCGTCGCCATCCGCGCCTTCCTCGAACAGGGCGACCTTGGGCAGGCGGTCGACTTCTGGGCCCGCGAATATGCCCTGGACCTGCGTCTTGCGACCTTCCCCAAGCCGGTGACGGCCTTGATGACCGGCTATGTCATGGGAGGCGGGCTGGGCCTGTCGGCCCATGTCGGCGATCGCCGGGTCGCGCCGTCCGCGGTGCTCGCGATGCCCGAGACCGCGATCGGCATGTTTCCCGATGTCGGGATCACCCGCCTCTTTGCCCGGGCTCCCGGCGAGTTGGGCACGTATGCCGCCCTCACCGGCGCGCGATTCGGTCCGGAGGATGCCGTGGACCTGGGTCTCGCCGATGTCGTGACGCCTGGTGCTGCACCGGCGGCAACGCTTGCCCCCATGCGGGCATGGATCGATGAATGCTTCGTCGGGGACGATGCGGCCGAGATCGTCGGGCGGCTCGCGCAGCATGCGCACCCACACGCTCGGGCTTGTGCCCGGGAACTTCGGGAGCGTTCACCACTCGCGGTCTGCGCGACCCTCGAACGCGTGCGCCGCGCCGCGAGAGAGCCCGACCTCGCGGCAACCCTGGCGATCGACACGGTTCTCGCGCGCGGGTTGATGGCCGCCGGCGATTTCGCCGAGGGCGTCCGCGCGAAGTTGGTCGACAAGGACGGCACGCCCCGTTGGCGTCACGACCGCCTCGAAGACGTCATGCCCAACGAGGTCGATGCCCTCTTCGCGTGACCCGCATGACCCGCAGCTCCGACCGAGGACCAGTTAGGCGGACTTGCCAGGCCAGCGCTCGGGTGATCGACCGAGGACCGGTCAGTCGGACTCGGCAGGGCCAGCGCTCGGGGTGACCGCGGCCAGCAGCATCTGCGCGATGTCGACCACCTCCACCTGCTCGAAGCGGCCCTCGGCCTGGCGGGCGGTGAGCCCGTCGGAGAGCATGACCCGGCAGAACGGGCACCCGACGGCGATGCGCTGAGCGCCGGTCGCGAGGGCCTCATTCGTGCGATTGATATTGATGCGCTCGCCAAGCTTCTCCTCCATCCACATGCGAGCGCCCCCGGCGCCACAGCAGAAGGAGCGCTCACCGTGCCGTGGCATCTCGGTCAGCGTGACCCCGGGCAGGGTGCCGATCAACTCCCGCGGTGGGGCATAGACCTGGTTGTGGCGGCCCAGATAGCACGGGTCGTGATAGGTGACCGTGTCGGCGGTCGAGGCGGCATTCTTTGCGCTCGACTTCGTCGGCTCGGCGGCGGGCCGGGCCACGGGGACCAGCCGCTTCTCGCGCACCAGCCGGTTGAGCAATTGGGTGTGGTGGAGCACTTCATAGGTGCCGCCCAACTGGGGATATTCGTTCTTGATCGTGTTGAAGCAGTGCGCGCAGGTGACGACAATGCGCGTGGCGCCGACCTCGCCAAGGGTCTCGATGTTCTGCTGCGCGAGCATCTGGAAGAGGAACTCATTGCCGGCGCGCCGGGCCGAGTCGCCGGTGCACGTCTCGCCATTGCCGAGCACCGCGAATTTCACCTCCGCCAGGTGCAGCAACTCCGCGACCGCCCGGGTCGTCTTCTTGGCGCGGTCCTCATAGGCGCCCGCGCAGCCAACCCAGAAGAGGTAGTCGTAGCCGTCGAGATTCTCGACATCCGTGCCGACGACCGGCACCTCGAAGGGCAAATCCTTGGCCCAGTCCAGGCGGGCGCGCGCTCCCATCCCCCACGGGTTGCCCTTGCCCTCAAGGTTCTTGAAAAGACCCGACAATTCCTGGGGGAAGGCGCTCTCGACGAGCGCCTGATAACGGCGCATGTCGACGATGTGATCGACATGCTCGATGTCCACCGGGCACTGCTCGACACAGGCCCCACACGTGGTGCACGACCACAGCACGTCCTGGTCGATCACGGCGTCCGGACCGTGCGGGTTGTATGCCGTCAGAGGGCTCGTGATGTCATAGCCGGTGTCGCCGATCAGCGGCAGCTCGCGCAGCGCGCCAAGGGCCGGATCAGCCTCCAGGAGCGCGCTCCGCTGCTCCGCGGCGGCCGTCAGGTAGGGCGCCTTGGCGTTGGCATGGTCGCGCAGCGTCATCATCAAGAGCTTGGGCGAGAGCGGCTTGTCGGTATTCCACGCCGGGCATTGGCTCTGGCAACGGCCGCACTCGGTGCAGGTGGAGAAATCGAGCAGGCCCTTCCACGTGAAGTCCTCGACCTTGCCGACCCCGAGGCTGAGTTCTTCGTCGTCGCCGAGTTCTTCGAGCGACTCCATCGTCACCGGCGCCCCGTCGCGCACCATCGGAGGCAAGGCGCCGAGCGCGGTCCGGCCCGAGGATTCGCGCTTGAACCAGATATTGGGGAAGGCCAGGAAGCGGTGCCAGGCAACCCCCATCGTTGGTTGCAGCGAGATGGTGATCATCCACGCGAAGGAGACAAGGATCTTGACCGTCGCCACGACATACACCAGGTTTTCCTGGGTGTCCAAGGACAAGCCCTCCCATATCTGCGCCAGCCACCCGGTCAGCGGGAAGTGCAGGGCGATGGACTCCTCCGGGTGCGTCAGGCGGAGCATGGCTGCCTCGAGCGTGCGCAGCAGCAGGATGCAGATCGTCACCGCGAGGATCGTGAACTCGACGTAATAGGCCTGCCACCACACCGATCCGAAGAAGCGCGAGCGCCGGCCGGCCTCGCCGGCGGCAGTGCGCGGGTGGTTGAGCTGGCGGATCACGATGAGGGCCACGATGCCGATCAGCCCGCCCCACGCGAAGACCTCGACCAGCCACTCGAAGGGGGGGAAGTGCCCGATGATCGGCAGCCGGAAGTCGGCCCAGATCAACTGGAAGAAGGCGTTGACCAGGGTGGAGAAGAGGATGAGGAAGGAGAGTGCGGTGAACCAGTGGGCGATCGCGACCACCGGCAGGCGGGACATCCGGGTATGCCCGAGGAACTCCTTGACCAGTGTCCAGGTCCGGGCGGTGGGGTTGTCGGTCCGCGAGGCCGGCTGACCGGCCCGATAGAGCGCGCTGAAGCGCCATACCTGCTTAAAGAGCAGGGCCCAGCCCACGAGGGGGATGGTGAAGCACAAGGCGATCCCGATGATCTGCAGCGCGGACATGCTGGGGAGTCTATGAAGTGGGACCGACAGTCTTGGCCCGATGTGACGCCCGGCGCATGTGGTCTGCGTCTATCCATAACGAGACGTTAGTGACGGCATAAATCGATGATGGGTATGGTTGGACCCGGAACGACCACCAGCCGCCCGGCGGCCACGCACACACACGGAGATGCAGTGCCCATTTACGACGACGTCACCAAGCTCATCGGCAACACCCCGCTGGTGCGGATCAACCGCATCATCGACAGCGACGCCACGGTGGCCGCCAAGCTCGAGTTCTATAACCCCGCCAACTCGGTCAAGGACCGCATCGGCGTCTCGATCATCGATGCAGCCGAGGCCTCCGGAGCGTTGGAGCCCGGCGGCACCATCGTCGAGGCCACCTCCGGCAACACCGGCATCGCATTGGCCATGGTCGGGGCGGCCCGCGGCTACAACGTCGTGCTGACCATGCCCGAGACGATGTCCAAGGAGCGTCGGGCCCTGCTGCGCGCCTACGGCGCCGAATTGATCCTGACCCCGGGCAGCGAGGGTATGAAGGGTGCGGTCAACCGCGCCGACGAGATCGTCGCCGAGCGTGAGGGGGCGATCCTGGCCCGCCAGTTCGCCAATGAGGCCAATCCGGCGATTCACCGCGCCACCACGGCTGAGGAGATCTGGAAGGACACCGATGGCGGCGTCGACATCCTGATCTCCGGCATCGGCACCGGCGGCACGATCACCGGTGTCGGCCAGGTGCTCAAGGAGCGCAAGCCCGGCGTCCAGATCATCGCCGTCGAGCCCGCCGAGAGCCCGATCCTCAACGGGGGTGCCCCCGGCCCGCACAAGATCCAGGGCCTCGGTGCCAACTTCGTCCCCGAGATCCTCGACACCACGGTGTATGACGAGGTCATCGACATCAACGCCGAAACGGCCGTCGAGTGGGCACGCCGCGCGGCCAAGGAAGAGGGGCTGCTGGTCGGCATCTCCTCCGGCGCCGCCCTCGCCGCCGCCGACCAGGTCGCCCGCCGCCCCGAGAATGCGGGCAAGACGATCGTGGTCGTCATCCCGAGCTTCGGCGAGCGCTATCTCTCGACCATCCTCTTCTCCGACCTGCTCGACTGACCGGTGCACCCCCGGCGCCGGCCGATTCGTCGGCGCCGGGTCACCCGTGACCACCTGATGGGGGCCTCCATGTTGGTTTCACCGCAGATCACCGAGCGCGGCGTGCTCGCGGCGGCGCGCGACGGCATAAGGGAAGATCTGGATGCGGCGATGCTGCGTGATCCCGCGGCCACGTCCCGCCTCGTGGTCCTCTTCACCTCGGCCGGCTTGCACGCGATCTGGCTGCACCGCCTCGCGCATGCTCTCTGGGGCTCCCCGCCCGGCCGGCCCTTCGCGCGGGTTATCGCCTATGTCTCGCGGGCGATCACGGGTGTGGAGATCCACCCCGGCGCCACGCTCGGGCGCCGATTCTTCATCGATCATGGGATGGGCGTGGTCATCGGCGAGACCGCCGAGGTCGGCGACGACTGCATGCTCTATCACCAGGTCACCCTCGGAGGCCGCTCGATGGAGCGGGTCAAGCGCCATCCCACCTTGGGCAATGGCGTGACCGTGGGTGCCGGCGCCAAGATCCTGGGACCGGTGATCGTGGGGGACGGGGCACAGGTGGGCGCTAATTCTGTGGTCGTCAAGGACGTCCCCGCCGGCGCCATCGCCACCGGTGTGCCCGCGATCTATCGCTTCCCCGACTCGCCAACCGAGGACCCGTATGAGGCCCTCTTCCGCGATCCGGCGCTCTTCATCTGACGGCGGTTTGGATCTGCCGATCCCGTCAGGGCAACTGGCCCGGCTTGGGGCCGGCGATAGGCTCAGCGTGCAACATCCCGTCGGTGCCCCGGTGAAGCCCGGCCGGCAGGTGTTCCTGCCCGCCGGAACGCACCGCGCGCAACGTGTTGGCGATCGACTTGGCCGCGTCGCCGACCACGTCGGCGACGAAGGGTGCCGCCTTGGTCTTGGCCGCGTCGGCTGCCTGACTCGCGGTGGCTTGCACCGGGTCGGAGGACCAGAGCCGGCCGGCCTGGGACTTGATCTGCTCATAGCGCTTGGTCCCTGCGCGCGCCCCGAGCACGTAGCCCACGGCGGCCCCGGTCAGGAAGGACAGCTTGCCCATGTCGGTGGCTCCTTTCGCAGAGCCGGCGTATGCTGCCCGCCCCGCCGATTTCCGTCTGCGTCACCCTCGACTCTAGAGCCGTGCCCGCCATCCTGGTGGCTTAGGCGGCTGCGACCTCCCCAGGTACCGTTGTGCTCGACCCGGCGTCCTGCCGGTTCGGAGGGCTCGCATAGTGGCCTAGTGCGGCGGTCTTGAAAACCGCTAAGTCGGTAGCCCCGGCTTCGTGGGTTCGAATCCCACGCCCTCCGCCCCTGTTGTAACACTGACAACATGTGCCACTCGCGTTACGTGCAGCCTGTAACGATCGCGTCAGGGTCGCGATTGCGGCGACCCTTCATGCGCAGGACTGTGGTATTAATGGCGTGCGCTGCTGAATTTGGCTCGGTGGGCATACTCGTATGTGGAGTAGGTGCAGGGAGAAGGGGTGCGTTGTGCTATCGACCCGTCTTGTGGTATTGCTGGCGTCGGGAGTCTCAGGCTGCGTCCTGGCGTCAGCCCCCGGAGCCGCTGCGGCTCCGCTGGGCGATGTTGCCGGGGGGGGTACACCGGAACACGTGGTGTTCTCCGGCCAACTCGAACGGAATGGGGCCCCAGTCCAAGGTCAGTACTTGGCTGAGCTATGGCCAGCGCAGAGGCATTTAGCGAGCCTGCGGCAGGGTCGGCCGGTTCCGAAGTACTTCATCAAGAAGGCTCAGATCCCATCGTCGGGAGAATTTCGCATCGACCTAAATGTCGACGCTATCCCAGCTGAATTCTTGGGTGATTCTGGTCAGGTCGACCTCACGGTGAGAATCACGGACGGTAGGGAGCAGGCGGAGTGGTCACAGTCTTTCCTCCGTAGTGACAGGGACGCCCTGTCTTCTAGGGGGAATCTGAAGGCGCGTTGGGTTCCTACCGGTGATCGGACCCGTTCAAAGCCCGATGTGGTCTCGTTCGACCTGGGTAGACGGACGGCAGTAGCGGCTTCGTCGCCTCGGCGAGACGTGGCGCGTGGCCAGCAACAGGTTCGGACTCTCGACACGACACCGGTGGACCTAACTCACTGGGCGCAGGCTGGAGGGTATACGTGTCGCGACTTTAAGGGTCCCGCACGGCAGAATATCCTGGAAGGCTTCGCCTATGTTTATGGGTGGAGTGGAGCACGGGCGTCGTTAGATTTTGATTCAGGAAGTTCCCACTCACTCGGCATCGGTCTTACGTATGGCTCGGGATGGAGTCAAAGCGGCACTGCGGGGATCAGCACATCGTCGGGAGCGACGGTCACGCGAGTCGTGGATGCTCTAGCGAAGAACCGGGTCAACTATCGTGACTACTATAACGAATGCTATCCGAGTAGAATCCAAAGTCGCCCAGAAAGCTTCTATGCCATACTTCCCACTGGTGACTTCACCTATGCACGCCACGTCAACTTCGCCTACTGCGCTACATACTATTCAGGGGCTACGCCGTGGAAGCAATCAGGCACCAACACGACTGTGAGCGGCGGAGTCGCGTTGGGCCCTGTGAGTCTATCCGCTCAGTCAGGATGGAATTCGGGCACTAAAGTAAAATGGGATATAACGGCGAAGACGAAGGTCTGTGGGTCAACATCGGCCGGCTGGGCAAGCGCGCCCCAGGCGGATGCTCGGGCCGGATGAGTCTGAGCGCCAGCCGCGCGCTGAGTGTTGTCGCGTCAGCATGCCTCATGGCGTCTTGTAGCGCGCCCGCAACCACTGGCACCCGAATTCATGCGCTCGCGAGAACAGCGGACACCCCCTTTGGTCTCGCCTTGCCGGTATCTCAATCAAGCTCCACCGTCGCGGTTGGTAGCATAATGCTCTGCCGCGCGGGGGTCGGAGATGACCCCGAAATCCAGTCGGTCGGATTCGAACGTGGTGAAGAAGAGATGGAAGTCGTTGCCTTCGGCACACGACCTGCGAGCACCACCACGCTGGGGGCTGAGGTTGACGCGTCGCTCACGGCGCTTGGATTTGCCGGAACAACAGTTGGTCAAGGTTGTGACACAACAAATGATGCTCATCCAACAGAGCTAGGCATCGAAGTCCGAGCGAAGAGCGGCCCCAGAGCGACCGGCCGGACTCTGGAGGTCCATTATCGGGCTGGTTCTAACTCGCTGGTCGAGCAAGTGCCCTTCACCCTCGTCATCTGCGTTGGCAGAAGTCAGTGTGATCCGTGAGGGGCGCCAGTTCGAGGTGGTCGACCTCCTCCCCAGCGACAGGTCCCGCGTTGTGGCCGACCTTCTGCTGACGTACGAGGAGCGACCGCTCGGCACGTGGACGCAGTCGTCGTTGCCGAACGCCTGACCTGAAGGTCATCGAAGTCGCCACCTCGGATCGCCGACACTTCACGATTGTCAGGCCGAGTCACATCGCTGCGTTCGCACTCCTGCCGGAGTAACCAGGTGTGAAAGTTGTCCCATGAGGCCCGCCCCGAGGGTGCGGCGCACCCTCGGGGCGGACCTCATGGGAC
>Ga0075158_10001589_pt1 | contig 17002 bp, 12 predicted proteins | sample JI91814BDNA_FD_70968 | JGI IMG/M metagenome (GOLD analysis project Ga0075158, IMG submission 70968) | Wastewater effluent complex algal communities from Wisconsin, to seasonally profile nutrient transformation and Carbon sequestration -... | ecosystem: Engineered > WWTP > Effluent > Algae... | reverse complement strand
ACCCGCCGCCGCTGCTTCTGCCAGTCCAGCTTGGCGTCGGCGACATCGCGGGCGAGCTCGGCCTGCTGGAGCTGGCCCTTGACCGCGTTGATCTTGTTGATGTCCCGGCTGCTGTTGGCCAGGTCGCGCTCCGCCTTGACCTTGGTCACCTCGAGCTTGTACTGGCCAAGCTCCGAGTCGGCCACCGAGACGTCCTTCTCGGTCACCGCAAGGTCGTTCTGGGCCTTGTTCTTCTCCTCGGTGGCGGTGTCGATCTCCGACTTGGCCCTTAGGATCTGATCCTTCTCCGCGACCGGGATATCGGCGAGCAGGGCGTCGTCAACCTTGTACTTTGGCCCGCTGCCGCAGCCTGCCGCAAAGATGAACGAAGTAAACACCAGGGTTCCAAACCAAGCTCGCATAACTCCTCCAAGTAAAAACTGTCCTTGCCTCACATCCTAGCGCGCTGCAGGCGGGCGGGGGGTCCGATGCGCGATTGTTGCGCCGATTTTTCCGCATTCGAGTCGAGCGGTGCGGTCGCGGTGCTACGGGCTCAGCTGGCAGGTGATGCCCAGGACCAGCAGGCCCTTATCGTGCTTGATGCCGGCTTGCAGCAGCGTGGCGCCGTTATTCATGAGCAGGCGGGTCGATAGCAGCCGCGCCTGGCCGTCGAGGATCTCCAGGCGGACGCGCAGTCGCTTCTTGCCCCCCGCCTCGACCAGCCCTTCGTAGGTGAGGAGTCCGTCGTGTCCGTCGGGCAGCTCGAAGCGGCTCGGGGCTGCCCCGCCGACGATCAGCGAGTGCTGCTTGAGCAGGCGGAACTGGTGCCACGCCGACAGCGGCGGCTTGGTCAGCTGCGGCCGCAGCGGCTCGAGCTGGGGGTCGAACTCGTGGCCGTCGCGCAGCGCGTGGACAACGCGCACCACGCAGGCGGCGGTCTGCCCGGCGGCCTTGGCGCTTGCCGCGGCGGCCGGCGGCACCACAGGCTGCGGCTTGGCGGCCGGCGCCGCGGCGGGTGCCGCCGTCGGCTGGGCCTTCATCACCCGGAGACCAGGCAGGCAGAGCAGCGCCGTCGCCAGAACGAGGCCGGCGGGCTTGCCGCGCAGCCGGCCCAGGAGGTTTCTGATCTTCAGGCTGGCGCGACTCACAGGCTCTCCCATTGATCGTCTTCTTGGTGATCGAACCAAATCAAGGTGGTGTCGTTGCCGTCGTCGGCGACCGAGATCACCGCGGCGTTATCGCCCGCCACCTCGAGCTCCTCGACCTCGATGTGATTATTTACCGTCGGCACCGCGCGCAGCCACAGCAGCACCGCCGCCGCCACCGCGAGCGCCGAGGTCACCGCGGTCATCCGGAAGGCGACGCGCCGCCGCAGCGGGATCACCGGCGCTTCCCTGACGAGCGCGACCTCCGGCAGCTTGGCCTCGATGCCCGCCCACAGGTCCACCTGATGGGCGTCGGCCTCTGCACTCAGCGTATCGCCGAGGAGCTGATCGAGCTCGGCGAGCGCCTCCAGTTTCTGGTTGTCCTCTGCCGTAAGCTCCGTGCGCAGCGCCTCTGCCTCTGCCGCCGAGAGCTCGCCATCATGTAGCTTGTGCAGTCTTTCATCCCGCGACGCCATGGTATTTCAGGCCGAGTTGGCCGCCTCCCGTGATTTGGTCTCTGCAAACTCGTGCAGCAGCTCTTGCATCTGCCGCCGGGCGTGGAATAGCCGGCTCATCACCGTCCCCTCGGGACACTCCAGCACATCGGCGATCTCCTTGTAGGAGAGGCCGTCGACTTCGCGCAAGAGCAGCACCGCCCGGTGCTGCTCGGACAGCTTCTGCAGGGCCGTCGTGATGCGCCCGCGCAGCTCGCTGTTGTGCAGCGCCCGCCCCGGATCGAACCCGAGCCGCTGACAAGACAGCTCGTCGGCGGGGCTGCCCACCTCGGTCCGTGCCACCTTCTCGTCGAACTCGACCTGGTTGCCCCGCCCCGCCTTGCGCCGCAGATCGATGCACAGGTTGACCGTGATCCGGTACACCCAGGTATAGAAGCTCGCCGAGCCCTGGAAGGTCCCCAGGTGCCGGTAGACCTTGAGGAAGGCCTCCTGCGCGACATCCCGCGCCTCGTCGGGGTCCTTGAGAAATCCGAGCGCCAGCGAGTAGACCCGGCGCTGGTAGCGCTCGACCAGGGCGCGGAAGGCCTGCGGATCGCCGCGGCGCGCCCGCTCGACGAGCTGCGCCTCGGCACGCTTGGACTCTTCGGCCGCCGACCCGCCCGCGGGGCCCGGCTTGTCCGACTTGGAACCTGCGGCTGCCCCCCTGGGCTTGGGCAGGCTGATTACATTCGATGGCGATGGCTCGGCGGTCACACCCGTAGAGACCGCACCTGCGGGAGCCGCATTCGAATTTTCTGAAATCTTGGTCGTCAAGGATCGCCATGTTCCAAGCCTACGACGGGGTGCAACAACCTGCTTGCCAGCGGCGGGCGCTTACGCGTTCTTGCCGCTCACTCCGTTCGACGGCCTATGTGGTTAATCATTCACACGACCTGTGTGAACCTACGTTATCAGGTTGCACGCGCTTGTTCATGCTTCTAGATGAACGCGCGGTGCAAAAAAAGTCCTGCCGGGGCCTCGTTCAGGCGCGTATTTGCACGGGATTGACCACTGCCCTATCATGCTAAAGGGTGCCGGCCAGCGAGGCCGATCGCCGCAAAGCATTTCCCCTGCCAGCCCTGCTCAGGAATAATCAAGCTCGCCATGCGCATGCGCTGGGCCAGACCGCTGGCCACGCCCGGATCCAAGGCCGAGTCTGACGCCGACGCCGCCGCTCAGGGGGACGCCGACGACAGCGAAGCTGCAGCCGCGCGGGTCCCTTCGACGCCGGGTGAGCCGGCGGCCCGGCTCGGCTGGCTGCTCGGCCAGGTGCGCCGTCGCCTGCGCCTGCGCGAGGCGGCGCGCAGCAGCCTGCTGTGGGGGGCGGCGAGCCTGGGCAGCGGGACGGCGCTAGCCAGCCTCGCCGCCGTCATCGGGCCCTCGGTGCTGTGGCTGCCGCTGCTCACCGCCTGGGGGGTCGCCACCGGCTCGGCCCTGACCCTGGTCCTGTGGCGCGCCTTCAGCCACCGCGAGAGCGACGAAGCGATCGCACGCTACATCGGGGCCCGCGTCCCCGACCTGCGCTCGGACCTGCTGTCGACGGTGCAGCTGCAGGCCGAGCCGCCGGGCGGGACCTCGCCGGCGCTGGTCCTGGAGCTGTGCCGCCGGACCGCCGCCGCCGCCGCCACCCTGACGCCGCAGGAGCTCTGCGATCTGCGCCCGGCCTGGCAGGCCGGCGGGATCGCCACCGCCGTCGCCGTCGGTGTCATCCTGTGGGCGACCATGGCCGGGCTGCCGCTGCGCCAGGGGCTGCACTTCTTGGTCCAGCTGCCACCGCCGCACCCGATCCAGACCAGCACCGAGCCGCTCGTCGGCGACATCCGGCTCCTGCTCTCCTACCCCAAGTACACCGGGCTGCCGCAGCGGACGATCCCGGGCTCGTCGGGGGACGTGCTGGCGCTGCCCGGGACCCAGGTGCGCGTCGAGGCGCGGGCGCTCGGGCGAGTCGAGCGGGCGCAGCTCATCGTGCTGTTCGGGCCGGCGGCGCTCGCCAAGGAGCGCACGCAGCCGGTGCAGATCGTCCGCACCGACAGCCGCGGCGGACCGCTCGGCGGCACCCAGTACCCGCTGCTCACCGCGGGCTTCACCGTACAGCAAGCGGGCCTCTACTACTTCGTCATCGACCGCACCCCGCACGACTCGGTGCGCGAGAGCGCCGGCCACCGCATCGATATCGAGACCGATCACCCGCCGCGCATCGACCTGTTCGCCCCCGCGGCCGAGCTGGAGGTCACCGGCGCCCGGCGCATCGAGCTCGCCTACAGCGCCGAGGACGACTTCGGTCTGGGCGAGATTGACCTCGTCTACCGGATCGGCGGCACCCCCGAGCGCCGCAAGCACCTGCGGCCCGACGCCCGCACCGATGCCCGCACCGATGCCCGCACCGATGCCGCCAGGCCCGACGGTGGCCGCCGCCCGGGGCCGAGCGGGTCCGGTCCGGTCCCCGTGACCGTGGCCGCCGCGCCGCGCAACATCGCGGCCAAGATCGAGTGGGACCTGTCCGAGCTCGAGCTCGCCCCGGGGGCGCGCGTCACCTACTACATGGAGGCCCGCGACCTGGACAACGTCAACGGCCCCAACGTCGGTCGCTCGCGCGAGTACGCCCTGCGCATCCTCAGCCCGCGCGAGAAATCCGACGCCCTGCTAAAGAGCCAGGAGCAGCTGCGCGAGCTGGCGATCCAGCTGCTCGGCGATCGCCTCGAGCTCGGGCGCACCATGCCGGCGCACGCCACCGAGCTGTTGCCCGAGCAGCTGGAGCGGGTGCTCGGCGTCCACCGCAAGACCGAGGCGTTCCTCTTGCAGATCGGCAGGCTGCAGCAGGACAGCGCGCGCACCGACCCCGCCGCTGCCGCGGTGGTCCCCAAGGACCTGCAGAACATCCTGCAGGAGATCGGCCGCCGCCTGGGCAAGCTGACCCAGGACGAGGAGTCGGTGCTCGGCGAGATCCGCAAGGCGCGCCTGGCCGCGGCCAAGGTCCGCCCCGCTGCCGCCAAGGAGCTGGTCGCCGCCACCGATCGCCACATCGGCGAGCTGGAGCGCGACGTCATCACCCTGGACGACCTCATCGGCCGCCAGCGGCTGGAGGAGCTCTTGGCGATCAGCGACGAGATGACCGCCCTGCGCGACCGCATGCGCCAGCTCCTCGCCGAGTACAAGAAGGCCCCCTCCGAGGCGCTGCGCCGCGAGCTCGAGCGCGAGCTGCGCGGCTTCGAGCGCCGCATGGCCGAGCTGATGGAGAAGGCGCGCCACCTGTCGAGCGAGCTGCCCGACGAGTTCTTGAACCGCGAGGCGATGGGGCAGAGCGACCTGCAGAGCCGCATCGACCGCCTGCGCGACCTTATCCAGAAGGGCGACGTGGCGCGCGCCGAGCAAGAGATGGAGCGCATGTCCCAGGCGCTCGACAACCTGGTAAAGGGCATGGAGCAGAACCTGCGGGGCTTCCGCCGCGAGCGCTTCACCGCCGAGGAGAAGGCCCTCGGCGAGCTGGAGAACCGGCTGTCCGATCTGGCCCACGATCAGGAGGAGCTGAAGGCCCAGACCGAGTCGGTCAAGCAGAACGCCAGCGCGCGGGCGCGGCAGCTTCTAAAAGATCGCGCCGAGGCGCTGTCGCGCCGCCTGCAGGGCGACATCAGCAAGCTGCGCAAGCTGCTCGGCGAGGTCGATGTGGCGCCGCTCGGGCCGTGGGGCAGCGACGAGCTGGACAAGACGAACAAGCGCGTCGACGACCTGGAGCGCATGCTGGAGCAGGGCGACCTCGACGAGGCGCGGCAGATGGCGAGCGAGGCGGAGCAGTCGCTGGGCAAGCTCGAGGGGGAGCTGCGCAGCGAGGAGCAGGCCTCGCGCTGGGGGCAGCGGGTGCGCCTGGGGCGGTCGCGCGCCCGCCTTGAGCAGGCCAAGCCGGTGGCCCACGACATCGCCACCGAGATCGAGAAGGCGCTGCCGCGGCCCGAGGAGATCCTGTCGCCGGCCGAGCGCAAGCAGCTGGCCGAGCTGCGCGGCGCGCAGGAGGCGCTGCGCAAGCGGAGCGCCGAGCTCGGGCGGGACATCCCCAAGCGCGCCCAGCAGACCAAGGACGCGCCGCTGCTCGAGCGGCTGGCCCAGCAGGCCCCCGAGATGATCCGCAAGGCGACCGGCTTCATGGAGCAGTCGGCGGGCGAGCTGCAGCGGCTGCAGCCGCGCAACGCCGCCACGGCGCAGGGGCAGGCGGTCGAGCAGCTGTCGCAGATGCGCCAGCAGATGCAGCAGGCGCGCCGGCCGCAGAACGAAGGAGCCGGCATGCGCAGCGAGCGCGACCCGATCAAGATCCCCGGCGCCGACGAGTACCACGCGCCCAAGGAGTTCCGACAGGACATCCTCGACGCCGCCAAGCGCGAAGCCCCGCCCGAGTACCGCGAGCAGGTCAAGCGCTACTACGAGGAGCTGATCCAGTGAGCGGGACCCGCACCAAAGCCCGGCGCCAGCCGCGGCTGGCCTCGCCCGGCGGCGCGCGTCGGGCCGGGCGCCTGGGCGGCGCAGGGGTCGGGCTGCTTGGGAGCGGGCTCCTGGCCCTCCTGGCGCTGTCGGCCGGCGCGCCGGGCGACGGCCTGGCCGCCCGCCACCGCGACGAGGGGCTCATCCAGGTCCAGCGGCTCATTCACGAGTGGCGGGTCGATGAGGCCGCGGCGGCGCTCGCCCAGCTGAGTCGGACCCGGCCGCGCGAGCCCGAGGTCGAGCTCCTGCGCGGCGAGCTGCAGTTCCTGCAGGGCGACTACGAAGGGGCGAGCCAGGCGATGCGCGCGGCGCTCGGCTCGCTGCACGGCGCCTCGGCGGACGCCCAGGAGGCGCGGGCGATGACCGACCTCGCCGCCGCGACCGCCGAGGTGACCCGGGGCTTCGTCGAGCAGCGCTCGCCCGGGGGTCACTTCATCCTCCGCTTCCGCCGCGGCCGCGACGAGGTCCTCGCCCCCTACGCCGGCGAGGCGCTGGAGAAGGCGCGCGCCGCCCTGGGCGCCGACTTCGCCGGCATCAGCCCCGGCGACGCGGCGCTGCCGAGCACCCCGGTGCGCGTCGAGATCTACGACGAGGTCGCCGACCTCGCCCGGGTCTCGACGCTGACCCTGCGCGAGATCGAGACCAGCGGCACCATCGCGCTGTGCAAGTGGAACCGCCTGATGATCGTCTCGCCCAAGGCGCTGGTGCGCGGCTACCCGTGGCTCGACACGCTCACCCACGAGTACACCCACTTCATCATCTCGCGGGTGTCGCGCAACACGGTGCCGATCTGGCTGCACGAGGGCCTGGCCAAGTTCGAGGAGCGGCGCTGGCGCGGCCCGGCCGGCGGCGCGCTGTCGCCGGCGATGGAGCACCTGCTGGCGGTGGCGCTCGCCAAGAAGCGCTTCATCACCTTCGAGCAGATGTCGCCCTCGATGGCCAAGCTGCCGTCGCAGGACGACACCGCCCTGGCCTTCGCCGAGGTCTACACGGTGGTCGAGTTCCTGCACGGCAAGCTCGGCTGGGACGGCCTGCGGGGGCTGCTCCGCGAGCTCGCCGGCGGCACGCCCGATCTGCGCGCGCTGGCCGCCGTCTACGGGGCGCCGTTTGCGGCGTTTGATCGCGCCTGGAAGACCTGGCTGCGCGGCCGCAAGCTCAAGTCGCGCGCCGGCCTTTTCACCGACAAGCTGCAGTTCAAAAAGGCCCCGCCCGGCCAGAAAAAGCCCCAGGTCCCCGGCGAAGAGGACGACAGCGGTGAGCTGACCGATCCGCGGGCGCGCAACTTCGTGCGCCTGGGGGGCCTCTTGCGGGCGCGCGGGCGCCTGCTGCCGGCCGCCATCGAGTACGAGAAGGCGCAGGGGCTGCTCGGCGCCGCGCACCCGCTGCTCGCCCTCAAGCTGGCGCGCACCTACCTGGATCTGGGCGACGCCGATCGCGCCATCGCCACCCTCGAGCCGGCGCGCGAGCTGTACTCCGACCTCGCCGGCCTCAACGCCACCCTCGGCGGCGCCTGGATGCGCAAGGGCGAGCTCGCCAAGGCGGCGCCGTTCCTTGAGGCGGCGATCGCCACCAGCCCCTTTGACCCGAGCGTGCACTGCGGCCTGGCGGTGATCTACGGCAAGCTCAATAACCCCAACCTCGGCCGCGAGCAGGCTGCCTGCACCCTGCTCGGCGGCAAGTAATCAGCGCCGCCCAGCTCCGAGCCGCTCCCAGCCGACCCCAGCCGACCTACGCCTTGAGCGCCGCCGAAGCGAGGATGCGCTCGCAGAGCTCGGGGAAGGGAATCCCGCACTGCTCGGCGATCTTGGGCACCAGGCTCCGCTCGGTCAGCCCGGGCAGGGTGTCGACCTCCAGGCACACCGCCCGCCCGCTGGGTGTGAGGAGCAGGTCGGTGCGGCTCACCCCGCTGCACCCGAGCGCCGCGTGGGCGCGCCGCCCTAGGTCGTGCACGAGCTGCCGCTCGACCGCCGACAGCGGCGCCGGGACCAGGTACTTGGTGTCGTTGCGCTGGTACTTGGCGGCGTAGTCATAGAACTCGGTGAGCGGCTGGATCTCGACCTCGCCCAGCACCTCGCCGTCGAGGACCGCGACCTCGATCTCGCGCCCGCGCACGTACTCCTCGACCAGCACCACGCCGTGCAGGCGGCGCGCGGTCGACAGCGCCGCGTCGAGGTGCTCCTGGCTGTGGACGATCGAGACCCCGATCGACGACCCCTCGCGCGAGGGCTTGACGACCAGCGGGAAGCCGATGCGCTGCACGTCGGCGGCGCCGCGGTGCACGCTCCAGCGCGGCGACTCGATGCACTCCTGGTCAAAGACCCGCCGCGAGGCGACCTTGTCCATCGCCAGCGCCGAGGCGAGCACCGACGAGCCGGTGTAGGGGATGGCGCAGCACTCCAGCAGCCCCTGCACGCAGCCGTCCTCGCCGAGGGTCCCGTGCAGGGCGATGAACGCGACCTCGACCCGCTCGCGCCGCAGCTCGGTCCACAGGTTGCTGTCGGCGCCGGTCCAGTCGATGGCCACCGCGTCATAGCCGCGGCCGAGCAGTGCCTCGACCACCCGCCGCCCCGAGATCAGCGACACCTCGCGCTCTGCCGATGGGCCGCCCATGATGACGCCGATGCGCCGCTTCTGCACCTCGCGCCTTGTGCGCTGCCCCGTCATCCGGCTTCCCCCATCACTTTGACCTCCAGCTCCAGCTCGACCCTGAACTTGGTGGCGACCGCCGCCTGCACCAGCTCGATGAGCGACAGGACGTCCTGGGCGCGCGCCTTGTCGACGTTGAGGATCCAGTTGGCGTGCGCCCCGGCGACCTCGGCGTCCCCGATCCGGGTGCCCTTGAGGCCGCAGGCCTCGATCAGCCTACCGGCAAAGTCTCCGGGCGGGTTCTTGAAGATGCTCCCGGCGTTGGGAAAGCCGTGCGGCTCGCGCTCGCGCCGGCGGTCGCGCAGGGCCCGCACAGCCTGCTCGATCTCGGCGATCGGGCGGGGCGGCAGGCGCAGGTGTCCGGCGACGATGACCTCGTCCGGCGGCAGGGCGGAGCCGCGGTAGACGAAGCCGCAGGCGGCGGCGGGGCGCTGCAGCAGCTCGCCGCGCTCGTCCACGCTGTCCACCTGCACCGTCACGTCCTTGAACTCGCCCAGGTAGGTGCCGGCGTTCATCACCAGCCCGCCGCCGATCGAGCCCGGCACGCCGCCGAGGAACTCGACCCCGCCGAGGCCCCGCCGGGTCGCCTGCGAGAGCAGCTTGCCCGTCGACACCCCGGCCTCGACATAGACCGCGGTGAGGCCGTCCTCGCCCGGCGGCGTGAACGCAAGGCCGCGCAGCCGCTCGCTGGCCAGCAGCACCCCGCGCACCCCGCCGTCGCGCACCAGGAGGTTGCTGCCGGCGCCGAGGGCCCGGCAGGGCAGCCCCGCCTGCGCGCACAGCCGTCGCACCCGCTGCACCGCCGCGATGGTGCTCGGGGCAAGCCAGGCGTCGGCCGGTCCGCCGATGCGCAGCGTCGTGTGGCGACCCATGGGCTCGTCGAAACGGACCTCCCCCTGGTCCGCCAGGGCGGCGATCAGGGCCTGCTTGTGGGCGGGCGAAAGAGCCATGAGGCCCCTGTGATATCGCGCCGGCCGGGGTCTGCCAAGTTTTCCGCGCCGTCAGCCCGCGGCGAGCCGGCGACGGCGCCACAGCCACAGCCACCGGGCGCCCGGCGGCCCGCTCAGGGCGCGGCGGGGCCGGACGGGCTCGGGCTGGCGGCGGGGGCCGGAGGCGGCGCCGGGGCCACCGAGATGAGCTCGACCTGGGTGCTCAGGCGGTTGGCGAACGGCGGGGTCGAGCCCACCGCGCCGGTCGTCTCATCGAACTGCATCGTGCCGGTGCCGACAAAGCCGCGGCTCGGCAGGCGGAGGTTCTGCTGCGGCGGCTCGCGCAGCGGCACCACCCGCGGCAGGGTGACCGCGCGGGCCGCCGTGACCCGCAGGCGGGCGATTAAGCGACCGTCTTGACGACCGTCCGGGCGGCGGTCGGGCGGCCCGCGGTCGCCGCTTGGCCGGTCGGCCCGCGCGCGAAAGCCGGTGCGCACCGCCGCCACCGCCGCCTGATCAAAGGCCCGGTTTCCCGACGGGATCAGCACCTCGACCGCGGACAGCCGCCCGTCCTCCTCGATAAAAGCGGCGAGCTCCACCGTGCGAAGGTTCACCGGCTTTTCAAAGACCTGGCGCGCCGCGTCCGTCTGGGCGACCGGATCGAGCTCTCCGGTGGGCTCGGCCGCCGCAGCCGCCAGGGTGGGCGGCCCGGAAGTCAGCGGCGTCCCCCGGGTCAGCTGCTTGACCACCGCCTGCGCCTTGTTGTCCCCGGTGATGAGCTCCGCGGTCGGCTTGAACTCGGCGACGATGCCGGCGCGGACCTCGGACCAGCTGCCGGCGGCGCCCAGCGAGTCGCGCGGCGGCACCCCGCCAAGGAGCAGGGTCTGCTCAAGGAGCCGCACCGGGGGCTTGCTGCGCGCCGCCTCACCGCTCCGGCTCGCGCTCCCGACCTCGGGCCCCGCCGCCGCCGCGCCGGCCCAAGATAGGAGTCCGCCCAAAACGAGCCCCAGCAAGCCCCGCCCCGCCCCCGCATATAAGGAGGGAAATGTACGCCGCTTCCGCAAAGTCAACCTCCGGCCACCTACAAGCCTGCCACAAGCAGGTTGAAAATGTGGCCTGGGCTGAGTATGTTCGCCGAATAAAAAGCCCTCTTTGGGGGTTCCCTTTTCGCACGGGTGGAGCGGCTATGACCACCCCCTCGGACCCCTGGGGCGACATTGGATAGCGCGGAGAGACGCTCGATGATTGAAGTAGAAGACCTGACCAAGTACTACGGAGGCAAACGAGCCATCAGCGGCCTGACCTTCCGCATCGAAAAAGGCGAGATCGTCGGCTTCCTGGGGCTCAACGGCGCGGGCAAGACCACCACGCTGCGCATTCTGGCGTGCCTGATCCTGCCCTCGTCGGGACGGCTAAGGGTGGATGGCCTGGACGGGGCGGCGCACGCCCACGAGATCCGCAGCCGCCTGGGTTTTCTGCCCGATACGCCGCCGCTCTACGACGAGATGACGGTACGTGACTACCTTCGTTTCGTCGCCGAGCTCAAGGGCGTGGCGGCCAAGGACGTCACCCGGCGGGTCAGCGAGGCGCTGGACACCTGCAACCTGAACCAGACCGCCGATCAGCTGATCGGCACCCTGTCGCACGGCTACCGGCAGCGCGCCGGGCTGGCCCAGGCGCTGGTGCACAAGCCGTCGCTGCTCATCCTGGACGAGCCGACCGGCGGCCTCGATCCGGTGCAGATCGTCGAGATGCGCGAGCTCATCAAGCGCCTCGGCGGCGAGCACACCGTCCTTCTGTCCAGCCACAACCTGTCCGAGATCAGCCACACCTGCGATCGGCTGCTGGTCATAAACGAAGGCCGGGTCGCCGCCGATGGCACCGAAGAGTCGATCTCGCAAGGGGCCGGCGGCGGCGCGCGCGTGGTCGAGATCACCGTCGAGGGCGCGGCGCCGGGCGGCGGCGCGCTCGGCGAGCGGGCGGCGCAGCTTATCGGCAAGGTCCCCGGCGTCCTCACCGCCCGCGTCAAGAGCAGCGCCGACGGGCGGGCCGAGCTGGAGGTCGAGGCCAGCGACGACCGCCGCGCCGCCATCGCCAAGGCGATCGTCGAGTCCGGCATCGGCCTTGTCCGGCTCGAGCGCAAGGCCCTGGAGCTGGAGTCGATCTTCCAGCGCCTGGTCGCCCCCGGACCCGGCCCGAGCTCGCGCCGCGCCGCCTGATGCCGGCCGCCGTCTTTAATTCACGCTACCAACCAACCAACGCGAGACCGGTTTAAGAAGTGAGGGATTCACCGTGAAATCGATCGCACTTATCATCCGTCGCGAGATCGGAGCCTATCTCCGATCCCCCTTGGGTTACGTGGTGATCGCCGTCCTTTTGCTCATCGACGGCCTCCTATTTAACGCCCGCGCCATGGGCAGCGACACCAAGCGACTGTCGGCCGAGGTGCTGGCCAACTTCTTTGAGTACTCCAGCGGCATCTCGGTGACCGCGGCGCTGTTCCTGTCGATGCGCCTGCTCGCCGAGGAGCGCCAGACCGGCACCCTGACGCTGCTGTTTGGCTCGCCGGTGCGCGACTACCAGATCGTGCTCGGCAAGTTCATCGCCTCGCTCTTGTTCCTGGCGCTCATGCTGCTGCTCACCGCGTACATGCCGATGCTGATCATGGTGCACGGCAAGATCACCCGCGGTCAGATCATCGCCGGCTACCTGGGCCTGCTCCTCATCGGCGCGATGGCGCTGTCGATCGGCCTTTTCGCCTCGGCGCTGACCAAGAGCCAGCTCATCGCCATCCTCGGCGGCGCCGGCATCACCGTGTGCCTGGTGGTGTGCTGGATGCTCTCGACCGTCACCGACCGGCCGTTCTCAGAGATCTTTGCCTGGCTGGCGATGTGGAGCAAGCACTTCCCGCCGTTTATGCGCGGGACGATCAACAGCCAGGACGTCGTCTACTACTTGTCGATGACCTACTTTTTCCTCTTCTCCACCACCCGCGTGCTTGAGTCGCGCCGGTGGAGCAGCTAGCGAGGGTCCGCCATGACAACATCTCAAAGCCAAGGCCAGAGCCCGGCCAAGCGCAAGCCCGCCGGTCGCGGCGTGCAGCTTGTCCTGTGGCCGACCAGCCTGTTTTTCGCCGGCCTGTTCGCCCTGTTTGTCGCCGAGCGCATGGTCACCACCGAGGGCATGCAGCGCGGCCTTGACGGCTTCGCCCTGCTGCTGCTGCTCGGCAGCCTGGTCGGCTTCGGCTCGCGCCGCAGCGTCGCCCAGGACCCGGCCGAGCGGCGAGCCCAGGGTCAGCTCCTGCTGAGCGGCCTCATCTCGACGTTCGGCGTCTGCATGTACCTCCTGTTCGCCGCCAAGAATCCCGGCATCACCAAGTCGCTGCATGAAGCCCTGGGCAAGAACCAGGACAAGATAAGCTCGCTGGTCGCGGTGGCGTGGCCGGCGCTCTTGCTCATCGGGGCGATCCCGATCGCCTTCATCCAGCAGGCGCTGTTCTCGATGACCGACGGCCAGGGCCGGGCCGAGGCGATCGAGCCGCACCGCGTCCGCTACTCGAGCCAGAGCGGGCTGTCGCTGGCCCTGGTGGTGATCTTCGTCGGCGCCATCAACTACGTCGCCAGCGAGCGCAACGTCAAGATCGACTACGCGCGCTTCCGCTCGACCAAGCCCAGCGAGACCACCCGCAAGATCGTCCAGAACCTGGCCAAGCCGATCCGCGCGACCCTGTTCTTCCCGACGGGCAATGAGGTCCGCGAGCAGATCCAGCCGTACTTCGACGAGCTCACCGCGCAGTCCGAGCGCTTCAAGTACGAGGTCATCGATCAGGTGCTGGAGCCGACCCGGGCGCGCGAGCTGGCGGCCACCGGCAATGGCCTGGTCGTCATCAGCGTCGTCGATGAGAAGGGTGCCTCGACGCAGCGCGAGACCGTGAACCTGGGCCTCACGCCCGAGCTCGCGCACAGCGCCATCGCCACCCTGGACTCCCAGGTGCAGAAGAAGCTCTTGACGCTGTCGCGCACCGGCCGCGTCGCCTACTTCACCTCCGGCCACGGCGAGCGGCCCTTCGACTCCGGCTCGCTCGATCTGCAGAAGGACGATCTGCGGGCGCCGGTGGGCTTTCTGCGCAGCATGATCCTGAACCTCGGCCACGAAGTCCGGCAGCTCAACATCGGCAACGGCCTGGCGACCAAGGTGCCGACCGACGCCGCGATGGTCCTCGTCGCCGGACCGACCGAGCACTTCCTGCCCGAAGAGGCGACGGCGCTGAAGCAGTACCTGGCCGAGGGCGGACACGTCTTCCTCATGTTCGACGCGACGAGCGAGCTGGCGGCAAATGACCTGTCCGAGCTGCTCAAGTCGGTCGGCGTGAAGTACCACCCGCAGCTTCTGTGCCACGACGAGGTCTACGCCATCCGCACCCACAAGGACGCCGACAAGGCCAACATCGTGTCGAGCAGCTTCTCCTCGCACGTGTCGGTGACGACGCTGTCGCAGAACTCCGGCCGCGCCGGCGTCATCCTGCCCAAGAGCGGCTGGTTCGAGCGCGATCCGGCGGCGCCCGCCGGCCTGCAGATCGACTTCCCGCTGCGCTCGATGCCCAAGACCTACGCCGACGCCAACAACAACTTCACGTTCGATGCCGGCGAGAAGCAGCAGATCTTCGAGCTGACCGCGGTCGTCCAAAAGACCCTCGAAGGCGGCAAGGACAAGCCCAAGCGCGAGCTGCGCCTGGCGATGGTCGGCACGGTCGACGCGGTGAGCGACCTGGGGCTATATAACCGCGCCAACGCGGCGCTCGCCCAGGACACCGTGAAGTGGCTGATGAACGATGAGGCGTTCGTCGGCGATACGGTCCAGGAGACCGATCTGCCGATTATGCATACCAAAGATCAAGACAAGCTCTGGTTCTACTCGACCATCATTGCCGCGCCCCTGCTTGTGCTGCTTGTAGGGTTTCTCTACCTGCGCTGGGTGCGGCGTCGGAGGGCGGCATGAAGACTAAAAGGCAGCACGGGTCGGCAACAGTCACCATTCACGCCATCCTGGCGGGGCTGGCTCTTATCTTCGCGTATATGACGTGGACGCGCGACCGCACGGTCATCGTCACTGACTCGGTGGTGGCGCTCGACGTCAACAAGCGCGACGTAACCGCCCTGCAGTATGAAGACGAGAACCGCACGGTCACCGTCGAACGGCGCTCGGGCAGTGACGGCGAGCCTTACGCCTGGGTCACGGTCAAGACGCGCAGCAAGACCCTGAACACCAACCCCGGAGGCGAGCCGCGCGTGGCCATGCCGCCCGGGCACGGACCCGGCGCGCCGCCTTCGCCGCCGACGGCTCCTCCGGCCCCCGTCCCGGCCCCGCCGGGCGCGGCGAGCAAGGCCCCGGGCGCGGCTCCGGCACCTGCTCCGGGCGCTGGGCCCGTCAAGTCGGCTCCGGCGGCCAAGCCGGCGCCGGGGGTCAAGCCGGCTCCGGCTCCGGCTCCGCTAAAGGGCGGCGACAAGAGCGGCGTCGACAAGAACAAGCCGGCTCCGGTGCCTGGCTCGGCTCCGGCTCCGGTAGGGGCGGCACCAGGTCCGGCTCCGGTAGGGGCGGCACCAGGTCCGGCCCCGGGCGCGACCCCGGCGGCAGGCGCGGCTCCGGGCGCGGCTCCGGCGGCAGGTCCGGCTCCGGCGGCGGCTCCGGGAGTTCCGATTCATGAGGTCAAAGAGACGATCACGGTCAAGCAGTTCCGCGGCAGCGACCAGGCCGACAAGCTGCTTGATTTGTTCGGCCCCCTGCGCGCCGTGCGCGCCCTGGGCACCGTCGATGAGGCCAAGGCCAAAGAGCTCGGCTTCACCGACAGCAAGAAGAGCCTGACGGTGACCGCGCGCGGCCAGAGCACCAAGTTCGTCCTCGGCGGGACGAGCTACGGCGTGGGCGATGTCTACGCCCGCGATCCGGAAGGGCGGGTCTTCCTCATCTCCCAGCGCCTGCCCGGCGACCTCGAGTTCGCCGAGAGCCGCATGATGGAGCGCCGCCTGCACCGCTTCGAGCGGCCCGAGTTCGACCGCCTCGAAGTCACCGTCACCACCGCCAGCGGTCCCAAGAAGCGGGTGCTGCTGCAGCGCAACAAGCAGGATGCGGCGAACTACTTTTTCGCCGAAGAGTCCTCTCCCGACAAGCGCGATGACACCCTGCGCAACTGGGTCGAGAAGGTCATGCGCATGGCGATCAGCGACTACGTCGCCCAGGGCGAAGAGCCGCAGCCGAGCACCACGGCGCCGATGTCCGGGACGCCGCAGATGGGAGACCTCATCACCTTGCGCTTCTTCGACGGGCGGCGCGAGCTCGGCAGCGCGGTCCTGTCGCGCTACCAGAACCCCAAGACCAACCAGATGGAGTTCTTCGCCCGCACCGAGACCACCATCGGCCTGGTCAAGCTGCTCACTGCCACCGCCGAGAGCGCCGTCCAAGACGCCGAGAAGTGGTAACGGCCGATCGGCCAACTGATGAACGTCGGAAATGTATTGTATGAAGAGGACGGCGCGCTCAAGGTAGGCGCCGTCCTGTCGACGGAAGCGGGGTCTCTGCAGGTCGAGTCGTCGCACGGCAAGCGGAGCAAGATCAAGGCGGACAAGGTCTTGCTCGAGTTCGTAAAGCCGCCGCTCGCCGAGCTCCTGCCGGCGGCGCAGCAGGCGGCGGCGCAGGTGGACGTAGAGCTCTTGTGGGAGTGCGCGGGCAGCGAGGAGCAGTCGTTCGAGGAGCTCGGGCGCGAGTTCTACGGTCACGCCCCGAGCTCCCTGGAGGCGGCGGCGATGCTGCTGGCGCTGTGGTCGGCGCCCATGCACTTCCACAAAAAGGCCCGCGGCCGCTTCAAGGCGGCCACCCCCGAGCAGCTGAAGTCGGCGCAGCAGACCGCCGAGAAGAAGCGGCGCGACGAGCAGCGCCTGCACGACCTCGCCGACCGGCTCGCCCGCTTCGAGCTGCCGCCCGAGATCGCGGCGCGCCTGCAGTCTCTGCTCTACAAGGGCGAAAACAGCTCGGTCGAGGCCAAGGCGCTGCACGAGGCGTGTCAGCGCACCCACCTGTCCCCGCCGCGGCTCCTGCACAAGTGCGGCGCCCTCAAGACCAGCCACGAGTTCTTCCTGCAGCGGTTCCTGCTGGAGAACTTCCCGCGCGGCCGCGACTTCCAAAGCGCGCCGCCCCTCGATGAGCTCCTGGAGCTGCCGCACGCCGACGTGCAGGCGTTCAGCATCGACGACAGCTCGACCACCGAGATCGACGACGCCTTCAGCGTCACCCCGCTGCCCGAGGGCGGCTACCGGGTCGGCATCCACATCGCGGCGCCGGCGCT